>Ga0209541_10014363_pt1 | contig 11947 bp, 8 predicted proteins | sample RifCSPlowO2_01_FD_184027 | JGI IMG/M metagenome (GOLD analysis project Ga0209541, IMG submission 184027) | Groundwater microbial communities from Rifle, Colorado - Rifle CSP2_plank lowO2_0.1 (SPAdes) (version 2) | ecosystem: Environmental > Aquatic > Deep subsurface > Groundwater | place: Rifle...
CACTTCATCCATTGCTAATCCCGGGATTTCCAAAAGGGCGTCGGGTCCTTTTTCCGCCAAAGGTATGGTATAAACCGGTTCTGTTTCTGTCTTCACCCTAAAAGACGATAGTGGTTCAAGATATACGCACTCGGTCATTCTGTCATAATTTGGATTGTCGGTTATTTTTATTTTTGAACGTTCAAGACGAATAACTTTTATTCCGCAGGCATGACAAATGGCAACGGCGTTGGTGGAAAAAGGGGTCGCAAAATTTAGGCGCGGCCCGATTTCTACCGCGCCCTTACGAAAGGTGGGTCTGCGGCTAAAGTTATGCGGCTCAAATGTTTCCATCAAAAGCCATTTCAATTTTCCGAGTTCTGCGCGAGTCAGGGGCGCCAAGGTTTCGACGTAAAAGCAGTGCTCCAGGGTTTTACTTATCCTTCTGTAGAAACGTTGTATCATCGGTACTCTCCTTCATTTATAGATATACAATTGCTAAAGAGCAGCAAAACGCTCATCTCTTTCTTAGGCTCTTTTTAGCAGATCGGGTATTTATGTCAATTGATATGGCTTTTTTATTTTTATGGTATTTGGTATATTGAATTAATGGTTTTCAATATCTTTTTTCAGTATCTTTGGTGGCAGTTTTGGGACAGCTCTAAAGGCCTCTTGAAGGGATGGGGGAATTTTCTGAAGTTCAATTTGAATTATTTTTCCGTGGGGCTTTTGTTAAAAACCCTGTTTTTACCTTGGCGCAGTTATCAGTTTTCCCGCGGCAAGGGTTTTAGCTTCAGCCGGTACTTTGAAACGTTTTTTTCCAATCTGATTTTTCGTTTTTTGGGATTTTTTATCAGAACCATCTTTTTATTTATCGGCCTCTCGGCGGAGGCGCTTATATTATCCGCGGGGTTAATCGCATTTTTGGGTTGGATTTTTCTGCCTTTTATTCTAATTTTAGGAATTTACTATGGCATTCACTTGGGTTTTTAAATTTAAAAAGGCCGCTTTTATCTTGTTTATTATTTTCTTCTCGTTTTTTATCTACGGCTTTTTAAGCCGGGACGTTTCTTTGTCGGATACTAAAAAACTATTCGGCCGCTCGATTCTTTTTTTAGCCACCTGGCTAATTTTTCAGATAGCTGAAGCATTCTTTAATTTCAGGAAGGAAAAGCACCCGGGTGTTTTAAGCTTTGAAGTTGCCAAAGCCGTTCAAAAATCAGCCGAGGACACAACAAAGCTGTTTTATTATTTGATTTCCGACAATCGTAATTTAAACTTTATTTTTAGCCGCGCGCTTCTATCGGTAAAAGAGACCAAGCAGATATTAAAAAATTATTCGGGGCCCCAAGGTCGCTTTGACGAATTTTTAGTTAAAGCGCAAAAAATTGCCCAAGAAAAAAAACACCAGAAAATAGAAGAAGGAGACGCCATTGCGGCTTTGGCTGAAACCTGCCCCGCTTTCAAAAAGATTTTGATTGATAGCAATTTGAAGACGCAGGACGTTGAGAATTTATCTTATTGGCTGGAATATTTGGAAAGAAAAATAGCCGAAAGAAAAAGATTTTGGGACTGGAAAAACCTGATTAAAGCCGGCTCTCTGGCTAAAGAATGGACTTCGGGCCACACCATTACCTTGGACAGATTTTCTCGCGACATTTCCGGCTTGGTAAAAAAACAAGGCTTCCCTTCGATCATGGGCCACGAAAAAGAGAAAGAAGCCATTGAAAGAATTTTAGCGAGACGTGAAAAGAATAACGTTTTATTGGTGGGCGAGCCGGGTTCCGGTCGCAAGAGCATTGTTCAGGCCTTGGCTGTCAAATCTTCTTTGGGCGAAAGTTTTCCGGAAGTGAATTACAAAAGATTTTTACAGCTGGATTTAACCAGTCTATCGGCCCAGTTTGGCAACCCCGAAGAAGCTAACTCTGTTTTAGATAAAATCTTTAAAGAGGCGCTTTCCTCGGGCAACGTTATTCTGGTGATAGACGAACTTCATAATTTTATCGGCATTGCCAACAGCCTCGCTCCTTATTTGGCTTTGCCTAAATTCCAGATTATCGGCATCACTACTTTTGAGGGGCTTCATCGCCGCCTCGAACAAAATGCCTCCCTTTTATCCTTATTCGAAAAAGTGGAAGTACAAGAAGTTTCCGAAAGAGAAACTTTGATGCTGCTGGAAAATCTGGCTTTGGAGCTTGAAACCAGGCACCGCCTTTTTATTTCTTATCCGGCGCTCCGCGATATTATCGGCTATTGCGCCAAATATTTGGCCGACAGCCCTTTTCCGGAAAAAGCCCTTAAATTATTGGACGAAGCCGTTGTTTTTGCCGTTCAGCAAAAAGAAAAGGCGCTGCTGCCAAAGCATATAGCTTCAATCGTGGCGGAAAAAACCCAGATACCGGTTGGCGACTTGGAGGCCAAGGAAAAACAGGTTTTGCTCAATTTGGAAGAGCTCATCCATCAGAGATTGATCAATCAAGAAGAAGCGGTCAAAGAAGTGTCCTCGGCCCTAAGAAGAGCCAGGGCGGAAATATCTCTGCGCAAGGGGCTGATTGGCTCCTTCTTATTTTTGGGGCCGACGGGCGTGGGTAAAACCGAAACCGCCAAAGCCTTGGCCCAAATTTATTTTGGCGCCGAAGACAGGATGATTCGTTTGGATATGTCGGAATTCCAAAATACAGAAGACGTGACTCGCTTGATCGGTTCAGTCAAAGAAGAAGGGCTATTAACCACTCGAGTCAGAGAGAGGCCTTTTTCCCTGATTTTGTTGGATGAAATTGAAAAAGCGCACCAGAATATTTTGAATCTGTTTTTACAAGTGCTGGACGAAGGCCATCTGACCGACGGCTTGGGAAGAAAAGTTGATTTTAAAAATACCATGGTTATCGCCACTTCCAACGCCGGCTACCAGATCATTTTAGAGGCGATCAAAGAAAATTCGGAATGGTTAAAGGTCAAAGAAAAACTTTTGAATTTTATTTTTGAGAAAGGCATATTCCGGCCGGAGTTCATTAACCGCTTTGACGGGGTGGTGGTTTTTGGGCCTTTGTCCAAAGAAAATCTCTTGGGGGTAGCCGAGCTTCAGCTGAAAAAACTGAAAAAGAGCTTGGCGGAAAAAGAAATAGAATTGATTATTAGCCAGCTTTTGAAAGAAAAAATTGTGGAATTGGGTTACGACCCGACTTTCGGCGCCAGATTTATGCAAAGAGTCATTCAGGATAAAATCAGCAACGTTTTAGCCACGGCCATTCTGTCTGGCCAATTAAAAAGAGGAGATAAAGTAGAAATAAATCCCGAAGATTTTTCCTTGAAAATAAACTAGTATTTGTATTTATCGATAAAAAGGCCGTTTTGATCCAAAAGATAAACCGTGTCAGAAACCTGTTGCATGATTTCGTCGGGGGATTTTTTCATATAAATATGCCATTGGTTGCCGAGAAAATCTTGGTCGTTCGAGTAGTTGAAAAGACAGCCGGAATAAGTAAAATTGTTTTCAATGTAAGACAAGCAGCTTGATTCGTCGGCAACATCATAGCTTTTTAATTTATCGTATTTCAGCAGTTCGCACTGTTCTCGGTTGTTGATATAATTCTGGCATCCTTGGCTTAGATAGCGGGGAAGCCGGTCGGATTGAGGTCGCGGGCAATTTCTATAAATAGGAATGGAAAAATCGGCGGAGCCGCTGTCTAAATAACCAAAACACTTATTGAGCCGGAAATTGGTATTTTTGCCCAGCATTTGGCCGCCGGCTCCCGACAGATAAATAACGTCGGATGATTTGACGTAGATATCTTCTATGAAAAGAGGATTTTGGGAATCGTATTTTTCCACTCCCTGGGGAATGGTGAAAACTTTTTGAGTGCTGGTTGCTTTAAATTGCCAGCCGGTGATTTTGATTCTTTCAGGGCTTGGAACGCTCGTTGTCAAAGTTATTAAAGACGGCCGATCGAACGTCGGCGGCCTGACCGAAGATATTTTTAATTTATTGAAATAAGGAGAAACTTTAACGGTAAAAGTTCTTTGAGCCGGCGTTTGGTCAACTGTTCCTTTTATTTTTGCTCTGACTGAAAAGGCATATTGTTTAAAGCCGGCGGGAAGGTCAACCGTTCTCTCTTTGGAATAAGTTTCTTGCCATTGGCTATCGAATCCTTCAATTTTCGTTTCAAAAGAAAGCTGTCCTTGAGTTTCGGAAGGTTGAACGTTTGCCCCAAATTCAAAGGTAATTTTATTTGTTTCTCCAATCACTTCTCTTTCTAGCGGGCCGTATTTGATAAACGTATCAATTTTGACGCTTGGGATTTCTGATAGCGGCGCAATTTTTTCTTCTTTGCCTTTGGCAATCGGCAGAGAAGCCTTCGGTTTTATTGGAGAAGTTTTTTGAGATTGGGGTTGGACAATTTGAGAGGGTGGAGGATTTTCTTTTTTTGACCCGAAAGAGCCGCTAAAGAAAGTGGCCACGGAAACAACGATTAAAGCGACAACCGCCAGAATTCCCTGCATAGCGTTATTATAGAACAATATTTGACTTTTGATAACCTTTATTTTTTTTAAGATCAATACTCTGAAAAAATTTAAAAAAGAGAGGTAAAACAGATAAAAATACTAGTTGCTCGGCGAAGCCGAGCAACTCGCTGAGCAACTTTCTCTCAACCTCTTTTTTATTGCAGTTGCGAGATTGCATGGACTCGTTTTGTGTTTGACAAATTTTAGGTAGTGCGATATTATATTCCCAGCCCTTCAAAAATAAGTTGGGCGGAAATATTTTAAAGGAAAAGAGGGAAGAAAAATGAAAAAATTAGTGGTGATACTTGCAGCTCTTTTATTCGTTACCGGCGTTGGCGCGGCACTTATAGCGAGCCAAGTGAAGGCCGGCGGCGGGGTAAACGTACCGTCAATCCGTTTGATCGGCGAACAAACCAGCATAAGCGTCCAAAGCCCGTTCCAGGTGAACTCCGGCGCCGTCGATAAGTTCGTCCCGGAAAACGGCGTGATTTATCAGGGAGAAAAAATATTCATCGTCCCTTTAAAAATAACAAACATGGGAAGGATGCCCTATTCGGTGAATATTTCTCCTCGCATCAACGAGGGGACTTGGCCAAACCTGGATTTGCGTTTCACGGGAAAAATCTTAGTTCCCAATAAAATACCAATCATCGGGCCGGGGGAAACGCTTGAGATAACCGTTGACGTTTCCGTATCCTACGGGTCTCAAAACGCTTCCTTTAAGGGATTGTTCCTTGATATATTTCCTGGACCCGCGGAGATTCCCGCGCTTCCCGAAAAAGGATAAAAGTTTTCTCAATAAAGAGGTTTCAGAGAGCCTCTTTTTTATTTTGGCTTTGTGCTTAACCTGGATAAGCACAAAGCCCTAGTGTTGATAAGCTGTGGATAAAGTTGGATTTTGAGCTTATTTTACGATAGAGGAAATTTGAGTTGACGAAGTGGGTTGAAAGGGGTTATAAAGCATCTATAAGGGCAGATTGTGGATAAAGGTGGGATAAGTGCCTAAATCTGTGGATAACTCGAAGCGAACGATAATGAGCGGAGACCCCGCCCCTATGTCGTATGTATTATATTTATATCCTAGAAGGAAAAAGAAATTATCCATTTTATATCGGCTATACGGAAAATCTAATTCAAAGAATTAAACAGCACAAAAGCGAAGGGAATATAAAATTGATTTATTACGAAACATATTTATCAGAGAAAATAGCAAGAAATAGAGAAAGAAAATTAAAACATTATGGAAGTGCTTGGCGAGCCCTCAAAAAGAGAATTACGGCTTAGGGGGCGGGGTGCTTCATTACATTCAGCATGCTTATTGGAGAATATCGTCATACAATCGACGCAAAAAAGAGATTAGCTTTACCGGCTAAATTCAGGAAAGAATTGGGAGAAACGGTTATTGTCACTAGAGGAATAGACAGTTGTTTAGTTGTTTATACTCAAAAGGAATGGGAAGTGATGTCGGGCAAGCTGGGAGCTTTGCCGGCTAGTCAGATTGAAGCCAGGGGATTTGCCAGAATCATGCTGGCCGGAGCCATGGCCGTGGAACTGGATAGATTAGGCAGAATTTTGGTCCCCGAATACCTGAAAAATTACGCCAGCTTAACAAAAAACGTTGTCATTTGCGGCCTTTATAACCGTTTGGAAATTTGGGATCAAGAGCAGTGGGACGCTTACAAGAAAAAAATGGAAGGCGAGGTGGGGGATTTGGCTTCTAAATTAAAAGAGCTAGGAATTTAAATGCACATACCGGTTCTCGCAAAAGAAGTTATTGAGTATCTGGATCCGAAACCAAACGAAAATTTTATTGATTGCACAATCGGGAACGGAGGGCACGCTTCGGCAATTATAGAGGTAATTCAGCCGAAAGGCCGGATGTTGGGCATAGATTGGGATGAAGAAAATATCCGTTCCCTCAAATTCAAAATTCAAAAATCAAAATTCAAAAATAATTTGATTTTGGCGAACGATAATTACGCGAATCTGAAAGATATAGCCGAAATAAATAAATTTAAAAACATATCGGGGATTTTGTTGGACTTGGGATTTTCCAGCTGGCATGTGGAAAAATCCGGCAGGGGATTCAGCTTCCAAAAATCAGAACCTTTGGATATGAGATACGACATTCAAAATCAAGTGACCGCCGAAAAAATCGTCAATTATCGATCATTTCAAGAAATAGAGAAGATTTTGAGGGAATACGGGGAAGAAAGATTCAGCTCTCAAATTGCTCAAAGCATTTTAAGAGAGAGGAAAGAAAGGGCAATCAAAACTACCCGTCAACTGGCAGAAGTCATCCAAAAAGCGATTCCTTATAAGTATCAAAAAAACAAAATCAACCCGGCCACCAAAACCTTCCAAGCTTTGAGAATTGCGGTGAATGACGAATTAAACAACTTGACCAAGGTCTTGCCTCAAGCTCTGGAAATTTTAAAAAACGGAGGAAGACTGGCAGTAATTTCTTTCCATTCTTTGGAAGACCGGATAGTGAAAAATTTTTTTCGAGACAGATCGAGAGAAAATTTAATTAAAATTTTAACAAAAAAACCGATTACGCCGACTTTTGAGGAAATAAGGAACAATCCTCGTTCAAGATCGGCCAAATTAAGAGCGGCGATAAAAGTATAAGGCGATGAAAGATAAACTTTCATCTTCATCCGCGATTTTTATAAGTAAAATCTTGATAAATAAACACTCGTATGACCACCCGTACCATTGTTTTAAATAATTGGTTGCCCCTGAAAATCAAGTTCAGTTTAAGCTGGAGATTTTTCTGGACTTTTGCGGCGCTTTCTTTCATATTTTTGATGGCAACTTCGGTGGTCCAGATTGCTTCTTACGCCAAAGAACGCTATCTATTTCAAGAGCATCAGCAAAGCATTATCTCGCTGACTAAGGCCAACGAGACCTTGGAGGTCGGTTTTTCCAAAACCGCTTCTCTGACCAATGTGGAAAAATATCTTTTGACGCAAAATTTCATCAAAACCAATAAAATCAAATATATTCAATTGCCGGAAAATCAGATGGTAAGAAAATGATCAAGGGGAGGCTTAATTTAATCTTTTTCTCTCTTATTTTATTTTCGGCGCTAATCTTTTGGCGCTTGTTTTCTTTGCAGGTGGTTCAAGGGGATTATTGGCGGGCTTTAGCTCAAGGGTTGAATTTCTTAAACTTTAAGGAGACGGTGGAGCGGGGAGAGATTTTTTTCAATGATAGAGAGCCTTTGGTAATCAATAAAAATTTCTCTTTGGTTTTCACTTCTTTCCCGGAGCTTCAAGATTTAGACGGAACGGCTGAAATATTAAGCCAAATATTGCAAATGCCTCAAGAAACCGTTTCGGAAAAAATTAAAAAGAACAGCCTTTATTCTTTTGTTAAAGATTCTTTGACTGAAGAAGAGGCGCTGAAAATAAAAGAAGCGAATATCCCCGGCGTGCACCTTAAGGAAAATCGGAAACGTTATTTTCCCCAAGAGACAATGGCTTCGCAGGCAGTCGGTTTTACGGACGCCGATTTTCAAGGAAGGTACGGTTTGGAAGAGCATTATAACGACGTTCTGAAAGAAGGAAAAAATTTGGTTTTGACTCTGGATTATAACGTTCAATTCAGAGCTGAAGAACTTTTAAAGAAAGCTGGAAAGAATTTAAAAATCGGATCCGGTTCCATTTTGGTTATGGATCCCAATTCGGGAAAAATACTGGCTTTGGCTAACTTTCCCAACTTTGACCCCAATAATTACCAGGAGTACGCTCAAAAGGGGGATTTGGCTCTTTTTCAAAACTCGGCCACTCAAAAGATCTTTGAGCCGGGTTCGGTCTTCAAGCCCGTAACCATGGCCGGCGCTTTAGAGGAAGAGAAAATCACTCCCCAAACCGCTTATCAGGATCCCGGAGAAATAAAAATAGGCGGTTATAAGATTTTAAACTACGAAGGGCGGACGTATCCCGGTCAGATTACCATGACCGAAGTATTGGAAAAATCCATTAATACGGGGGCAGTTTTTGCCGAAAGGCAGCTGGGGCATAATCTTTTTTTAAAATACATAGAAAGGTTCGGTTTTTTCGGCCGAACCGGAATAGATCTAAACGAGATTTATTCGGAAAATAAAGAACTTAAAAAAGGGTACGAAATCAATTTCGCTACGGCTTCTTTCGGCCAGGGCATTGAAATTACGCAGATCCAATTGGTCAGAGCTTTTGCGGCCATAGCCAACGGCGGTCGGCTGGTAAAACCGTACCTCGTTGACAAAATTAACGATAAAACAACGGCGCCGGAATTATCCCAGCCGATTATTTCCGTTAAAACCGCTTCCCAATTAACGGCTATGCTCACCAGCGTGGTGGAAAACGGTTTTAGCAGAAAGGCCAAAATCCCAGGCTACCATATCGCTGGCAAGACCGGAACGGCTCAAGTACCCGTATCCGGAAAGTATTCTTTAGATAAAACCGTTCAAAGCTTTATCGGATTTTTTCCGGCCTTCAATCCTCAATTTGTAGCGCTGGTTAAACTTGATAACCCCCAAAGCAACACGGCCGAATACTCGGCTTTGCCTGTTTTCCGCGATTTAGCCGAATACATCATCAATCTCTATCAAATCCCGCCCGACTACGAGATAAAATAAAAAGAGGAAACTCCAGTTTCCTCATTGGTATAATTTTGAAGCGCACTCTTTAACCATTCTTACGGCCGAAAACCTAGATTCGGATTCTTCTTTCGCCGCCAGAGCCATTTTGTTCCATTTATCGGGCTTTTCGTAGTAGAGACGAGTTATTTCCGGCAGGATTTTTTTAAACCCGTCAAAATCTTGAGCGTTTTGTTCTTGAGGCAAACAAACTTTCTCCGACCCGAAAAGAAAACAATTTTTTGCTTCCAGCGCCGCGCCGTCGTAAGTTGAGACCGGAATGGCTCCATTGAGCATGGCCGACATAAAACAGTCTTCCGACGCTTCCCATGGCCGACGCGAGGTAAGAAGCCAAAAATCAACGCCAGCTTTCATCCTGATCTTAAATGCATATCCGTTTTCTTCCGGAATGGCCAAATTTGGCAGGTGTTTACTTTGTTCCCAAAGCCAGTTGACGATTTTTTTCATTTCTTCGTCGGATAGGTGCGGTTTTCCGGCTTGGATCATTTGGATTTTTCCCGTATCCAAATAATTGGCGGCAAACCAATTATTTTCAGAATAGATAAGATCGGGTCTTTTATAGCCGTCGTATCTTCTGTTCCAGCCGCCGGTAAGCTTATTGGCGCTGAAAGCCTTCAAGATATTTTTTTTGGCATATTGTTCCTCAACTTCGCCTAAAAAGATATCTTTATGCTTTAATTTGGCTTTTTTCAGCGCTTCCGGCGTTTTGGCCTCGGCAAAATCTTTCAACTGCCAAAAAGGAACATCAACTCCGTTGGTGATTCGGATAATTTGGCATCTTCCGTCCACCCAGTCGAGCATTTGATTGCTGGTTTGGGCATGAAGATCGGAAACGGCATTGGCTATGCCGGCCGTCCTCAAGCAGAAAGCAATCGGGCTGAAACCGTCTTTTCCGTTTCGGCCGAGATGAGCAAGCTGTTCTCTGGTAAGACATTTTTCCTTGCTTAATTTTGGGAAACAGCCAAGACCGATCATTCTTTCAAGATTCAGCGTTTCGTTGATTATAACGGGCGTATGGGTTGTAAAAACAACGCGCTCTTTTGTCCAGGCGACCGCCTGCTCAAAAGTCGATCCCCCGGCCATTTTTCGGGAAATAAGCTCGGAGGAAACCAGAAAGGGATAAGGTTCGTTCAGGTGGTATTTTCTTACGGATATATTCAGTGCTTTAAGAGCTTTTATTCCGCCGATTCCCAGAATGATCATTCTGGCTATTTTTTCGTTCTCATCGTTGGGATACAATCCTTTAGTGTTTTGGCGGGATATAAAGTCGTTCTCTTCAATATCGGCATCCAGGCACACCACGGGGGCCGTTCCGTAAGCATTGGGCGGAACTATTTTTATTGCCAGAAAGACGTTCGGGTTTTCTTTAATTTGAACTCTAACCTTGATGCCCGTATCCACCAAGCTGTCTTTTTTTGTGTCTTCTGGATATTCGGGATACATTCCGTTTGTTCCGAACCGCTGGCTATAGAAGCCTTGGCGCCAGCGAATAGTCACTCCAAAGACGGGAAGGTTGAGGCGTTTGCTTGCTCGCAAGTGGCTGTGGCCGATAATTGCCAACCCTCCGGCGGTGCTCCACAGGGAACCGTCAATATATATTTCCGGAGAAAAGTAGGCAATCCATTGAGGAAACTTAGTAAACCATTTTTGCCAATTCATGTTTGACTTTCACCTCCTTGATCCTCCATTTTATACTTGAAAATATTAAGTTTTGAAGAACAAGTATTATTTTAAAATATAGAAACCAAGAGATCTTGTCAAATGTCGACCTCGAGAAAAATAGACAAAAAACGGGCCTTTTGTTATAATAATCGATCAATCTGCCCTCATCGTCTAGTCTGGTCCAGGACGCCGGGTTCTCATCCCGGCAACACCAGTTCGAATCTGGTTGAGGGCGCAGCCAGCCCTTTTCAATTTAAATAGAGAAATAAAGAACGCGAAAGGAGGACGCATGGAAAAAACAGGCATCGACACGATTTTTCTGGGAGATATCTCTAAACGCGCTCCTTTCGATTTTGGCCAGCACCCGAAATGGAAATGGAGTGTCAGAAGGCAAATAAAGGAAAGAAAGAAAAATCCAGATTTAGATTGTCTTTCGGGTAAAAAAGTATACCTTTCCCAATTTGTAGATTCGCAGCATTCCGAGGTTATTCTTATCCCAAGAGACCGGTTCATTCAGGTTCTAGATGATATTGATGATCCGGATGATCCCGATTTGATCAATCCGGCAATGAATTTCCCGTTCAGTTCCGCTAATTTTTTTGTAGACTTGTTCAATAATACGGAGGGGATTTTTTATCAGCTTGCTTCCTCCGGTTATTTTGCCAGATTGAACAGCATAAGCCAGCTGGGATATTTAGTGCCGCCAAGGCCCGACGATTGGTACAAAGATCAGAAGATTTCTTTTGTGACCCCGCCCTTTAGTCACACTCGCTGGATTCACTCTTTAATAGTAGCCATTTTGACAGACCTCGTATTGGCTCGGAACGGCTTTTCAAAAAAAGAAAGAGCTCCAGTAGTATTGGCGGCTGGCTGTCATGATATTGCCATGCCTTGCGGCGGCGATTCGACAAAAAGGATCGATCCTAAGGGACTGGATGAGGAGGAAAATTTCTTCCGGGCAATGCATTGCTATAACGATTCCGTTAAATACTGGACAAAAAAGTTTGATTTTGATTTGGTTTTGGCTTGGCAATGGGTGAGAGGTGAAACTGCTTTCGGCCGGCTCCTGAATATGGCAGATAAAATCTGTTATACCGCGTTAGACTGTTTCCAGCTGGGTATTAAAAGGCCGGGGAAAGTCAGAAGTCTCTGCTTAGA
>Ga0209541_10014365_pt1 | contig 11946 bp, 11 predicted proteins | sample RifCSPlowO2_01_FD_184027 | JGI IMG/M metagenome (GOLD analysis project Ga0209541, IMG submission 184027) | Groundwater microbial communities from Rifle, Colorado - Rifle CSP2_plank lowO2_0.1 (SPAdes) (version 2) | ecosystem: Environmental > Aquatic > Deep subsurface > Groundwater | place...
CTTTTTGATTTTCTTCTTCAAGTTTTGAAAGTTGAACATCAGTTTTTGATGTGTAAGACATTGCAAGAACCACTGTCAACGCAACAGCAATTAACATTATTGTTATTAACAAAGCCTGCCCTGAATTTTTAGTTTTAGTAAATTTCATCATATCTTAAATTAAATCATAAATTTTAAATTACAAATCTCAGATAAATTAAAAATATTAAACTTTTAAAATTTAAAACTTAAAATTTATTAATTATTTGGAACTTGTTATTTATTATTTAAAATTTTAACTATTGTATCTGTCTCCAATCATAAGTTGTTGTTGATAACATTTCTATCATTTCTATGTAATGTGATGGGTCAAATACTATAAAAACTCCTGGTTTTTTAGTATCGCTCCATTTTCTTGTACATGAAAGTGTACTTTCAGATACTAAATTTCCAATTATTTTTAATCCTTGATTTGCTGTTGTTCCAAAATTTACAGCATTTGCAATGTATGATCCATTTGCCGCTGTCATAGTTTCTGGAAAGGTAATTGTTCCTGTTGCCATAATTACTTGTGGCTCATTTGCTTGATTTAATATATTAGTTGTTGATGAAAGGGTTATATCTCCTTCGACAATTACAATAAGTGGTCTTTTCCCAGAAAGATCGCTTTCTGAAATTGTTTGATTGCCTGATAGTATATTTATTTTCCCAGAAACAATACTGCCATTGTTTATCAAACTGCTTTTTTTAGATTTTATATAGTCTATATATCCTTGTATTGTAAATTGAGGAGAAAAAGAAGATCCTGTGATATCCCAACCAGTTGCTGAAACTGGAGCTCCTCCAATTGAAATGCTTTGTGCACCTACGACTCCAGCACTATTTGCCGAACTGCTATCAACTAAGACTCTGTTTCCTGGGTCAGAAGAATCGTATGGCGTAAGTGGGGAAGCGGGAATTGGATTATTTATTGCTGCGTTTGTGATAATTGATGCATCTTTGTATTTACACCAAGGATCATCCGGAATTGGTGTTGGAGTAGGGGTTGACGTTGGCGTTGGAGTTGGAGTGTTTGTTGGCGTTGGCGTTGGTGCACCGTTTACCGTCAGGTCGAAACGATAGTTAGTACTGGCGGAACAGATATTGCCGGAACCGCCAGAGGTGATATTACACTCGACCCGGTAGCTGCCCGGGGTTGAAGGCGCGGTGCATCCGAACTGCGCCTGCGTGCCGTTAGGCGCGGGCTCAAAGCTGTAGAACGTGCAGTTGCCGGGAGAGCTGCCCACCAAGACGCTAATATTGTTGGTTTTGACACCGTAGTCACAATTTACACCGTATAATTGGCCGGGGTCGCGGGAAGTCCCGGGGCCGTAGGTTGAATTATCTGCATTAAATACTGCGTTCTTACACGACCCCCCACCACCCCCCGGCGATGGCGGCGCTCCTGCACACGTATAAAAAGTACTTCCAGTAATATTACAATCGTCATCAATAATTGATTGTCTATCAGCGCTTAGTCTACATGAAAAAGTAGGATCATAATAATAACCGCATTTAGTTACTCCATTAACCGTCTGATTTGTGCAGTTTTTTTCAATATCGGTTTGATCCAATACGCATTTCGCTTCCGGTTCCCCAGTAATAGGATGAAAACCATACCCTTGATACCATATATCACAATCTCGAACTTCAAGCCCTGTTCTACAAGATATCCCTTGAGAAAAAGAAGTTCTAGAAAGAAAGGTTATTAATAAGAACATGGCTAAAGCAATATATAAATTATTTTTCATAAATAACAAGGCTCATAGATGGACCAATAAATAAATTATTAAAAGGCTTACTATTATTTAATTGTTCTACAAATATTTTTGTTGAACTTGAATAAATTAAAAGCAAATCAATAAATTTTTTGCAACTTCCAATACATCCTTCAATTTTTTTATTTTCTTCAATTTCAATATTTCCATAAGGGACACCAATTATTACAGGATCTCTTTTTTTAAAAAAATCCTTAATATCTTTAACTTTTTCAAATCTACTTTCAATTGGGTTTTTGATTATTCCGTTTTCAGCATGCGTTATAAATATTTTATGCTCTTCGGAGCCAAGAACGAGATTAGCGTTTATTGTTTTGTTATTAGAATTGAGTAGTTTTATTGGAAGAAAGTAGAGGCCTGATTTAAGTTTTGGAGCATCTTTAATTACAGCAAGAAATACAGCCTCCCCAAAAACATTATTTGATGGTTTATAAATTTTTATTTCACCTGTTTTAAATATAAGAAGTGGTTTTTTTGTAATAAACTTGATGCTATTAGATTTATAATACAAGAATAAAAAAATATCTATAATAATAAAAACTAATCCTATTAATATTAATATTTTTTTAAAAGTAAATTGCATTATTAATATCCTAAACAAAATTAGAATAAAATACAATAATAGGATAGATTATCTAATGATTTGCATCCCATACTTCCCAACCTTCAGGAGGTGGTGGGAGACGAATACCAGCAGGAAGCCCAAACTCTGATCCAGAATAATTATTAAGACCATTATATAAGGTTGGGTCTGAACTAAGCAAAGCTTCAAATAATAAATCAAGATCCTCGACATATTTTTCGTTAATCAACATATATTCCCTTAATTCATTTCTATAATCACAATTAACGTCATGAGTATTACATGGCTCACCAAGATTTAATTTATAAGGTACGGTCATAAAAAATTCTCTATTTGAGCCTATATATTCTTCAATAACTTGCATAAAAACCTCGGGATTTGTTTTTATTGTTATAAAATCATAAATGTTGTCGTCATTATTTATAGTATTTGATCTTATAATTCCTATAGATTTCATTTCTGATGGAGCAACTACAAAATAATTTTGTATATGAGCGGATCCGTATTTATTTTTTCCAACAATAACTTCCATAATTATCTCATCAACCTGTCTCCCTTGATAATCAGAATTTGTTATTGTTTTTAAATTATAGCCTCTTACTGTAACCTCATTAAACCACATATCTGAATTTAATTCATTTTTTCTTAGATTTCCTAAAAAAAACACCGGGGAACCATAGAATCGATTTTCTTCTAATGTTCTACTAACATCAACAGCCTCTGTAGTGGTGGTGGTTTCGGGAACAGTAGTTGTGGTTGTTGGTGCTTCTGTGGTTGGGGGTTTGGGGATGGTTGTTGAAGTTGGTGCCGCTTCTGTGGTAGACGTTGTTGGTGCAGTAGTTTCGATTGTGGTTGGTGGGGTTGTCGTGGTTGAATCAACTGTATTATCTGCGCAGGCTGAAATAAGCGTTAAACCAAGAGCGGGAATTGCCATGGCTCTTTTCCAAAACGAAACATCGCTTGAACTTTTTAACTCTGTTCTAAAACCATCTGTATAAACTCTTTCTATCGCTCTTTTGCGTTGTTTATCTACATTTGAAGCTTTTTTTTGGTTAGATTCTGCTAGACGATTAAGAGTAATATTGGGTTTGTATCGTCCGTCAAATCTTAAAGATGCTGATTCTATTCTCATAGGCCTATAGTTTAAGTTTACAATGAAGCCGAGTATTGTCAAGGGGTAAACAGTATGCGGTATAAATTAGAAACACCCCCCTACACCTCTGGAGTGGTATAGACCGCCACAGCAATCCACACAAGATTAAAAGTAGATTATAATCCGTAGACAAATAATTATTATGCTTCATAATCTTTGTAAAGTACATGCCAACAAGAAGAGATATATTTGTTAATGGTGGGATTTACCATATTTTTAGCAAATCCATTGATAAAAAACTTGTATTTAAAAACAAAGAACTATGTATTGAGTTTTTAAACACAGCAAATTATTATAAATCCTCTACGACAATTAGATTTTCAAAATACAAAGAGTTATTAAATGACAAAAGAATAGAATTTGAGAAGAATATAATTAAGCCAAGAGTTCAAATACTCTCATATTGTCTTATGCCAAATCATTATCATTTTCTTATTAAACAAAAAAAAGATAAAGGAATAATTCGTTTTATGGCAGACATATTAAATTCGTTTACAAGATACTACAACAGCAAAAACAAAAGAAAAGGATCAGTGTTTTTAACTCCTTTTAGGTCAAGAAAGATAGTATCTGATGAACAATTTATTCACACATCTCGATATATTCACTTAAACCCCTATTCTGCAGGATTGGTCAATACGCATCAGGAACTTATTAAATATCCTTACTCTTCTTTTAAAGAATTTATATATCCTAATAGAAGTCAATTATGTAATACAGAACCAATATTAAAGATGTTTGGAGACGACAGAGAGAAATACAGAGAGTTTGCGTTAAGTAACGCAGAACACCAAAGAACACTAGAATATCTCAAGTACACAAAGGATTATTTGTAGTTTTTAGTTAGGACGTCAATTAGTCCCAGACCACTCCAGAGGTGGTATTAGGTTGTATTATTCAGTTACACGCATAAGAATATGATATTTTTCTCCCTCATTCTCACCATAATACTGTCCTTCAGCTTTAAGTCCAGCCCTTTGTAAAATAGTTAACCATCCATTAAGAGATAATAACCTCTCATCTCCTCGTAATCCCTTAGGAAAAATATAATTTAAACTTGGAACTGAAAAAACAACATATTTTGCTACTCTGAGTTGTTCGCGTAACATACGTATGATATTTTCATAGTTAAAATGTTCAATAAGACCCTGGTGAAAGACTAGAGCATGTTGTCTGTTTTTGTTTGAAAAAGGCAGGGTAAAGGTATCTGCTTGTACAAAATTACTTGCTGGTTCGTCTTCTTTTGCTTGCTGTAAAAGCTTTTCTGAAATATCTACACCAATTGTTCGTATATGCTTACCGCTAATTTTTTTTAAAGTTTTCATCATTTTTCCCGTACCTATACCAACTTCTATAATCGTATCAATATCAATCTCATCAATAAGCTTTGATATTTCTTGAAACATCAATTTATGTCGAATTTCCTGCTCTTTTTCTCGATTAATTGGTAAACGATTTTTTGTAGAATACCATTCATTCCAATTAGAATTTTCTTGATTAAGATAATTTGATAGAAGATTAAGAACGAATAATAGTGTATTGGAATATAAAGAAGATCTATCAACAGCTGTTTCTTCATCGAAACGATTTACATAAAAACCTAATGCTTCCATTAAGCCAAATCTATTTCCATGGAGACCTCTTATAAACGTTGTTGGTACAACCCGAAGTAAAATATTGCCATTTATTCTTTTTATTGCAGTAACGTAAGACCCTTTATTTTTAGTTAGTTTTCTATAATTTTGGTCAATAGACGTTATTAGTTTTACTAATTGTTGGGGGAAGTTTTGTGTATAAGGCAGGAGCATATTTATACCCAATTGATCTTGATGAATACTATCAAAATCATTATTGTGGACTTGGAGCATATTATACAGATCACTCAATTGTTTTTTATGACTTTTTTCATCAGTAATCTCGAATAAATCCTTAAATTCTTTTACTACGAAAGAGCCTTCATGAAGTTCAGGTAATGAAATAACATGTAAATGTAAGTTCTTCCATGATTTTGCAGAGGGTAGGTCTACATCAGAAGCTTCATTGTAACCGATAATTATATTTGGCTTATCTAAAGCTGGGGACAGAAATGTAAATAATTGTTGCAATTGGTCTCTCCCAATTGATTGTATTGTTTCAAAGTTATCACTTTTAGGAGCTATCATTAAATGTATCCCTTTAGGAGTATACGGCCGATTTGGGAAAACCGCATGCCACATACCGATTTGAAGTTTGGCAAGAATCAAATCTTCTTCTTCTGTTTGTTTCCAAAAACTCTCAGGAGAAGTATTTAGATTAATAACAGGTGGAAGTGAAACATGAGGAGACTTAATTTCTATTAGATTTTCATAGTTCATGCAAAAGGTATTATAATATAAAATTCAAAATCTAAATTACTCAAGAGGTGGTATTAGAATACATCGACCTTAATTGTTAAGAGGATATTTTCAAAAATCTTTGCAATTGCTTGCTCAATTTCTTCTGCATCTTTATTAATTTGCTCTTTTGTTTTTTCTTTAAGACTACCTTTTATTGCCGTATAATATTTCATTTTTGCTTCAGTACCAGAAGGGCGACCATGTACAACGTCTCTTTCATCTTCACTAAAGAAAAACGATAACATATCTCCTTTGTCCCAATTTCTGGTTTCAATAAGTTTGCCTGATTGCCCATCTCTTACTTCACCAGTTAACCTATCGATAATTTTTATAACTTTTTTTCCAGCAATTTCTTTAGGAAGATTTTTGCGAAGCTCTGCCATGGCTAAGTTCATTTGCTCAAAAGCACCAAACCCTTGAATTTCTCGATAATATAATCTTTCAGCATAGTAACCATATTTTTGGTATATCGATTCTAATAAATCCATTGGAGTTGTTTTCTGCGCACGACACCATGCAGCCATTTCTGCTGCTACCACTGCTGGGGTTTCAGCCCCTTTATCTCTATAGTCAATACTGAATAAGTACCCCACACTCTCTTCACAGGCGAATATAAAATGTTTATCTTTTGGAAGATGCTCTAATCTATCTCCAATAAATTTAAATCCCACTAGCAAATCTCCAATACATTCAGCACCATAACTTTCTGCAATATCCCTAACGAGATCTGTTGTAACTGATGTTTTAATAACAACTGGGTTAGTTGGCATTCTTCCTGCTTCTTGAAGAGCATGCATATAGAAATACCCCATAAGAACAGCACCTTGGTTACCATTGAGATTTATCCAATTGTCTTTACTATCAGGAATAGCCATGCCAAGCCTATCTGCATCAGGATCTGACACGATAACTATATCTGCATTTGTCTTTTTGGCAAGCTCTATTGAGAGCGTATAATTATTAGCAAACTCTGGATTTGGAAAATGTCCTTCAACATTCGGGAAACTTCCATCCAAACTCATTTGACTTTCAACAACTTCAATATCTTTAAATCCAAGCTCTTTTAAGACAGGAAGCACCGACTGTGAACCAACACCGTGAAGAGGTGAATAGACAATCTTTACATCTCTGCCACTGAATACATCCACTTTTTTGGCAGACTCAACAAATGCAGCATCAACATTATCAGGGATATACTTAATGAGTCCTTTTGCAATAGCGTCATTAAAAGATATTTTATTGATGCTAGCAACTGTTTTAAATTCTGCTTCAATTTCTAGACCTGTTTCCGGGAGAACTTGCACTCCATTTTCGTCATACACTTTATATCCATTAAATTGAGGTGGATTGTGACTTGCCGTTAATACAATGCCTCCAGCACAACGCAAATATCTTACAGCAAACGATAGTTCAGGTGTTGCTCTATAGTATTTAAATATCCAAACCGGGATACCATTTGCCGCTAGAACCCGTGCTGTTTCTTTCATAAATTCTTCTGAATGATGCCTAGAGTCATATGCGATTGCTATGCCTTTCACCAAAATATTTTTTTTGTATTTTAAAATGTATTGTGAGTATGCCTGAGAAGCCCAGCGGACAGTGTAATTATTAATTCTATTGGTGCCTATTTCCATTGTTCCTCGAATACCTCCAGTACCAAAAATAACCACTCGATAAAATTGATCCATTAGAGTGTTCCATTCATTGTTTTGAATTTTTTGTATTAGTTGAGGGACAAATTCTTTAAACTCGTCATCGGTAAGCCATTTTACTATTTCATTGTATGCTACTTTATTGAGTTTTTTCCCTTGGAGAGCAGTTGATAATCTTTTTGCGATTTGAGAATTCATAAATCAAATAAGACAAAACTAATAATACTTCATTAAATGAAGCATGTAAAGTTATTCTATTATTGTTCCTATGAATTTCTTGCCGTCTATGGCTTTTTCTAAGTTAGCAAGGTCATTTCCATGAAGATAATATACTTTCATACCTGCTTCATCTGCTGCTTTTGAAGCAACTGGATCAAATGGAGTACTTTTTCCAGGAACCCATGTGTCTCCAACTATTTCTCTAAATCTTTTCCACGAAATCTTATCATATTTTTTAGCATCTGGATTTGTACGAGGATCTTTGTCACATACATATTCTGTATTGCTCATTTTAATGATTTTTTTTATGTTGTAATCATTTGCTAATATTACAGCGTTATAATCTGTTGACCATCCTGGTTTTGAACCTGACGCAATAATAATAGGGTCTTTTGGTTTCTCAATATAATCATAATTGTCAATTATTTTAGGGTGAGCAAGATCTCTAAAAATAGTTCTAAAAAGATGAGCGTTTAATCTAGTTACATGAATTCCTAACCAATCTAAATCGTCTCCCGTAAGCTTTTGTCCTGTAATTGTAGCTCCTGCATCTCGATAGTGCCTTGATAATTTTCCACCTCCTGGAAATATAAAAAATCTTCTATTTTTTTCTTTTACTTGTTTTCGAATGAATTTATAAAACTCTGTAATATATGGAATATTTAAACCACCATTTGGGACTATCAGAGAGCCCCCAAGTTTAAGTATTATTGTCTCAGAATATTTTGTGTGCATATTGCTTTATTTGCATAAAAAAAGGGAGCCCTTCGACTCCTTTAACTAACAATCACATGGATCTTTAATAAGATTTGATTGGTTTCTCATTTTGCTTGATAAATATTATCATAAATATTCTTGAAAGCAATAAGAATACTTATTTTGCGCTTGTGTCTACTCCGAAGAACTTAACTCTGTTTGCTTTAAACATAAGATCAATTTCTCCAGTTGGTCCATTTCTATGTTTAGCGATAAATAATTTAATCAATCTTTTATCCTTATCAATAAGATCCTCAGAATCTTCGTCTTGATATAAAAATGCAACAATATCTGCATCTTGTTCAATAGCTCCAGATTCTCGAAGGTCTGCAAGTTGAGGTTTTCGAGTTCCTCTTTGCTCAACAGCACGAGAAAGCTGTGATACAGCAATCACTGGAATTTTAAGTTCACGAGCTAAATTTTTCAAACCCTGTGATATTAAAGATACTTCCTGAACACGATTGTCATATCTTCGACCAGAGTCAGCAAGCTGTAAATAATCAACTATTAAAAGTTTTAAATTTTTTTCTATTTTTAATTTTCTTGCTTTTGTTCTCATTTCAAGAATTGAAATACCAGGGGAGTCGTCGATATATATTGGGGCTTCAGAAAGGTCTCCCATCGCTTCAGTAAGCCTTTTAAAATCCTCATCAGAAAGTTTTCCTGTTTTTAAACGCCAAGCGTCAATATCTGCTTGACCAACTAAAAGCCTGTCAACTAATTCTTCTTTACTCATTTCAAGAGAGAAAAATCCGACAGTCTTTTTTTCTTTCATCGCAACATTTAGCGCGATGTTTAATGCAAAAGTAGTCTTTCCAATGCCTGGTCGTGCAGCTAAGATAATAAGGTTGGAATCGTGTAAACCTGCAAGTTTGTTATCAAGACTTGAAAACCCTGTTGAGACTCCACGAAGTTGAGTACCTGATTTAATAAATTCATCAAGTCTTTCAAAAGAATCTGCCAAAACATCTTTAAGTTGTGCAAAATCTTGTCGAAGATGTTCTTGAGAAAGTGCAAATATTTGTCTTTCTGCATCGTCAAGTAAAGTCTTAGTATCTCCTTTTTCATCAAATGAAGAATCAACAATTCGAGTTGAAAGCTCAATTAATTTTCTCTTTGTGTAATGGTCTTTAATAATATGTGCGTAATGTTCGGCATACGCTGCAGTTGGAACAGTATTAATAAGATCAGAGAGATATTCTTCACCACCAACTTTTTTGAGATTCCCTGTCTTTTTAAGGGCGTTTCTTAAAGTTACAAGGTCTATTGGTTCTTGTTTTTCAAAAAGAGTAAGCATTGCAGAATAAATATATTGATTCTCTTTATTGTAAAAATGACCTTCTCTTAAAAATTCAAATACTTGATTTATAGTTCCTGCATCAATTAATAATGCTCCAAGAACTGACTTTTCAGCTTCTGTATCGTGTGGGGGGACTTTAAGAGACTCTGAAGAGCGTGATACCATATTAGAATTTCATAACTATTACCTTAGATTCCTCATCTACTAATTCTTCTTTTGTTACTTTAAGTTCTTCTAGAGGTTCTTTTTTTTCAGAACCGATTTTTTTTAAAAACTCATCAACCGGAGATAATTTTTCAAATGTTTTTTTATTAAGTTGACCGTGATTGTAATGCATAGGTATAATAATTGATGGTTCAATTTTAATACAAAGTTCTTTTGCACCTTCAGCATCTATAGTATAAAATCCGCCAACTGGAACCATTAAAATATCAATATCTCCAATTTCATCAATTAATTTTTGATCAGGCACTTCTCCTAAATCACCACAATGTAATACTGTAATTCCTTCAGATTCAAATTTATATAATACATTTTGTCCGCGTTTTGCACCTTTTTCTGAGTCGTGAAACGTATTATAACCAAAAACTCTTATATCGTTTTTCTCAAATTCGCCTGGCCAATCAATAATAAGTGGAGTCCCTTTTATATTTTTTATTTGATCGTGGTCTTTGTGGTGGTGGGAGATTGTAACGATATCGCTTTCTGTTTTTGGAAATTTTAAACCTACCATTTCTTCGTCAAATGGGTCGGTGATGATTGTAGATCCTTTTGATTTGATTAAAAATGAGGAGTGGCCTAAATATTTGATAATCATAGTGGTGAAAGAATAGCAGAATAAAAAACTTATTTCAACTTACTTGCAAATTAATTCCTTTATCTGCTCTTGATTGTTTCCTGGAAGTTTTTCTATCTGATTTATTATGCTTTGAGTGGTATTTTTAATTATTGTTTCTGTAACTGATGACGTTGTGTTTGAGACTTGGTCTGCAACAAAATTCGTTGCGTTTTGGTAAATATTTCCTGTTTGTTTTTCTATATTTCTAAGTCCGTCGTCAAATTTTTTGCTATTCCTTCGACTTGTCCTTTGTCTTCGATTATTTTCAATGTTTTAGATTTATCTGATTTGGCTTTTGCAATATATGCATCATTTAAAAATTTAAGGGCGAAAATAAGGATAATAATTCCCACAAGCATAATGATTTGGCGCCTTGTTAGTTCCATAAGTTAAATATACAACAAAATAAACCCTAAATCCTAATCTCTAAACTCTAAACAATATCAAATATAAAAAGTTTTAAATTTTAAATTTAAAACTTCAAATTTATTTGTTATTTGTAATTTAGGACTTAGAGTTTATACGTGTTTTGTGCTAAAATATCAGTCTGGAGATGTTGGTGTAGTGGTAGCACGGCAGATTGTGGATCTGTTAGCAGGGGTTCGAGCCCCCTACGTCTCCCATTAATTAGTTTGGGCGGGATGGAAAGAAGTTTTCAGGAGCGTACCAGTCTTTTATTTCTACACCTGATGTTGTTTTTCCTGCAATTACTTCAACTTCAATCAATGAGTGATCATTACAATCAACTGATAGTCCACAAGGCACTGCTTTTGTCCAACCTCCTGCAAAATTAGATTCTGAATAAGCTAATACATAGTAAGTCCCCGGATCGACGTCTTCAATTTCAAAAGAATTTTGATTTTGTGAGGTTTTAATAAAAAAGAATTTAGAATTATCAGTTGTTGATAGGGCATAAACTTCAAGTGGAGGTATTCCTTCTGCTGGATATCCAAGAGTACCTTTAATTGTTCCGTTTTCGTTTTCATTAGCTGGCATTTCACTTTCAACAGCTGATTTTTTAACTTCTTTCACACTATATTTTTGACCGATATAAAATGCTGTACCGCCAATTGCTCCACCTATAAGTAGAATTAACATAAATTTGCCAAAGTTTTCATAAAATTTATCCATTCTTAGATTATATTAACTTAAAAAAAATATGCAATATCTTATATAATATTTGTACATCTTTTTAAGAAATCAAAAGATTCTGGTCAATTTGCACGAAACGAAGGTTGATTACATTCTTTCTGGCACATCAATTCCAAGTAGAT
>Ga0209541_10014366_pt1 | contig 11946 bp, 15 predicted proteins | sample RifCSPlowO2_01_FD_184027 | JGI IMG/M metagenome (GOLD analysis project Ga0209541, IMG submission 184027) | Groundwater microbial communities from Rifle, Colorado - Rifle CSP2_plank lowO2_0.1 (SPAdes) (version 2) | ecosystem: Environmental > Aquatic > Deep subsurface > Groundwater | place...
AAAAAGATACGTTGGCGGTGATGCAATAAACACATCCGACTACAAAGAGCGTGTTCCAGCGCTTGTAGACGCAGGATCTTCTTTTCTATACATAACAACATCCCAGGCATTTTCTCCATATGTCAAAGAAACTCTGGAATGGGTGCGTAAAAATTTCCAAAGCATACCTGTCGGGGCAGGAAATATTGTCACACGGGAAGGATTTTTGTTTTTAGCAAAGCTAGGTGCATCTTGTGTTGGTATTGGAATGGGGCCTGGTAGCATATGTAAAACTCAGGATGTGATAGGCGTAGGAGAACCTCAGGGAAGTGCAATCGATGAAGTTGCACATGCAAGGGATGAATTTTTTAATGAATATGGTTATTATGTTCCAATATTGGGCGATGGTGGCTTTTCAAGGCCTAAGCATCTGGTTGTAGGTTATGCATTAGGCGCTGATGCTATAATGAGCGGGCGCATATTTGCAGGTACAAAAGAAAGCCCCGCAGATGTTGATTATAAAAAAAATCCGCCTAGAAAGCCATATTGGGGAGAAGGTTCAGAAAAGGCAAGGCAATGGATGGAAAATCGCTATGGCCACATGAGATTTGAGGAAGGAGTAGATGATTTTGTTGAATTTGTAGGGCCTGTAGAGCCTTATTTGCAAAATTTCTTGTTTGCAGCCAGGGACGGCTTAAGAAAAGGCGGCTGCAGGAGTATAAAGGATGCTTATGAAAATGCAGTTGTTCGTGTAGTGTCAGAAGCTGCAAAAAGAGAAGGCATGCCTCACGATTTAATGTCTTACAAAGATGCGATAAAAAATCCAATAGAATACGTTAGATCTTGGGTAGATTATTTTTCTGGGCTAATGAAAAGAGTTGCTTAATACGCTTTGTTGAAATCCTATGGTAAAACATCAGCGGGAGAGGCATTGCCAGAATGCAATGCCTCTACTTGATGCATACGCAACATGCGTATACGTCTCCGCTGATGTTTTTTTATTGAGGATTTCAACAAAGTTGCTTAATAGTAAATTCAGTTGATAAGTAAACTTTTATTGAATTTACTATTAAGGAGATTCAGTAAGTTAAAGTCCACTGACTTACTGAATTGACTATAAATTTTAAAATATAAAAATTATTTCACGGGCACTGTCATTGCTTTCAATTCAGGGAACTTCTTGAGAAAAGTGTCTTCAATGTAAGGGCATGTGGGCTTTATTTTCATGTTGTGCTTCTTTGCATAGTCAAAAGCCGTTCTGGTAAGCTTTTCTGCAAGACCCCTGCCCCTTAGCTGTTCGGGAACAAATGTGTGGTGAATGTTCATGATACTTCCCTGTTTTATGTAGCGCAGCTCAGCCTGTAAAATTTCAGGCTTGCCGGAAACGCCAATGTCTATATCTGCAAAAAATCTGCCGTCATTAAGCGTTGAAAAGTGCTGGACTTCCATAATATCTATTGAATTCTCAAGTTAAAAAATGAAATGCCCTTTATAACATGCGGTTTACTATAGCATGTCTTTTCGAATTCTTTACTTTCACAAAAGAATTCAAAAATCATACCCTCGTGCCTTTTGGCTTGCATGTTTGATAATAAACATGATATGTTATGCCGTCAGCTTCAGAATCTATCACTACGCGGTCATACCCGAAATTCACGCTGCGTGCATAACCGGGAAATTGAACGCACTTATAGTTTGAGCATACAATGCTGTTTTCAGAAAGTCCGCTTGTTGCAACAAAAACTTCATCGGGCTTTCCGTCGCAGTCAATATCACTGTAACCAGAAAATGCCATGTCAGGCTTGTACTTGTGAGCATTGTAAGGCCTGTGTCCAGCGCATCCTACAAAAAGCATCGCAGTCAGTGCAAATCCAACCAGTCTCATTTAAATTTTGCTCCTCAAAGCGTTTTCAGTGCATGCAGGAAAATCCCAGGCAATATCTGGTTCACCGTCAAAATCAACGTCGAAAATTATATAAGGAGTTTTTTGCGCAGCAGGATCGTATCGAAGCTCTGTAGGATATCCTTTCACAAAAAGTCCCTCGATTAGGTTTCCTGTTTCTCCGTTAAAAACTCCAACATACGTAGTTGTGTTAAAGCCGTCTAGAGTTACGTCGTATGCAAATACTTGCCTGCAGCAGCCTGCATGAAAAGATATTTCATCAGAGAAATGTTTTTTTGGAAAAGGTACAATATTGCCAGCTAAATAATCTTGCCTGCCTGCGTCAGCGCATCCTGCAAAAAGCATTGCAGTCAGTGCAAACTCGTGTAGCCTCATCTATCAGCTGCCTCTCCATTCGTCTTCTGTTATGTCATGGCTCAGGTTGTAATCCCTTGCAATCAGGAAGAAAAAATAAGAAAGCCTGTTCAAATATTTCACTATGTTTTCAGTGCCTTTTTTCTTTGTGGACAGGACTCTGCGTTCAGCCCTGCGCGCAACAGACCTGCAAACATGAAAAAAAGACGATTCCCTGGATGCGCCTGCCAGGATAAAATTATGCAGCTCAGGCAATTCCTTGTCCAGATCAAGAGTGGTTTTTTCGATCCACCCAATGCGCTCTTCTTCCAGCCTTGGGCCTTTTTTCATCGCCTCTCTTGGATTCGCAAGGTCAGCACCAGTTACAAACAAGTCTTTTTGTATTGTAAGCAGTATTTTATTGACTTCATTGTTTTCTATAAAGCTTCTTGCAAGGCCTACGAAAGAATTCAGCTCGTCTATGGTGCCTATAGCTTCTATAATAGGGTCGTCCTTGTCTACCTTGTATCCTGCATAAAGCGCCGTCCTGCCGTCGTCCCCGCACCACTTTGTGTGGACAACACCATAATCATCAACTTCATCTGGTTTCATAATACTACTATTACAAAAAAGCTAATAAAGGGTTTACCAAGGATAAGGCTGAGCCGCATAGCAATAATAATTCATCCAGTTTTTAACGTGCTCTTTCGCTGTTTTTTCGTCCTTGAGCCAGTCGTATTGCGCAACAAATTTTTTCAATTCAGTGCAATTGGAATAATCAGTCCTGTAAAGTATCAGTCTATTCATAGAATCAAGCACTTCTTGAGGTACATAAGGCAATAAATCTTTTGTCATCAAATCCTCTTGGCCTTGAGCCTCGTAAACTTTTATGGGGGTTCTGCCAAAAACTAATGCAGTAACACTCCTGTTGTTTCCGTCAATAATACGGCCTTGCGGCCTGACAGCAGGCGGTGCAAGATTGCCTTCCTTGCCTGCAAAATAAAACCCAAATATATTTGCAAGAGAACTGTAGCGTATACGATCTGTTGCCATTAAACCGTCTGTATGCATTTCTACAATCTTTCCCATGAATTTGCTATGATAGAATAGTTTTTATACCGTATCTCCGAAAGTCGGATTATTGCCCTCTTGGCAGTAATCCTCCACCGAGGTGTATGCAGTATGGCATACACCTCACTTTCGGAGATACTATTATACTACTGGTTCGAATTGCACGAAGGATATCTGTAATGGCCATCAGCCTTCATGTCGCCGTCTGTGTCAATATCAAAAGAAACTTCATGCCCTTCTATCTTTATCTTGCCAACAGGATATCCATTGATATTCTTCATCGTGGATGTTGAACCTTGCTTCCTTATTATTATAGCTGTGCTGCACCCTCTTGAACTTCTGCGCCCGTAAACTTCAACATCTTCAGCCATGCCATCGCAATCAACATCTGCATACCCTTTAAACTCAACTGTTCTTTCATGTCCTCTCATCACATATTTCGGGACGCCAGAAAGCCCAATCGCAAGCAAAATAGGATATAACTTCATGCATCTGCCTTGTCAAAAAAGTATAAAAGTCGATCTCAGCAAGTAGACTTATGCTTGAACTGGGCGTAATATTTGCAGTCGCAGCGCTGTTTTCTTGGGGCATTGGAGATTTTCTGATACAGCGCACAACCAGGAAAATCGGCGATTGGGAAGCGCTGTTTGTAATAGTCTTCTTTGGCGCTATAATCTTGTCGCCTTTTGTGTATGCTGACTTGTTTGCGAGCTTTACAGACAGCACATTTATCATTATGATAACAATGTCCGTCGTGATGCTTTTTGCAGCAATCCTTGATTTTGAAGCGCTGAAAAAGGGCAAGCTGGCAATTGCCGAGCCTTTCCTCGCTTTGGAAGTGCCTGTTACAACAGTACTCGCTTTTGCTGTGGTGAACGAGGGGCTGCAAGCAACAGAGATTTTTCTAGTTACAACACTGATTATAGGGCTTGTTTTGGTCTCAGTAAAATCCCATCACTTCAAGCGGAAAATATGGCTTGAGAAAGGCGTGCTGCTCATGGCAATAGGTGCAACCCTGATGGGAATTGCAAATTTCCTTATGGGCTTTGCATCGCGCATCACAAACCCTTTGCTGGCAAACTGGTTCCTGGATGTCGGAATATCCGCTATATGCATATTTTACATAATCCTCAACCATAGGACAGGAAAGCTTGTCAATGATTTCAAGAAAAACAAAAAGCTCATCCTTGCTGTCAGTATTTTTGACAACGCTGCATGGATCTCTTTTGCCATAGCAACAACAATGATTCCAATAGCCATAGCAATCGCCTTGTCAGAAAGCTACATAGCTTTGGCCGTTCTTTTAGGAATTTTCATAAACAAGGAAATAATCGAACGCCACCAGAAGATAGGCCTCATAACAGCCACAGCAAGCACAGTCCTCTTGGCTGTTATTGTTGCTTAAGCATCATCAACAATACCGCCAGATCTTTCAATAAATGGCGGAGGCAATTCTGCAGTCCTTAATGAAGTAAAATCATAGTGGCTTGCCGCGTCAGCTAAGTTTTGCAGTTTCGGGTACTGCATTCTAAGCTCATTTACAGTTCTAATGCCATCTCTTGCAGCAGCTTCTACGTTTACATTAAGGCGTCGAGATCGGTATGCGATATTTAAGTTCATTGATGTTAAAGCGCCGCGATGCAAAAAAGAAAACATCTCTGGTAAAATAAAGTCTGCCTCGTTATCCGGAAGGTAAAATTCAGCATCTGGCATCCCGAGTAAGTCTGCTACAATCAATTTATGGTGGCCGTCAATTACATGAACTTCGTCGCCGCTAACTTTTCCGACAGAAGGGCCAAGCTGCTGAACTCTGTCATGAAGATGAAACCATAGTACGTATCTAATTGTATCATCGCTGATATCATCGCCATAGCGCCTTGTAACCTCTGCAAAGCTTGGAAAGTATTCTGTAGGCCTCACAACATCAAATTTAACACGTTCTATTCGTCCCATAGTGGAACTATAAAGAAAAAGGATTAAAGTACATTACAAACATAGACCAGGTTCTGTTTATAATTAAGACAGATGTCTTAATTTTCAATATATTAGTTATTTAAAGACATATGTCTTAATATTAAGATGCAGAATGAAAAACATGAAGAGGCGCTAAAGGAAGTTGATAGCACAATAAAGGAAGCATTAGAGGGCAATCTGCTAGACCATCAAAGAAGAATAGCAGCAATGACGTCGCTTGGCATTCAGCATGCAATAGAGCTATATTTTCATAAATTTCATGTCATGAAGCCTGGTGCATCGCTGAAGCATGAGTGGTTCAAGCTCAATGATAAAAATATAAGTCTAAGGATTTCTGCGGTTGTTACAAAAAATCTTGATGAAATACCGCACATATTTGAGCTGCTGTCAATCGCTCGTGAAATAGAAAAAGACAGGAATGATCTTGTTTATGGCGCCCCGTTGAAAGACGACAAAATTCTCAGGGATAAGATAGACAATTTTCTGGAAATCAAGAAAATTATATCAGAAGGCGATTAAAATGAATGATTATAAAAATTATGCTATAGCTGCGGCTTATTTCATTATAAGCAGGCTTGACGACAAAACCATGGAAAAAATAAACACAGTTGTTTTATTCGGCAGCATAGCACAGAACAGGGCAGCAAAAGAATCAGATGTTGATTTGTTTTTTGATGTCAATATAAAAAAGACGCAGGAGACAAAGCTAAGGAGCTCAGTAAATAAAATTGTGGAAGAATTTTATACATCAACGACAGCGCTGCAATTCAAGCTCAAAGGAATAGACAACAAAATAAATTGCATAGTAGGCAAATTAGCCGAATGGAAAGACCTGAAAAGGAGCATGATAAGCACAGGAATAGTATTGTACGGGAATTATAAGTCAGGAATAGAAAAGAAAGAGTTGGAGCAGCATTTCATAATGTCATGGGAAGCGCCAAAAGCGCGGGGCGCTTTTCTCAATAAGCTTTACGGCTATTCTGTAGGCAAGAAGCGCTATGCAGGCATGATTAAAAAATTTGATTCTGAAAAAATAGGCAAAAGCGCTATAATGCTGCCATCGCAACACAAGGACAAGTTCATGCAGCTCATGGAAAAATACAATGCAAACTATCAGATGATTGAAGTGTATAGATGATTATTTTGTTCCCTAAATAAATTTTTAACAAAAAAAATGCGTTTTGCTTATGTTGTATTCAATTTTAGTACTAAATTAGTCCGCTTAAAACTTTTGTTTATTGCATAGTAGCCAGTCTGGACGCCTGTTATCGATTCTTTTTTTGGAAGCTCCATTTTTTTGCCTCTTTAAGAATGAGCTTTTTGGCTTCGTTGAATTCCGGGATGTATCTTAGAAGCGGTTTCAGGTCTTTTTCCCACACAAATTCTTTATTGCCCAATATTTTTGAGAATTCATCATAATCAAATTTTATGCCGTAATACTCTAGTTTTTTTGATATAGTGATTTTGTCCACTTCAACGCCTTTCGCAATCATTGACCACAGGTCATATAGGTCTCTGGCTTTGTCCCTTGTTATAATAGCCCTTATCTTTTCCGCCGCAATCTCTTTTTCCTGCATAACTAGCAAGGAGAAGGTTGGAATTTCCTGATAGATGGAAGAAAAGTTTTTCAACAAAGGCGCCATATCTATGCTAGATTTAAAATTCACATCTATCCTGACGCTGGAATACGTCTGTGGTGTGCCATTAAAAAGCGGCCCTTCGCACCTCAGGGCGAGAAGCACAGAATTAAAAGGCTCTTTTTTCGTGTGTAATTTGCAATTTATGCCAAACAGCTTCAAATCCGATATTATATTTTCTGCCAGCTTATCCATATTTACGGGCTTTGTCGCCGTGAAGTCCGCGTCTTCGCTGAATCTTCCAAGGTTGTAGAATTTGCACAGGCATGTGCCTCCCTTGAAAATGAGTTCGTCTCTTGTATTTTTTGATATGGAAAAGAGCGCTAAATCTATCAGGTAGTCCTTCTCAGCATTGCCTAAACTGAGGTTTTTTATTTTCGCCTTTTCTTTCAGCTCTTCCAGTAGTATCATAACTCACCCAAATTTATGTTTATCGTTACCTTCCAGCGGAAATCCTTTTTGCCTTCTTTTTTCCCGGACCAGTTTAATGGCGTATATGCGCGGTCAGCCATATCAAGAAGGCTGCTTGCGTCGCCGCCTTTTTTTTCTATAAGATATCCGATGCGCTTTGCAAGCGCCGCATTTTTTGTTTTCTTTGCATACTCAATAAGCTTTTCGTAATCAACCTCTCCGCTTAATATCGCTTTTGCAGGTTCGTCGAAAGGCACGTTCTTGGCAAGCATGCAGTCTATGACTGCTTTCTCCTTTTCCGCAATGAATACGTCAAAATCCCGCAAGCGCAGTTTTGCGTAGCCCCAGAACTGCGTGATTTTTGTAAAGGTTATTCTATGGCCATAAAAATCTATTGCTTTTTTTGGCCTGGAAACAGCGACCATAACGTCTATGGGAATCTGCTCTGTAAGGTGATACATGGACAGGGCTGTCCAGAAGCTTATGTAAGAAGGTGCCGCTATAAGTGAGGCAAACTGGACAGCATCGTTGTGAACAGTATATTTTCCTTTCTCGATCTGTTTTATGAGGCCTCTCTTCATGAGCCTGTAAGCGACAAGCCTGACGTATTTTTCATCTTTTCTCAGCAGCTTTGATAAGTCGCCTATAGTAAACATCGGGAGCTTTCGCACTTCTTCCAGTATTTCTATGGCTTTCATAGCCCTATTTGTATGTTAATCTTTAAATAACTTGTATTATTATTACAGAACAATCAAATTTGATAATTATAATATAATAAAATATACAAATTGTTATATTTAAGCAACAAAATTATCATTTTTGATAAGTTTGAATGCAATAAAGTGCATTTAGGCAAACCAATCCACATTGCATGGATATCTTGGAGGATTTTGCGATGACTTTAGGGCATCAAAGTCGTAAAAGTCAGAAGCTGCATCTATGTCAGCCAGATGCGGGTATTGCATCCTCAAATCCCTTATTGTAGAAATGTTGTGTTTTGCAGCAACGTCAACTGCATCGTAAAGTAAGCCAGCAACAATTCTATATATTATATTTTTGTTCATGGCCTCCAAAGCTTGGGCGTTTATGTAGGGAAACCTTTCCTGTGTCATAACGTCTTCTTTACTGTCAGGAAAATAAAAATCATCCCAGTCAATTCCAAGCAAGTCCCTTGTAACAAGCCTGTGATGTCCGTCAACAACAAGCACGTCTTCATCCCGCTTCTCGCCTACAGGATGCCCAAAATAATTCCCCTGTCCATGCAGATGAAACCATAATAAATAAGCAATAACATCATCGTGCAGCTCCCTCGGCGCGCTGCCCTGCACTGCCACAAAGCCCTTGAAATACTCCGTAGGCCTCACAATGCCAAGATTAGTTCTCTCTATATGCCCCATAAGCGCACTATAAACAAAAAGGATTAAAATGAGAGTGGTGGTGAGAGATACATAACAGGTAAGATCACCGTTAAACATTATTTGGAAGACGAAGAAAAATTTAAAGTTTTTAGTAAATTCGTTGAGAGCTTTGTTGAAATATTCAGTTTTCTGTTTAGTAATTGAATTTATAGGCTAAATATCTATTTACATTTAGGATTAGGACACTTACCTTTTTTAACACCAGCAGGTCTAAGCCAACCCATACCTTTAATTTTCATGTATATACTGTAAGCACCGCCTTTTCCTATTCTTGTTTTACAATATGGGCACTTCATTTCCGCACCTCATTGCATTCAGGACAGCGCACGAATTGATAACGGGCTTTGAAGCCGCATTTGGCACATGTAACTTCACCTGTAAAAGGGGGTGTTCTTTCTTGAGCAGCTTTTTCTTCCATTTGCTCTTTCATACTCATATGTCTCATCATTTGCCGAGCCTTGTGCATGGCTGCTCTATGTCCTACAGATTTACCGCCCATAATTACCTAAATCTCCAATTCCTTTAATGCTTGAGCTATCTTGTTTTCCAAATCTATTATCTTCGTTTTTATTATATCTGGCTTCTCGTATTTGACTTCCTCATATTCAATTTCTTTGTATTTTGAAATGCTCAAGTCATAATTATTTTCCTTTATTTCCTTAACCGGGACAAAGAAACATTTTTTCTTTCTATCTGTTGGTTTTTCTTTATGTCGTTTTTTGAATTGTTCAATTATATCAGGAATATCATTTTTATCCGGTTGCGCGGTTCTTTTATCATCCAAACTAAATCCATCTGCTTCCATATTATAAAACCAAACTTCTTTTGTTGGCTCACCCTTTGTAAAAAATAAAACAGCAGTAGAAACTCCTGCATATGGCTTAAACACACCAGACGGCATTGAAATGACAGCATCCAGACGGCATTTGTCCAATACCAATTCCCTGATTTTTTTATGCGCCTTTGAATTGCCAAATAAAACGCCATCTGGAAGTATGACTGCACATCTTCCCCCGTTTGTCAGCAGGTTAAACATCAGTTCCAGGAATAAAAGCTCGGTTTTCTTTGTCTTTGTTCTGAAGTTTTCTCCTATTTCAGATTCATCAATGCTCCCTTTGAAGGGAGGGTTGGCTAATATTATATCGTAGCAATTTGATTCGTCAAACCTCTTTGAAAGGGTATTTTTCTGTTCAATATTAGGGTTGTTTATTCCATGCATCATCAAGTTCATCAGAGATATTTTAATCATTGTATCATCAAAATCATAGCCGTATAGCGTATCATCTCTTAGGATTTTCCATTGCATTTCATCCAGTTTGTCTCCTGCAAAATTCCCTTCTTTGACCAAGTCAGAAGAAGTGTTATTTTTCAAGACATGCTCAAAAGCTGCAACAAGAAAACCGGCTGTCCCGCATGCAGGGTCGCATATTCTGTCGCCATATTTTGGGTCCAATAGCTCGACCATCATTTTTATGATGTGCCGTGGGGTTCTGAACTGGCCATTTTTGCCGGCTGTCTGCAATTGACCTAAAAGATATTCGTATAAATCTCCTTTGGTGTCCCTGTTTTGTTCCTTGATATGCATGTCATTGATTATTTTTACGGCTTCGACTAACAGGGAAGCAGTAGGCATGGAAAACGTAGAATTCTTCATGTATTTTGAATAAACAGATTTTTCCCCACCATTAAGCTTTCGCAAAAAGGGAAAAACATTGTCCCTTACATGCTCAAGCATCTGCTCTGCTGACATTTCTGTCCATCTAGACCATTTGCAATCCTTATTTCCTTTGAAAATAGAGACATGCCTGTCTCCTAAGAGTTTGGCATTTTGCTCTCTTGACACCTCTTCGTCTTCAAGCCTTTTCATGAAAATAAGATAAGACATCTGTTCTATGGCCTGAAGTGGGTTTGAAATCCCGCCGCTCCAGAATTTGTTCCAGAGCAGGTTTATCTTTGATTTGAGTTCTGAGTCTAACATTAGTTAGTCACCTTTTTTATCTCTTTTCTAAAATAATTTTTATCTATTTTATGCAGTTCACTTATTCCGGTAGCAATTTCATTAAATTTTATTGAATCAACATAGCCTTTTTTTAATATGTTACTTAAGTTAGCACTAAATTTATCAATATTTTTATGGAATATAGTTGCTTTATTTTTATCACTAAAATAGATACATAAATCAGATAAAGCTCTATCGGTTAAGCAACAAAAGTTAACATCTTTTTTGTAGTTAGATAATACATTTCGAGCTGCATAAAAACTTTCTTCATTAACACCAGAAGTTAAAAAAATGTAGTGATTTATTTTGAACTTCTTTTTAAATACCTCTATATATGCTATATCTTTAGGCGTCTTGGTTTTTTTTGTTGCAATACTATCTATTAATTTTTTAGAAAATAATGCTTTAGAGTCCCAGAGAAAGCTACTTTTTAGATTAAAAAATGTAATACCATCTGGCAAATAAGGTCCTGATAACTTAAAAGTTTTTCTAAATACAAAGTTCAATACGTGTGTACAAGTCTCTTCCCATTCAATACCTTTTTTTTGATTATCTTTATATTTGTTAAGTATGTTTTCTATATTTTTAAGTTTTCTTGTGGCCTCAAAAAAATACTTTTCCTCATTTTTAAAAAAACTTGGGTTTTCGCAAACATTTCGTATAAAGTTAAAAAATTTATTTAATCCATGTTCATTAATATCAAGAAAATTGTATCTGTTACTATCCTCTGTATTTTTATTTTTGAAATCAATTAAAACTAATGGTAGATTTTTATTGTTGAGCAATTTTAGAGTTTCCGTATTCAGTTTTCTTTTGTTTAACATCAAGAATAACTCTTTTGCGCCTTTTATTTGAGTAAGCATAATTCCTTTTAATTTTTTATTATCAACTTTTATTGTACATTTTTTAATTAAAAATTCTTCTTTGAAAATATAATGTAGCAAATTTTTAAAATTATTATAATTTGGTTCTAATCTATAGTTTTTATATTCAAGTAAATTGTACTTATCCCATTTTTCTAATTGCGACTTAAAATTAGCTACATAAATGTCTTTGCGAATTTCTTTTCCTATTAAACTAATTATTCTTTCCGTAATTGGAACATCTTTATCAATTAAATCTACATCTAGTAAATCTTTCAATACGTTAATTCTTATAAATTTGTCAAGTTCAATAGGCGGTTTTCCTCTCCATTTTATTCTAAATACGCCTAGTTTCTGT
>Ga0209541_10014367_pt1 | contig 11945 bp, 16 predicted proteins | sample RifCSPlowO2_01_FD_184027 | JGI IMG/M metagenome (GOLD analysis project Ga0209541, IMG submission 184027) | Groundwater microbial communities from Rifle, Colorado - Rifle CSP2_plank lowO2_0.1 (SPAdes) (version 2) | ecosystem: Environmental > Aquatic > Deep subsurface > Groundwater | place...
ACATGTACCCCAATATACATCAAATTAGGACACTTGTCAACCCCAATTTAGTACAAACCCGCCCAGGCAAAAGTGACTTTTTCGACTCCCCCGCTTCCGCTCCAGCCTAGGCCATTCCGTAACCTTGGCGAAAGACTGGGCTCCCCGACGTGGATTCGAACCACGAACCTTGATCTTAACAGGATCCTGCTCTACCGTTGAGCTATCGGGGAATGTCAGATATTAACTTTTTAATCTACTTTTTAAAAATCTCCGACCAAAACCAGTCTTAAAATACTTTTCCCTTTTTCTCGCCAAGTTCATATCTAAACAAGCTTCGTAATACACCAACTGCACAGGTAACCTATTGCGTGTAGCTGGAACTTGGCCAACCCTGTGCCTATTTAACCGTGCTTTTAAATCTACAGTGCTACCTACATAGAGCTGCTTGTCTGAACAAGACAAAACATAGGTATATTTCATATAGTTGAGCTACCCGCCCGACACGCAAGACAGCTTGCTGTCATTGCGGGCGTGGTCGGGGAATGTCAAAGTACGACCCTGATTTTACCACGAAAGTCTCAGAGTGATAAGTTGAAAAGCTATCTCATCCCTACCAATTTAAACCACCACAACAGCCTGCTGATGCTCCCGTTATGGGGATCAGCAGGCATTCTGTCTAAAATCAAATTTAGTAAGATCTTCCACCACCACGGCTACCGCCGCGATCGCGAAAACCTCCACCACCTCCACCGCCACGATTGAATCCTCCTCCACCACCACCACCTCGATTGTCCCGAGGGGCTTGGGGGCGAGCTTCGTTTACGACAATGGTTCTACCATCAAGGTCTTGGCCATTGAGTTTTTGGACAGCCTCCAAGGCTTCAGCCTCAGTGCTCATCTCCACAAACCCAAATCCTTTGGATCTGCCAGAAAACTTATCAGAAATAACCGTTGCCGATACTACCGTACCAGCTGACGAGAAAAATGCGGCTAATGAATCATCCTTGGTATCCCAGGATAACCCACCCACAAATAATTTCGTTCCCATAACTAACTATCACCAACTTCCAAAAAGACTACTCTAAGTAATCTTGTAATTTTTTCCGTCGAGACGGGTGTTTTAATTTTCGTAAAGCCTTAGCTTCAATTTGCCGAATCCGTTCCCTAGTCACCCCGAATTTTGACCCTACCTCCTCCAATGTCATAGGCCGATTTCCCCCCAACCCAAACCGCATCTTTAATACTTTTGCTTCCCTATCAGTCAATGCCGACAACACTTCATTAATATTTTCCTTCAGTAGTCTCCTGCTCGTTGCATCATATGGTGACACTTGTGATTCATCCGCAATAAAGTCACCCAAATAACTATCATCATCATCACCAATTGGCGTCTCTAGTGAAGTAGTTTTTTGGGAAATCTTCAATATCTCCCTCACCCTATCAGGGTCAATTTCCATCTCTGACCCAATTTCTTCAGAAGTAGGCTCCCGCCCCAAATCCTGCATTAATCTACGTTGAGTTCGGATCAACTTGTTGATCGTTTCCACCATGTGTACTGGAATCCGAATAGTCCTCGCCTGATCAGCAATTGCCCGGGTAATCGCCTGTCGAATCCACCACGTCGCATAGGTAGAGAATTTATACCCCTTCTTCCAATCATATTTCTCGACAGCCCTAATCAACCCTTTGTTACCTTCCTGAATCAAATCCAAAAAGCTCATACCCCGCCCAATATACTTTTTGGCAATCGATACCACCAACCTTAGGTTTGCCGATGTCAATTTCTCTTTGGATCGCAAATTGCCCGCCTCCACCTGTTGCGCCAAAGTAATTTCTTCCTCCCGCGTCAACAAAGGAATCCTCCCAATCTCCTTCAAATACATCCGCACGGGATCAGTGACAGAAGTATCTTCCAAAGTCGACAGGATCTCCAACTCTTTCTCCAGCTCCGTAGCCGACTCTTCATCTTCCCGCATCTGGTCCTCAGACACGCTCTCAAACACATCTACTCCCGCCTTGAGCAATTGGTCATACAAATCATCCAAAGCCTCTACCGACTCTTCCGGATACGGCATCGTCTGCAAAATATCTTCTTGGGTAATAAAACCCTCATCCTTCCCTCGCAAAATTAACTCCCTCAACTCTTTCTGCACCGACTCCGACAATGCATCAATCCCCAAAGCTTTTGGACTCACTTTTTTCGTTGCCTTTTTTACTCGCACCATAAGCGGTATTTTACCACGCTTCCCTCTGGGACACCACTACAAATTCTTCTCTCAACTTCTTCAGCATGTCTACCTCCTTAGCTGTTTTCCTTTTCTTTACCTCCAATTCTTTTATCTTCCCGGTCATCAAAGACAACTCATGCTGCATGTACTTTCTCTTCAACATCCGCACACTGCTTACGAACTCCTTTTTTACTTCAACTCCCGCCAACTCTCCACTTTTCAGCCAAATCCGCTGAGCCAATTCTTTCAGTTCATCTGGCAACCGCTCCACAAACATCCCCACTACAAACTGTGTATCCTCCTTCAAAAAAGTCACCAACCTTCTCAGCCCAGAGGCAGTAAACCATTCCAGCTGCACTTGAGATAATAACTCCCCCAGCGCTTCTTCGCTCTGAAATAACAACCCCACCACATATTCTTCCAAAGCTGCACCGTCACTAGCCTCACCAGAGTCCTGACTTTGACGGGACGAAGATTGGTTCGCTGGCAAACCTTGTGCCACCCGTTGCATCTCCCGCATCACCACCTCTTCACCCACCCCCAAAACTCGCGCCACCTTCTGAGTGTAATGAGCTTGCTCCACCACATTGGCAATTTGTGCCAACACGGGCATCAAATTTCGCGTAATTTCCCGCTTTCCCTCTCCGGTTTTTACATCCCACCGCTTCAATGCGCTATGCACATAGAAGTCATATGCATTAACTGCCTTAGCTACTAAGCTCTTCCATGCATCTTTGTCGCTTTTAGCAATCTCGTCAGGATCCTTTCCTCCAACAAGTTCTACCACCCTAATGTTCATACCCATTCTATCCGCCAAAGCAATACTTCTGCGGGTGGCCGTATCCCCAGCTAAATCAGCATCCAAAGATAATGCCATGTTTCTGGTATAACGAGACAACAGCTGTATTTGTTCCTCGGTAAATGCAGAACCCTTAATCGCCACTACATTTTTCACCCCATATTGCCAGGAAGTTATCGCATCAAACTCCCCTTCCACTACCACCACCCGATCCGCCTTTTTTATCTCTTCCCGAGCAACAGACAATCCAAACAGTAATTCACTTTTATGGTACAGCTCCGTCTCCGAAGTATTTATGTATTTCGCACCGCGCCCCTCCGAAGCTATTAGCGAAGGGGGGTCAAGTAATCTTCCCGCAAACCCCAACACTTGTCCCCGTTGATTAGTCAGTGGGAACATTATTCTTCCCCTAAACCTGTCATAATTTTTTGTAATCAACCCTACCGTCTCAACGTCCCCGGGGTCATACTTTTTCTTTTTAACCAAATATTTATATAGATTATCCCAACCCTCTGGCGCATATCCCAATCTCCATGTTTCCATTGTCTGCTTCCATATCCCTCTCCCCTTTAAATACTCCCGCGCCACCTCACCAATCTTATGTTCCATCAGTAAGTAGTGATAAAACTCCGCCGCCAAATTAAGTATTTCCAATGATCGGTCACGTTTCTGCGATTGTGGAGTCACACGGTACTCAGCCAACTTCACCCCCACTCGATCAGCTACATACTGCAACGCCTCCGAAAACTCCATCCCCTCATACTTCTCCAAAAAAGTAAACACATCCCCCGACTCATTACACCCAAAACATTTAAAAATCTGTAATTCCGGGGACACATTAAACGAGGGAGTTTTTTCACTATGAAAAGGACACAATCCCCGCCAATTCCGACCAGCTTTTTGCAGTTTCACCCTTTCTGAGACAATCCCCACAATATCCGCTTTTCGCTTCACTTCCTGCACCTGATCAGTCATATCCAGATTCTATCACCCTGCACACAGGTGCGATGCAAATAAGCGCGCAGCCGGACCCCGCTCCGATTCATCGGAGTGGGAGTGAGCACTGCATTTGCACGCACCGAGTGCAAAATTACTCCCACCTTGGCTGTCCATAATCATAAATCTTCACAGGCATTAGCTCATATTCAATTACCCCTTCCTTGGGCACCAAAAACCGCACCGCAACTCCCTCTCGCGTCTTGTCTGACCACATTTGGTCAAATACAAAATTACCCAAGCTATATGCAATCACCCCATCTCTATACCGCTCCACTGCTTGCACCCAGTGTGGATGGTGACCAATCACAATTTTGGCTCCCGCATCAATCATTGCCTGCCCCAATTCTCGCTGTCTTTTAGAAGGTTTATCCGTATATTCATTCCCCCAATGTATGCTGATAATCAGCATATCGTCCAAAGCCTCGGCGAAGGAGGACACTACTCCCACAACTTCCTCTTTATCTAATTTTCCATTCACATCATCAAATGCCAACCACTTTATCCGTACACCATTAACAGTCACTTCGTGTGAATATCCATTCCCAATCGGAGCAATCCCAACATCCTTCAATGCCGTCACCGTCTCTACCAACCCCGCTCTCCCGTGGTTAAATATATGATTATTGGCCACACTCATCACATCAAACCCCCCAAACTTCAAGCCTTTCACAGCCTCCAGTTCCCCACAAAAAATCATTCCCGTATCAGTCTTGGGACACTTAGCAATCAGAGGAGTTTCGAGGTTACCAAACGTAATATCAGCTCGCCGTAATACATCAGCCGTTTCCCGAAATGGCCACAACCAATCTCTCCGTTTTTGCATTCCCGTATTCACGCTCCGCCCCAACATCACATCACCAACAGCCAGTATCTCTACCTTCCCATCCCTATCTCCTAAAATTGCCCCCTGCTTGCTCCACCAAAAAACCCCTCCCACCAAAATCACAAACATGCACACCGCAATTAACCTTGCGCTTTGACCGACTGCCATGCCACCCTCACTTCCTCCTTGTACAATCGTTTTGGTACCCATCGCATCACTCGCGTATACAAAATATTTATCCCTCCCATCACCAAGGCCGTCTGGTGTCTCCGAGTCGGCAAAATCCGTATTCTCCCCTGTTTAAGCGCAGATAAATACTCCGCAACTGTCCGCACGTTCTCCGGAAACTGCATTTGTACCGTTCCTACCAATCTCACATTATGCGCATCTGATCCTCCTGTTTGCACTCTAATACCCCTCCGCTCCGCCCACCGCTTGGCCTTTCTATTATTTACCGATCCATAATTCATGACTTCAATCCCATCCGCATGCTTCATCACTTCATCAATATTCGGCATCCCTCGTACTGGATCAAACGGATGAGGGATAATCGTCACTCCCCCCTGCTTATGAATATCCGCAATCATCTCTATAGGCGACCTATGAATCTCAATCATCTGTTTGACCCCAAACGCCAAAATTTGTCCCTTACAGTTTGTATCTAATTCCACCGCCGGAATCACCACCACCCCATACTCATTCGCAATTTTACTTGCCTCCTGATTCCCTGCCATAGTATTGTGATCAGTGATTGCCACAGCCGATAATCCCCTCCGTTGCGCCATTCTCAACAGTGCCCTCGGCGTCGTCAAACACTCAAACCTACCTCGGTTATTGGAAAAAATCGTATGGCAATGCAACTCAACCGTATTCATATCTGCCTATATTGTATCAAGATTGGGCTTGTTCGCCCCTTCTAATCACATAATGCTCCACCGCATGCATCACCACATCCGCAACAGTTTTTAACCCCAAAAATAAAGGCAAAGCAACCTCACCCACAGCCATCCCCAAAATTATCGTCAAATGCATCGGGATAATCCGCGCATACGGATAGAACATCAACGTGCCTATGTTCTGCCGCTTTGTATCCCTGGGCTTATTGTACAAATAGGAAAACAGATGGTTTACGAAAAACATCCCGGCAGTCAACAAAATCGATCCCATCCCCAGCATGGTAATTCCCTCTCCATAAAACTTCGCTACCGTTCCGGTCACCAAAAATATCAGATATACAAAATGGAAAAAACCATAATGGAACAAAAAGAACCAAGCAGTGGAAAATTTTGTGCCGATAGTCGGCTGTGCCGGTCGGTTATTGATACTAAATCCCTCAGTCGAAAATTCTTCCAGGTTTAAGATTCTGATGAAATTAAATATCCCAATCGTCACACTTTGAAACCAATACACCCACATGATCATGGCCAAATTCCACCCCTGATCAATAGCCAGCCCCATAGTGACCAAATTTGAAATCAGCAACCCCCACAACGACACATCCCAAAACCAAAACCGCCTTGATTGTTCGACCACAAACATAACCTGCGGAGGCGGAGGGACTCGAACCCACGAGAGCTTGCGCTCGTACGCTTTCCAAGCGTATGCCATAGCCACTAGGCGACGCCTCCAGATGAAACCTATTTTACCATTGCCATAGCTTGCTCTAAAGCCTTCTTCTGCCCACTAAAATCCAGTCTTTTTTTCGCTTCCTCAAATGGCAACCACTCCACCTCCTCCATTTCCCAATCATGATCAGCAATATTTCCTGCCACATATTCCATTAAATAATATTCCACCACCTTAAAAATTTTCTCCCCATTAAATGTATAAATGTATTTTTCTGCTGGCTGAATCTTGGCTATAATTTTTGCCGCCACCCCCGTTTCCTCTTTCACCTCTCTCACCGCCGTCTGTTCGCTCTTTTCACCCGGATCAATCAGTCCCTTAGGCAACACCCACTTTTTATATCCCGAATGCTTCGCCACCAGCCAATTAATTATCCATTCTCCATTATCCATTCTCAATTTCTTGAAAACTGCTCCCCCGGCCGAAAATTCTCTTTTCATATGTAATTGGAAATTTGAAAATAGCTTGCCCCGTAACTCGCCTCAGCGAGTTATACGGGGTGCTTCTGGCGGGAATCGAACCCACATTGTCGGTTCCGGAAACCGATGTTCTGTCCATTGAACTACAGAAGCATAGGTAGGGTAATTATATCGTGCTTTTTCAAAAACGCCCTCCCGGAACCAGATTTTAAATATTGCTCAAACACAAAAGCAGTATGTTCATTCTGAAAAGCAAAATAAGCAATCAGTTTGATAGGTAACCTCTTTTTTGTAGCAATAATATAACCATTTCGATGTCTTTGTATCCTATCCCTTAGATCATTCGTCGCACCTATGTAAGTTCTACCATCGGAGCAAAGAAGGATATAAACATAATACATAAGTCGATTTCACTAAAGCTTCATCGAACTAAAGCGGATTTATCTCGCTGAAACCTCGCCGTCACCAACAGTTTGCCTTATTCCCAAAGCAACACCCCAACCCACGCCCGCCTTCGTTAAAACTTCGGCGAGGTGAAAGCGGAGGGTACAGGATTCGAACCTGTGCAGGGATAAATCCCTATGGTTTTCGAAACCATTGCGATTGTCCACTCTGCCAACCCTCCAGATACGGCTATATTTTACCACCCCAGTATTCTATAGTTAAAACGTGCCCCTACTTATTCCTCTCGCAATTATTCTCGGTTTCGCCGCTCACATTCGCTGGTGGGTCAAAGCCAAAGATGCTCCCTATTACCCGCTCGAACCAGACACGGCCTTCCGCGTTCTAGAACTTGCAGCCCCCACCTCCTCAGATATTATTTACGACCTCGGTTCTGGTGACGGTCGTAACTTGATCGCCGCCACCTTAAAGTATGGCGCCAAAACCAGAGGCATTGAAATCAACCATTTTCGCTACTGGTATTCAAAAATCTGGATCTACCTCTTGCGCCTTCACAAGCACATCAAAATTATCAAAGGCGATATCTTTCTCACCCCACTTCATGAGGCTACTATCGTCATCGCCTATCTTCTGCCCCACACCCACGAAAAACTTAAGTCAAAATTTTTGCAAGAACTTAAACCAGGCACCAAAATCATCGCCATCGCTTTTCCTTTAGAGGGATGGAAACCCGTCAAAATCAACCCCAAAGGCTGCATTTTCGGCCAGCTCTATCTCTACCAAATTGGCCTCTCCGAACCCAAAAAATGAAAGTGGCTTGCCCCACGAAGCTCCGATTTATCGGAGCGAAGTGGGGTGCACCCGACAGGAATCGAACCTGTATCAGAAGATCCGCAATCTCCTATTCTATCCGTTGAACTACGGGTGCAATTCCCCTATTGTACCAAAGACAATCCAGAAACATTGCGCACAGATGCGATGCAAATAAGCGCGCAGCCGGACCCCACCCCGAAGGGGAAGGGAGTCGAGCACTGCATTTGCACGCATCGAGCGCTATAGTTACTCACTATCCAGCGGAAACTTCTTCTGCAACCAAACCCCAGCCTTCTCCAACCATGTCTCTTCCGGCTTATCCGCAATCATGTATTTGCTCAGCGTTTCCTTGACTTTTTCCTCCTCCACCTCTCTTAGCACCAACAATAATCTTCGTGGCGACGCAATCTTCGTCTGAATCAGCAGCAACTTCTCCCCCAACTTATCGGTAAACCAAAATTGCTGCAACCACTCCCAAGGATAGAATCGTTCCCCGGTGCGGATACCTTTATTTGTCACCGTATGTTCTTCCTCATGAGGCGGCACAGTGGCCAACACATACGTTACAAACCCCACCGCCCCCACTACCCCAATCAGCAACCACTCTTTCAAAAACACCAAAATCACCACTACCAAAAATACAATCGCCCCCAGCGTCGTAAAGTATTCCCTGCTCCGTCTCTTAAACGGCCTCATCGGCGCCTTCCACGCAAATAACGTCTTCGCTTCTTCGGGCACAATCACCATTGGTGTTGGAGAATCTTTTTCCTTCACAGCTTCTTGGGCAGTCATCACCTCTCAGTATACCGTACCTACAAGAATGATAAAATAGTGGCAATTCTGGAGGGTGGGCAGGACGGTAATGCGTTGGTCTTGAAAACCAATGAGCGCAAGCTCTAACAGGTTCGACCCCTGTACCCTCCGCCCTGGAGAGGTCGCATAGTGGCCTAGTGCAGCGGTTTACTAAACCGCCGAATCGCAAGATTCCGTGGGTTCAAATCCCACCCTCTCCGCCAGTTGGGAATATTTGTAATAAAATTATTTTTATGAAGCTGACAGTATTAGTTGATAACAATACCTACATCGATAAATATTTTTATGGAGAACCTGCAGTTTCGTATTTTATCGAAGACGAGGGTAAAAGGATACTCTATGATTTGGGGTATTCCGAGGCGTTTATCTTAAATGCACACAAGTTGAAGATTGATCTACTTACCCTGGATTATTTGATTTTTTCTCACGGCCATCTTGATCATATGTGGGGTTTGGACTCGCTACTAAGGATGTATATGGAGGCTGATACTGGAGGTTTTGAGATGGTAAAACCCACAGTGGTGGTACACCCGAAAACTTTTTATTTTCGCCCTCGCACGTGGTTGGGGGGAAGTGGCTCGTTGATCAGTGAAGAGCGGGTAGGGCAATTTTTTGAAATTCGAAAAAGTGAGACCCCAATTTGGTTAACAGAGAAACTGGTATGGTTGGGGAACATTCCTCGGTCGAATGATTTTGAACTGAAAAAATCGTTCAAAAAAATACGAATTGACTCCAAGGATGAAGATGACTACATGGAGGACGAAGTCGCGTTAGCATATAAATCAGGCCAGGGTTTGGTGGTGATAAGTGCGTGTTCTCACCGGGGGATATGTAACATTATTGAATATGCAAAGCAGGTTTGTAATGAAGAGAAAATTGCTGATGTGATCGGGGGGTTTCATTTGCAGAATCCTGAGAAAGAGGTGATGAATAAAACTATTGATTACTTCTCAAAAAACCAGCCAAAGGCCTTGCATGCATGCCACTGTACTGATTTTAAGTCAAAAGTCGCATTGGCAAAAGTTGCGAATCTTTTGGAAGTGGGAGTGGGGTTAGCATTAGAGTATAAGTAGTACAATTAGCGAAGCTGGAGGCGTCGGATAGCGGTCATTCCAATGGTTTGCTAAACCATGGCCTGAATAGGGCCTCGTGGGTTCGAATCCCACCGCCTCCGCCCCACCCTTGTTTTCCCCTTCAAAATCTGCTATATTATGGGCTCCTGGGGGTGTATCGCCTCGACAACAAAGCACGTTAACAACTGCAAGCCGTTTTGACACAACGTAAAAGGGTCAAAAAAACAACTGCAAAAAAAACTGACGCAGTCATTGCCAGTACCCTCGACAAGGGATTCAACTCTCTTGCCGCAGGTTTCTATGGCAATTCAGCTAGGCAACTTGCTTTTGCAACTGTCTAACCTGACATCTATTTTTAGCTTTTCTCGATGGGCTATAAATAGGTGAGAACACAGTCGAGAAGCAGTCCCGCAGACGAGATGGACCGGGATCAAGTTTCACAATCTCAAAACCCGCTGGTACCTTACTACCTAAGCTTGTAGATGTTGTTAATCACCTTTGCTGGACGCCGGTTCATAGCCGGCCACCTCCACTCTTCGCTCCGCCCATTGGCGGAGCTACGAAGTGGCACAGCCACAAGCGAAGAGCGTCCCAAACGAAGCTTCAGCGAAGTGGGGCATTTGCTAAAGTAGTATTGTGTACTACACGTATATTCTCCAGCTAAAAGACAAAACCTATTACACGGGTTTTTCCTCGGACTTGAAGAAACGGGTTAGCAAACATAAACTAGGAAAAGTTTCGCAAACAAAATTTCTGCGACCAATAAAGTTAGTATTTTACGCGGCGTTTATATCAAAAAAATTAGCGCTAGATTTCGAAAAGTATTTAAAAACTGCATCAGGCTTTGCCTTCCGAAATAAACGACTAATAACGAAATCGCTTATTTTATCTGCGCTTCCTTGAATTGCCGCCTCAATTCTCGATGTAAGTCCTTCTTCTTCAGCTCGTCTCTACGCTCATACTCCTTCACTCCCCACGCCAATCCAATCAACAGCTTCGCCCTATTGTGCTTAAAGTATAGTTTCAATGGCACTAATGCTAAATTTTTCCCTTCCATCCGTTTGGACAGCCGCAACAACTCCCTTCTGTGTAATAACAGTTTCCTAGTTTTTGATGGATCATAATCTTCATGACCTCCCTGATAGGCCGGCACCACCATGTTATGTACCCACGCTTCCCCTTCACTAATTCTCACAAACGCCTCACTAATTCCCCCTCGACCCAGCCGCAAGCTTTTAACTTCCGCTCCCTCCAGCACCAACCCCACCTCCAATTCCTCCAGCACCTGATACCTAGCTCGAGCTTTTCTATTGACTATAGTTCCGTTTTCTTTTTTATTGGTCATGGGTATTTATTGATGTAATTCCAGATAATAGATTATACTTCCTGAAAGGAGCAATATTTTCTTCTCCTTCTCGCTAACCACCATATCCGTCACATCGGCAATCCCCTCCCATTTATATTGGGCCTCATACATTCCCTCTTTAGTAAAAACCACCACTCGCTTGTTGCCTCGATCCAAAATATACACATGCTGTGAATCTTCATCTGTATAAATTGCTTCTGGATTAAGCAAAGGAGTATCCAAACCGGTCAATTCTATTGCCCTACCGGTACCCTGTGAATATAGCTCCACTTTCCCTGTTTTGGTCAGAATCCAAATATTTCCATCTATCATCATCCCCACCACCTGAGAAAAATCTGGGGCCACTCCCCGACCCAACCAGTCCTTACGTGGACCAAATCCACCCGGTGCAGCTGTATACCGATATACTTGGCCCCGACCTTTATCTAGTAAATACAAATTGCCCCCAAACACATCCATCGCCCCAATCTCTGCCCATTCATCATCGGGCTTAATGGCCACCGCCGAAGTCTTCCTCACCACATCCAACTCCACCACCCCATTAGATCCCAACACAAATCCCCTCCCTGCCCACACTGCCGCTAATTTTGCTTGAGAAAGTA
>Ga0209541_10014368_pt1 | contig 11945 bp, 19 predicted proteins | sample RifCSPlowO2_01_FD_184027 | JGI IMG/M metagenome (GOLD analysis project Ga0209541, IMG submission 184027) | Groundwater microbial communities from Rifle, Colorado - Rifle CSP2_plank lowO2_0.1 (SPAdes) (version 2) | ecosystem: Environmental > Aquatic > Deep subsurface > Groundwater | place...
GCATCAAGCGCTTCGCGCGTGACTTGCATGAGTGCGCGTTTTTGTTTGTGCTCCTTTGCGTCAGGATTATTTGCGACAAGCACTGTGCATGCCATATCGGTGTGTAATCCTTTGTGCAAAATACCAAAATCCAACTTTAGGAGATCGCCGTCATGTAGCTGATAATCCGATCCTGGCGTATGCACTGCCTGATGATTTACAGACAGACAAATCACATCAGGATATCCGCGATAATTTAAAAATGATGAGTCAACTTTATTTTCGCGAATTAATTTAACAGCACACGCAGAAATTTCGCGCGTAGCCATACCAACCTGTGGCATAGCCGAAAGCTCGCGCATCATGGAGGCAAGCATATGCCCACCTTCTCGCATGGCTTGTATTTGTTCCGGCGTCTTGATTTGAGTCACTTTTTGCATCATAGCGCATTTTTGAGATATGAAAAAGGAGGCTTGTTGCCTCCTTGTCTCCGCGTTGTCTGCTAGTAATGGCCGTAGTATCCGTTGAACGAATCAACCATCTGGACATCATCGAAATGGTCAGGGAGGTCTTCTCCGTTCTGACTGCAGTCGTCGCACATGCATTCGCCACATGAGCGACTGTACAGCTGGCCGTCCGGATCCACTCCGGCGTAGAAGTCGTGGCTGGCGTTCTGGCCAACCGGATAGAAGAGAATTCCATGCTTTTCTATCGGAACAACATCCACGCCAGCAAACTCCTTGCTCCACTTCTTGATGAACTCAACCGCTTGGTCGCGCGTCATTTTCTTCATTTTCTTCATATCTTCCTCCGTACCAGGATGCTCATTTGATAAGCACTTTGGTACGGAGAGGATTGTTGTTCAAGCGGTATCCTCATAAGCCGCTTTTGCTTTGCTACTCGGACTTGAGTCCGTTCATGCGGGAGCAGCCGCTTCACCACTTATTTTGGCAGGTGTCGCCTGGGCAGGGAGCTTGACCACTAGCTCGCCTCCGATGTAGGAGTGTTCTTTTTAATGTGGAACATACAAACCACATGCGCTTGCGAGAACTTCTCGCACCCGCACCGTAATGCTCGATATATTCAAGCACTTCGATACGAGGCCCAGATGATCAGTCTGAGCCGCCTGCCCTCTAGAAGGCGCACCACACAGCTTGCGTGTAGTTCCCCTGGACATTTTCGGGGGACTTATTGTTTGTTTGGGCGGTGTCTTTACAGTTTTCCGCGCCAGCCTCCTCAAAACACGTAAGAGAAGGACATTGTTGCTTCGCGATACTCGCAACCTCCAGGATGCGAGGTACGAAGAAGAAATTCCAGCGTTCCTGGCTGGACCACTGAACGGATCAAATCTAGTCAGTGGTCCAGCCAGGAAATTCCTAGTTGGACATTAGTTGTAAATCGTCCGATGTGGCATTGATTGTGGCGGTTCGTCGGTCGGGAGACAGGTCTTATTTATATGACCTGTTAATTCTCCTCTGTATTTCCCGACTTGTGCCAATCTCTATGACCTCATCGTACACAAGCATTATATATTAATTTGACCAAACTGTCAACGTATTCTGTCGTAAAATCCTGCAACACGCGTTTTATCGCGTATTATATAGTCTTTTGGATGTCAAAACAAGCCGACACATATAGGGCGTCATCAAATTATGCAATAAAATAGTGAATTTCTGAATACAAAGAATCTTTTTATATTATACCTTTCGTTTATGAGTATTGACATTTTTACCCATTTTATGCTATACTTTATATACGATCCGTCATAACGACGGGCACGGAGCGCCCCACGTCTGGGGCGCAAATAAGGAGAGAAAGATGGGCGGCTTCTAGCCTATCGTGATTCCTGTCAACACCACGTCCACCCGTGCGGCAGAGAATCCAGATTCTTGGTCTTAAAAGACCATCGTACTCCCAAAGGAGGTGGATATGGGAGGGCTGTAACTACGTTCGTTCGTTGCGGCCGGGAGGGAGCGCGTGCTTCCTCCTAGTTTTTTATTTATCTAGTAGATCGCTCATTTTCCATATAAGTTCGAATAAAGACTTAAACGAAATTGCGATGTCTTTATGAGTTATTATTGTGCCAGACAGTGGCACAACTAAAGATGTAATCGCAATACTGTCATCATAAATTGTAATATCTGAAGTAAATGGAAGCTTGCCAGTATTTAAATATCTTGTACTTCTAAGCGACTCCAAGCTTTCTCTTTCAAGAACTGGGCCCTTTAATGATGTGTACAATAAACGAGAAGAAATTCCCTTCGCGATTCGTCTTGGAGAATAAGATTCCAGTTGTTTTGGAAATACATCTATTACCTTGTCTAAAGAGGCAAATGCCAAAATCTTCTTTTCTTTACATTTTAAAAACTCGTTTTGCATTTGGCGCAATCCATCAATTCCTTCATAATAGTGAACGACTGGCTTTTTCCCTGCCAAATCCCACATCGTCTGAAGTTGAGGCATAACCTTTTCAAGTTCAATTTTATTTACTTCTATTTCTTTTGACTGTCTTTCAAGCATCGCCCCAAGTTGCGAAGGATCTTTTGCGGTAAAAAATGATTTTTTGCCTTTTGTTAGCGCCTCAATTAAACCGCGCCGTTTGAGTGTCTCAATTTGAACATAGGTCGTCGGCCTATTGATCCCAGCTTTCCCTGAAATTTGAAGAACCGTGGCCGAACCTAGTTCAAGCATCGCAAGATATACTTTTGCTTCATTTTCGCTTAGACCTATTTCTCTCAATTGATTAAGCATAGTTATATTGTACCACTAATTTCGCTTGGTATTGGGTCCTTTTGATAATCAAGGAGATTTGCGATGTCATGATGAATCGCTTCAATGCTTCGGCTTGCGTCAATGACATGAATGGCAATCCCGAATTTTTTAAAAACTTCTAGACATGGCTCTGTCAGATTGCGATATTCAGATAATCTAATCGTATATTTTTCTGAATTGTCCAGCTCGCGTACATAAATCTCGCTTCCATCTTTTGGACATGTTTTCATCCATTCTAATTCCGGCGTATTAGGAAACGGGTGATTTTGCGCGCGACAAAGTCGTCTTGTAGACGCACGACGGCGCGCCTCTGCTTCATCAAGGTTGAAATGAATTATGATTAAATTTTCAATCCCATACCAATCGCTCAATTGATGTATTTCGCCTTCGGCTTCATCTACAACTCTAGGCGATCCAGAAAATATTATACTTTTACCTGCTTCTGCGAGAGGACGAACAAATTCAATAATCAATGAGGCTACAAACTTGGGAGAATTTAGCTTTCCTGAATCATAAAGTTTTTTTTGCTCTTGAATTATCGGATCATCAAGATTTTCTGCAAACTTGGCGCGGATAATCTGCGAGCTTGGAATCGCTGTAAAGCCATACTCATCAACGAGTAAATTCGCTTGAGTATCTTTCCCACATCCGGGAGGTCCGATAAAAATCACAGCGTATGGCATGAAACGATAATAACATATTTATAAAAAGCTTGGCCCGTTAGAGGAAGTTCTCTCTAACGGGCCAAGCCCCGCCGGCCGAGGTGGCAGACGGGGGCTGGGACTGTTTATTCTTTTCGTTGGCCGAGTGGCTTTCCGAGCTTGTGTGTATCGATGGCATCGAGGAGAGCATCAATGCATTCGTCACCACCAACAGGCCACTGGCGGTGTACAATGCCTGCCCACTTCCGCACATTAGAGAGCATGTCCTCTTAGGTCTTTCCATTCGGCCGTGGCCGATGAACGAGACCGATGACATCATCTGGCTCACCATGTAAGACCATCCCTGTCTTGCCCTCTTCGTACAAGGCAATGATGCCCTCGTCTCCGAAGAAAGAAAATTGTGAAATGGTGTGCAGCTCTTTCTTTTTCGCACACACCACATCGCCCACCATTACATCCTTTAAGAAGATTGCCTTCATCGCTCACCTCCTGAGCGGAATTGGTATACCAATAAATAAGCTGTGTGTCAAATAAAAATTGGACGGAGTGGCTTACGCCAATCCGTCCTGACCCCATTTCACGGAGTCATGTGGCGATCCACGAGCGATTCGTTGCGTGGATGTCTCCCGCGCGCGTAGGCCATGATGGCATCGCGCAGTTCTGCGTAGCCCCTCCCGCCGAATGTTTCGACGAGCACTCGCGCACACATGAGAACCTCGTCGGCCATTTGTGATTCGGTCTTTCCATCTGACCATGGATGGTAGGTGCGACCAATGACCTGGTCTGGTCGTCCACGGAACAACATTCCATGCTTACACATGAGAACGATACGCGGCGGACCAAGTTCGTGATCATGATGTACACGAAGAACTTCTCCCAATTGACCTTCGGTCTCACATACAACATCGCCTGGTCGCACATCCTTGAAAAAGACTCCTTCCATCGCTCACCTCCTAAGCGGAATATAAATACCACTAATGAGCAAGCTCGTCAAGACAAACAGGTCAAATCGCGTCAATCCACTGATTAGAGAGTTCGAGATTGATTCAAGGCGTTGCGGAAGCCCGAAGCGAGTCGTACGAAGGTACGGCGAGCGAGAACTGGACGCAACAACGAAGAAGCAAGCCGAAATCTCTAATCCATCGTAAATAGCACAACCTAAGCAAAAGAAAATCGCCAAAAGCCCTAAACTTGTTGGGCTTGGCGATTTTCTTGTGCGCTTCTTAATATTCGTAAAGCGAAAGTTGTGCCTGTGCCTGTTTCATCACCTCCAGCGCAACCGAGACTACAATCAAAACGCTTGTGCCTCCTATTGTGAATGCGGACACACCGGTGGCACCACGAACAATGTTTGGCAAAATTGCGATTAGCCCCAAAAACAACGCACCCACAAGTGTAACGCGATTAATCAAGTGAGTTAAAAATGCGGCAGTTTGCGCGCCAGGACGAATACCCGGAATGTATCCGCCTGATTTCTGAACATTTTCTGCAATTGAATTTGGATCAAATGTAATCGCGGTGTAAAAATAAGTGAAGATAACAACAAGAATAAAGTACAAAGCTGAATACCATAGATTAGACTGCAAAAATGCCGTCACAAATGTTGCAATCTTTGCCACAATTACGATTGAAGATGTGGCAAAAAGATTCGCAATCATACCGGGGAAAAGCAGGATGGAAAGAGCGAAAATAATTGGAATAACTCCAGCGTTGTTTACGCGCATCGGCAGATAAGTAGATACTCCACCATATTGACGCGCTCCTCTGACACGCCGTGCATAGTGTACAGGAATATTTCTTTGCGCTTCCGAAATCCAAATCACACCAACAACTACCAAAAGCGCCACAACCGCAAATGCAATATATGTGAAAAGCTGATCCGGAGTATAACTAAACGCCGCCTGCTGAAGACTTTGTGGCACACTCGCCATAATACCAGCAAGAATTAAAAGCGAGACACCATTTCCAAGTTTCTTTTCTGAAATTAATTCTCCAAGCCACATCAAAAATAATGAACCGCATGTTACTATCGTGAGTGTTCCGAATGTCTCAACAAGACTTAGTTGTGGCAAAATACTTTGACGAATCAAAAGTGCCATAAGCGCATATCCCTGAATGTATGAAAGTGGCACGGTCAGAAGACGAGAATACTGATTGAATCTCGCGCGTCCAGCTTCGCCTTCGTGTTTATAAATCTGTTCAAGCGACGGAAAAATCATCGTGAGCAACTGCATTATAATTGTCGCTGTAATGTACGGACCAAGCCCGAGCATGCCGATTGATAAGCTTGCGAGCGACCCACCGGTAAATGTGCTTACCAAGCTGAATATTTGATTCTGCGATAAAAAGTCACGAAGCCGAGTAGCGTCAATCGCCGGAATAGGGATTGAATGCATAAGTTGGGATACCGCTAAAAGCGCAAGAATAAAGAGCACTTTTTTGCGAAGTTCTGGCTTTTGAAATATGCGCAGAATGGTGTCCATGGGATGTTTTAATAATGGCTAAGTCCTAATGGCTATTGACTAATTATTGAACCGCCGACTTTTTCAATCTTTGCTCGCGCCGATGCAGATACTATCACATCTGAAAATTTTAGTGCGTGCTTAATTTCGCCAGTTCCCAAAATTTTCACCTTCCCGCGAGCGGTGCGAATTAATTTTTTTTCAATTAATATCTCCGGTGAAATTATTGAATCTTTCGGAAACGCAGAAAGCATTGAGAGATTTACCACTTGCGGTTTGGATTGATGAAGCGAGAAAAATCTATGCTTGTGATGAGGGCTTTTGTTGCCATGTTTTTTGGACGCACCTCTTTGTTTCGGAAACAATTGCCATATACGATTGTCTCCGCCACGAAAACCTGCGCGAACAGATGCGCCAGCACGAGATTTTTGTCCCTTTGTCCCCTTGCCTGAAGTTGTACCGCGCTTACCTCCACGACCAATTCGCTTGGAGTGTTTTCGTGGATGTTTTGGATGAAGTGTTCCTAGGTGCATGGTTGGATATGAATTATGAATTATGAACGCGTAGAGACTTAAGCGCTTCAATTGTAGCTCGTGCAATGTTTATTTTGTTATTCGTGCGACGAGTGATTTTGCCGGTAAGCGATGAGATGCCTCCAAGTTGAGCGATTACGCGCATAGCACCGCCAGCACGAACACCAGAGCGAGATGGCTTCAACAATACTGTCGCGCTGGAGTATTTTCCTTCCACTTGATACGGAATTGTGCCTTGTTTTATAACAATTGTAACAAGATTTCGTTTTGCTTGATGATACGCTTTTTGTATTGATTGTTGGACATCGCGTCCGTTTGCAACGCCTACACCGACACGGCCTGCGCCATTGCCAGCAACTACGGTTGCGCGGAAGCTAAATCGCTTGCCACCTTTTGTGACACGAGCAACACGAGCGATATCAAGCGTGCGCTGATCAAACTCTGGCTTCTCTACTGGGCCTCTCTGTCTGCCAGGACGACCCGAACGACCGCCACGAAATTGCCCGCCGCGACGAGATCTACGAAAATCCTGTGCAGAATCTGGCACTGCCGGTGCTGTTGGCACGGCTGGCCCGCCTAGACTCGGCGAGGCTGGTGTTTCAATATTTGGCTTTGGTGTTTCGTCTGTCATGTGCGTAATTATATTGTAATTCCTGCCTCCCGTAGCGCATCTGCTACGGCTTTAATGCGCCCGTGATACTTAAATCCGCTTTTATCAAACACCGCTTTTGTAATTCCTTGCGTTTTCATCTTTTCTCCTACTATTGTGCCAATCTTTGTCGCAAGCTCTGTTTTAGTGCCCTTAAGCTTAGATTTTACTGAAGATACTACTTTGCTTGAAATAATCGTGCGGCCAAGTGTGTCATCAATTGCTTGTACAAACAAGTGGCGATTACTTTTAAACACCGAGATTCTTGGTCGCTCTGCTGTGCCAGAAATTTTTGCACGAACACGAGCGTGGCGACGGATGCGATTTATTCTTTTTTTGATATTTGCGTTTTTCATGGTTCAGGTTACGCGGTTGCAGCTTTTTTGCCGACTTTTCTATGGATTACTTCGTCTGAATATCTTATTCCTGATCCCTTATATGGTTCTGGCAATCGCTTACTTCTGATAATTGCGGAGACTTGGCCTACAAGTTCTTTGTCTATGCCACTAACTACGATACTATTTTTGTCTACTGAAAATGATATGCCTTCTGGCGCATGAACCACAACAGGATGACTGTATCCAAGAGATAATTCTAAATCGTTTCCTTTTACGGCCGCTTTGTATCCAACGCCTTGAAATTCAAGTTGTTTTTTCCACCCGCTACTCACGCCTATTACCATATTGGAAAGAAGAGCGCGCCAAAGTCCCCAAATCGCCGTATCGTTTTGACCTTCTTTCAAGCTCACAGTTGCGACGCCTTCGTTGACAAAAATCCGTATCGCCGAAGGTACGCGTCCAGTTAGCGTGCCCTTTGGGCCGTTTACGGTAAGACGATTGTCTTCGTGAGAGATTGTCACGCCTGATGGAATCATAATTGGTTGTTTTCCGATTTTAGACATGTTGGTTTACCAGATTTCAAACATTAATTCGCCGCCAATACCAGCTTTTCGCGCCTCATTATTTGTCATAATGCCTTTTGATGTTGAGACGACGCCGATGCCAAATCCTGATCTAATCGTTTTTAACGCTGACGCACGCGCATAAAGATGTCTGCTTAGCTTACTTATTTGTCGCATGCCAGAAATTGCACCGACTCCATTGTTGTATTTCAGAGCCAATTGAAGATATGGGTGTTCAGTTTTGCGGACAATTTTTGTGATTCGCTCAACTGACGACAAATATCCAGATTGCTCAAGAATTTGTGCGATGCGAAGCTTCACCTTTGAAAATGGCACAACAACAAGAGGATTGCGCACCGCTTGTGCGTTTCTGATTGAAGTTAGCATGTTTGCGATAGTATCCATGTGTGTTGTGTTACCAGCTTGACTTGCGCACGCCTGGCAAAAGCCCGTCGTTGGCAAGTTCGCGGAAACAAATACGGCAAAGCTGGAATGTCCCGATATAAAATCTTGATCTTCCGCATTTAAAACATCTGCGCACAATACGCGTTGAAAATTTCGGCTTCTTATTTGATCGTGCAATTGTTGATTTTTTTGCCATATTTTTTATCTAATGTTTAACTTTTGATTGGAAATCCCAAATGACGCAATAGTGCCACGCCTTGTGCATGATTTTTGGCTGTCGTGTTTACTGTTATTTGTAGACTGAAAATATCTTTCATGTTTTCAAGTGTTACTTCTGGAAATATACTGTGTTCTTTTATGCCGAGGTTAAGATTGCCGTGCGTATCTATATTTTTTTCTTCTATACCGCGAAAGTCTTTTGAGAGCGGCAGTGCGAGCGAGATGAGTCTATCAATAAAATCCCACATTCTCGGACCACGCATAGTTGCAATTGATCCGACTGCCGCCCCTTGTCGTACCTTAAAGCTTGCGATTGATTTTTTTGATGCTCTTGGTGCGGGGCGTTGACCGGTAATCATCGCCAAATCGCGCGAAACTCTTTCAAGTATTTTGTCGTCTTTGTGGACACGACCAGTGCCGACATTAACCACTACTTTTACTATTCTCGGCACGGCCATCGCATTTTTAATGCCAAACTCCTTCTTCAAAGAGGGTACGACATGTTTTTTATAGTGATCTAGTAATCGTAACATGGCAAGATATTATAACGGCAACTTGGTTTTACGATCTATACGAATTTTCCCACCAGAAGTATCGTGTTGCCATCCAACACGCACAAACTTTCCTGTTTCTTTATTAACCAATGCGACTGCGGATGCGCTTACCAATCGCTCAATGGAAACAATTTGTCCTTTCTGTCCTGACTGTTTTGGACGCATGTGTCTTTTTACAAGATTTAATCCGCTTACCGCCAGCTTTCTGTCTTTTGGAGAAATCCTAAGGACGGTTCCGGTTTTCCCACGATCTTTTCCGGATTGCATCCTTACCGTATCTCCTTTTTTAATCTTCATTGCCATATGTATTTATACTAATTCTTCAGCAAGTGAAGCAATCGTTTGAAATCCCAATTCTTTTATCTCTCTTGGGATCGGACCAAATATTCTGCCTCCCTTTGGCTCTTTGCCTTCAATAATCACGACAGCGTTGTCGTCAAATCGCAATACTGTGCCATCTGGTCTGCGCCATGGACTTCGTTGACGCACCACGACTGCTTTTAAAATGTCTTTCTTTTTTACAGCTTTTCTTGGCTCAGCAACTTTTACTGAAACAACAACTATATCTCCAATACGAGCATAACGACGGCGCGATCCGCCGAGCACCTTGAAAACTCCGACTTTTTTGGCACCGGTGTTATCTGCAACATTTACTATGGAGCGAAGTTGTAACATTTTATTATACGGATTTTGCTTTACTGATTATTATCCATCGTTTCGTTTTTGAACGAGGGCGTGTTTCCTGAATATTAACTACATCGCCAGTGTGGTATGTATTGTCCGGATTGTGAGCCACATGTCGTGCAGAAACCTTAAAATATTTCTTGTATTTTTGATCTTTCTTTAATCGCACCACCTTGATAATGGCTGTGTTTTGCATCTTATCGGACACTATTGTCCCTATAAGAATGCGTTGATGAGATTGTGTAGATAGTGGCGTCATATGAAGAGTATATTATACAAGAGAACGAAGTGCCGTCAAGATGCGCGCGATTTTTCTGCGAGTAGCCGGGAGATCGCTTGTTCGTTTTAATTTTCTGTCTGCTGTATCAAATCTAAGTTGAGCAAGTTTTGCTTGTTCGGCAATTAACATTGTCTTAAGATTCTCCGCTGTTTTTTCTTTTAGTGATTCGCGTTTCATGTGTTTTATAGTTGTGCACGAGACACAAACCTTGTTTTAATGGGCAATTTGTGTGCGGCCAAACGAAATGCCTGTCGCGCCACTGCTTCTGATACACCGTCTAGCTCAAATAGCATGCGACCTGCTTCTACTACGGCGACAAAGTGTGAAAGCGATCCGACACCTCCGCCCATGCCGACTTCTGCAGATTTTGCTGTGCGCGGCTTGTCCGGAAATATGCGAACCCAAATCTTTCCACCACGAGCTAAAAGTCTTGAGACTGCTCTTCGCGCTGACTCAATCTGATTTGCTTTCAACCAAGATGATTCTTCCGCCTTCAACCCATATGCGCCAAACGCAAGCGTCGTGCCACGAGTTGCCGCTTTGTGTAGGCGACCCTTGTGAACTTTTCTGTGTTTTACTCGGCTTGGTTGCAACATGGTTTATTTATTATTCAAATATATGACCTTTATATACCCATACTTTTACGCCAATCGTTCCGTATGTGGTCATTGCCGTTGCACGAACAAAATCAATATCGGCGCGAAGCGTTTGAAGCGGTAGCGATCCTTCGCTCAAATGCTCAACGCGTGCGATTTCCGCGCCATCCAGACGACCAGAAAGTTGGATCTTTGCGCCTTTTACTTCGCGACTTCCTATTAATTTCGCCATTGCTTGTCGCATAATTCTTCGGAATGGTGTGCGTTTTTCAATTTGATCAATAATAGATTCTGCCGTCACAGCCGCGGACGATTCTGGATCTCTTAACTCTTGAATCTCCAACTGGAGTGGCGTTTTCTTGCCAAGCATGTCTGCAAGTTTCTTTTGAAGATCTTGTATGCCAGCTCCGCCACGACCAATAATAAGTCCGGGGCGTGCCGCATGGATTGTTACGCGCACGGCCGCGTTGCCACGATCAATCTGCACCTTATCTACTCCCATATTTTTGAGTTTGCGAGAAAGAAAATCACGAATCATAAGATCGTCTTTAAGAAATTGCGGATAGCGAGAACCACCAAACCAGCGAGAACGCCAGTTAGCGTGGATTCCGACTCTCATTCCTATTGGTGATGCTTTTTGTCCCATATGATTAATTATTTCGCGATATTTTTTCGCCAATCACTACTGTAATATGGCTTGTCTTTTTGTGAATCGGATTTGCCTTGCCCGCTGATACTGGCCTGACACGCTTTAATATTCTGCCACCATCAACTACAAGCGATTTGATTATAAGCGATCCCGGATCTGCATGTTGTTTTTGTGACGCATTTGCCATCGCTGATCGTATTAATTTTTCAATCACAGGGCTTGATCGCTTAGAAAAGTGCGCCAATTGATCTAACGCACTTGAAACCGTCATGCCTTTTATAAGGTTGGAAACCAAACGCACTTTGCGCGGTGCAATTCGGACTGTTTTTAGATGTGCTGATGCGTCGTTCATTTTGTGATTTTATTTTTTTGCAACTGATGATGCGGTTGGCTCTACTTTTGCCGCCTTCGTCGCATCAATTTCTTTTTGTTTTTCGGCTGTTTCAATTTCTTTTTGCATTCGTCCGCCATGTCGCGAGAATTTGCGAGTGATGGAAAACTCTCCGAGTTTGTGCCCCACCATGTCTTCAGACACCAACACTGGGACATGAATTCTGCCATTATGCACGCCAAATGTTATGCCAATCATTTCAGGAATAA
>Ga0209541_10014369_pt1 | contig 11945 bp, 14 predicted proteins | sample RifCSPlowO2_01_FD_184027 | JGI IMG/M metagenome (GOLD analysis project Ga0209541, IMG submission 184027) | Groundwater microbial communities from Rifle, Colorado - Rifle CSP2_plank lowO2_0.1 (SPAdes) (version 2) | ecosystem: Environmental > Aquatic > Deep subsurface > Groundwater | place...
TTTTCCGACTTACAAAATATGCAATTCATAGGTCACACCTCTCAATAACACAGAAGAAGACACACTCATATATTAATCATTCGTTTAGTAGACAGTATCTAAAAACAGGTAGGTTTAAATATTAGCGCGCAATGCCCTTTCCAGAGAATGGGGCAGCAGGAAGTTAGCGACTTTTTGAAGAAGCATAGGGTAAAGTGGTTTACCTCAAAGGAGATAGCAAAGTCACTAAATGTTTCCACCGGCTCTGTCATTAACAACCTGTCAAAGCTGAGGAAGAGCAAGCAGGTGCTTTTCAAGAAGGCAGGCAGGGCCAACCAATTCATCTACAAGTACAAGGCATAGCTGGCTCATGATGATAGTGCGCCTCTCTGCATCGGGATTTGTTGCCATGGTTCTTTTCATCCCTCTGCTTCTCGTGCTTGGAGTGGTTCTGGCATTTGCGGTGCCGATTCTCGCGCTTGCCGCAGCTGTTGGAGGGCTTGTCTTCACCGGCTTTTTTGTTGCGGCAAGGGTAAGGCTTGGCAAAAGGAAGCGGATTGGCGTAAGTAAGGCTGACGTTGAAATCACGGACTACCGTGTCAGGTAATCCTGCATCACTGATGCGAAAGTATTTTAACACGCTGGCACTCTCCACGGTTATGGGTTTTGGCAGTTACAGGCAACGAATTTGGATTGAGAAAGCGCTGCATGATGTTCTTCCCGGCAGGGTAACCTCCGGCTGGGTTGGGCGCGTTGCCGGCCCTGCGCGATGGAAGCATGATCTTGACGCCCTGACAAATGGCCTGAGCAGGCCGGTCTGGAACTTCCTGCAAAGGGGCGGAAAGCGGTGGAGGCCCGTGCTTATGCTGCTTTGCTGCGAAGCAGTTGGTGGAAACCCGAAGGCCATACTGCCTTTTACGGCCATCCCCGAGGTACTGCACAACGCCACCCTGATTATTGACGACATAGAGGACAGTTCTGAGCTCCGAAGGGGCAAGCCCGCTCTGCACAGGATTTTCGGCGTTGACGTTGCAATTAATGCTGGCAATGCGCTTTTCTTCCTTCCATTCTCAATCATATGCAACTCAGGCCTCCCTGTTGAAATGAAGGCAGAGGCTTACGGGATAATAAGCCGGCAGGCAATCAAATGCCATCTTGGGCAGACAACCGATATCTGGTGGCACAGGGGGAAGGCAGGCCGGGTTCCCACATGGCAGGAATACTTCCAGATGTGCGCCAACAAGACAGGCTCTGTTGCTGCAATGGCAGCCATGCTGGGCGCGCTTATCGGCGGGGGAACTGAGCGGCAGATAGGCGCGCTTGGGAGGTTTGCTGAAACTGCTGGCGTTGCATTCCAGGTTCAGGACGACATTCTTAACATTGAAGGAGGCATAGGAAAAGGGTTTGGCGATGACATAAAGGAAGGCAAAAGGTCCCTGCCAGCCATACACGCGCTCAACACAGCGCATGCCGAAGAAAAAAAGCGGCTGCTTGAAATATTGGACATGCACACGAATGACGAAATGCTTATCAGGGAGGCAATTGCAATAATAAGGAAGAACGGGGGAGTAGAGTATGCAGGAAAGGCCGCCGCCGGGCTGATGGAAAAAGCATGGGAAAATGTTGAGCCTGTGCTGCCTGAGTCAAAGACGAAGCAGAAGCTGAAGGAGTTTGCACAACTGCTGGTAGGCAGGTCTGCCTAGTTACCTCCCGAATCTTCTCTGGCGCTGCCTGAAATCTTCAATCACACGAACAAGGTCTTTCTTCTCAAACTCAGGCCACATCTTGCCAAGGAAGAAAAGCTCTGAGTATGATGACTGGTAAAGGAGGAAGCCGCTGAGGCGCTGCTCGCCGCCAGTCCGGATTATTATGTCCGGCTCATCTGGCATGTAAAGGTATCGCTTGATTGTTTCCTCGTTGACGTCGCTTGTTGACAGCCTGCCTTTTTCAACGTCCAGTGCAATTCGCCTTGCGGCATCAGCTATCTCGTGCCTCCCGCCGTAAGCCATGCAGAGGTTGACAACAAGGCCCGAATTGCTTGCCGTCTTTTTTATTATTTCCCGCATCATTGCCTGGATGTCATCCGGAAACATTGCAAGCCGGCCGAGGAACCTCACTTTCACCCCCAGCTTGCTGTTTTTCTCCTGAAGCTTCTTGTTGCCTTCCAGCTCCTTGAATGACTCCCTGAAAAGTTTCATTATGTAGTCAAATTCCTCCTTCGGCCTGTTGAAGTTTTCCACGGAGAAAGCGTACAGGGTAAGCTCCTTGATGCCGAGCTCAACACACCAGTCAAGCAGCTTGGCAACCTTCTTCTTCCCCCACTCATGCCCCATCCACGGCTTTATCATCAGCCGCTTGGCAAACCTCCTGTTCCCGTCAAGGATTATGGCAACGTGCCTGGGATTCTGTGCATCGGGCTTCTGCATTTTGCACATGCTCTTTCCGAAGCATTTATAAATATTTTTGTGCTGTCGATGGCTGGTTCAGCAAGATTTAAATACGCAACCGTGATGGGCGGATGCATGGTAAAGATAGCCCCCTCGATACTTTCTGCTGACTTCAGCAAGCTTGCTGACGAAATCCACAAGGTTGAGAAATACGTTGACATGCTGCACATTGACGTGATGGACGGCCATTTTGTTCCTAATATAACCTTCGGCCCGCCAGTAGTGAGGAGCATACGAGTTGTGACAAAGCTTCCTTTTGACGTCCATTTGATGGTAACCAACCCAGACAACTACGTTGACCAATTCATAGACGCCGGGGCCAACATCCTCACTGTGCACGTTGAAACAGCGGTGCACCTCAACAGGACGATAAGCAACATAAAGAAGAAAGGGGCAAAGGCAGGCGTTGTGCTGAACCCTTCCACACCTTTGTCAGCGCTTGACCATGTGCTTGGCGACATTGACTTTGTCCTCTTGATGACCGTCAACCCAGGATTCGGCGGCCAGTCTTTCATCAGGAGCATGCTTCCGAAGATAAAGGCGCTGAAAGGATTGATAGGCCAGGCAAAGCTGGATGTTGAAATAGAGGTTGACGGTGGCATCAACGGCGACACGGCCAGGCAGGCCGTTGCTGCGGGAGCCGACATTCTTGTTGCCGGCTCTTACATCTATGAAAGCACCGACCCTGTTGCGGCAATTGCGAGCCTGAAGCAGCAGAAGGAAGCGAAGAAGTGACCCTGTGCGCCTAATTTTCTGATAGAAGGTCCCTTATGAAGGGAACGCTCAGGTAGTCAATGCCATGCTGCTGGCCAGCCTCAACTGCTTGGGTTATGTCGCTCATTGTGCTTTCATACCTGCGCTGGAGCCGCTGGTCTGCTTTGAACTCGGCGTTGAGACATCCCGAATAGTTCTGCGGGGAGCTTGCGAGGCACGCCTCCAGGATTTCAGTGCTGCCCTCGACTTTCAGCACGTCGCGGTAGAGCTTCCCGAGGTTTAGTCGTAAGGAAGGCACGGGCGTGCCATTGCCAGGCGCGTAGAGCTGCAGTCCCTTCCCGTCATCCAGGTAACTGGCCAGGACGCTCATCCCGGTTGCCGGACTTGATGCGTGCTGCAAGCCGGGAATTTGCGCGAGCACCCTTGTGGCTGTTACCATTGTTGCAGCAATTGAGAATACCATGATTATCCGCAGCAAAGCACTTCCTGCTCCCATAAGGGGGGATTAATGCGGGTTTATTATTAAAGGTTCACAATGAAAAGAAAAAAAAAGAAGGTAAAGAATTATCTTCCCGGAGAGGGAAGGTTGCAAGCAGCAGCGAGCTTACCTTCCTCTTGCCATCTTGGCCCTTGAGATGTCTCCCTGGCCGTCGATGAAGTACAGGTATCCTTTCTCCTTCTTGACGCCTACCTTGGCAACGACTTCCTGCTTCTGCTTTCCTTTCTTCTTGCCGCCCCTGACCATCTTGGCCCTGGCTATGTTGCCCTTCTTATCCACGAAGTAAAGGTAGCCGTTCTGCTTCTTTACACCTGCTTTTGCAACTTTCTGTGCCATCCCGTGCACCCCCGTTTTGTTTTTTCTCTTTCGCGTTTAGCGCGGTTTCTCCTTCTTTTCCGAGGAGAAAAATTCTCACTGCGCACGCTTCTATTTAAATCTTGCTATTTTGGCGACGGAGAATGAAAAATCCAGCCACGGCAGCGTTGCGGGCGTGGAACTTGATGCAGACTGTCATTTCCTTGTAAAAATCTCATCTGCGGCGACAAGGTATTCCTTCACCCGCTGGAGCACCCCCTGCAGGAGGAACTTCTCTATTTTCTCGGCAAATATCTCTGACATGCTCAGGAATTCGGATACCCGGTATCTGCTCTTGACTTTCTCAACAAGCATGAGGTTCCTGAGCCGCTTGAGCTGCCGCCTTATGTTTGATGGCGCGATTCCCTGCATAGCGAGCTTGTGCAGCTTCCTGTTGCTGACAATCCTTGCCTCTATGTCTTCCACGTTCAGGAGCTGCTTTCTTTTCCTGCCCTTCAAAAGCACATGCAGCACGTCAACGACAACGTCCCTTGAGTCGCCAGGCTGGAGCACTCCAAGGCTGAGGCAGAGCTTCTTGACAAGCTCCCTTTCCTTTTTCGTCTGCGGCTTCTCGTATTTCCTCAGGGTCAACTCAAGCAGGGGTGTCTCGCTGGAAACCTTCCTCCCGGTTGGACCCTCTTTTTCCCCTTTCATTCAACATCCAGCCCCAAACGCCAAAAAACAGCTAATTAAAACTTTTAATAATTGAGTTTAAATAGTTTTCTGAAGCCAGGCCAGCTCCGGTAAATTTTATATATGGCCGCAAACACCGCACCGCTATGGGTCATGATTGGAACGCAGGTGATTTCCCGGCAATAAAGGACATACGGCTTTCAATGGACATCAGCGTCAGGGAGCTTGTCAGCCAGTTTTGCAACACCGGCTTCCAGACGCACAACATCTGGGTTGCCTCTACCATACTCTCCGACATGGCAAGGGAGAACGCAACCATCTTCCTGAGCTTCACCTCAAACATCTCGGCATCTGGCGTGAGGGGAGTGATAATAGACCTTGCCAGGAGAAAGAAGGTGCACGCCATTGTCGTAAGCAGCGGTGCGCTTGATGAGGACATAGCAAGGGCGAAGATGCCTTACCTCCAGGGCTCGTTCGATGCCGACGACGCCAGTCTGGGCAGGAGTGGCATCAACAGGATGGGAAGCATTTTCGTGCCGAACGAGTGCTATGGCTATCTTGAGGAGAAAATCACCGAAGTCCTGGGCAAAATCTGCAGTGACAATGGGGAAAGGGAATTTTCAGCGACAGAGATAATAAGGCAGATAGGGCTGAATCTTGACACGGAGGACTCCTTTGTTTACCAGGCCGCCCGGAATGGCATACCAATCTTTTGCCCGGGCATAAGCGATGGCGCTGTCGGACTCCAGCTTGCATTCTTCCAGCAAACGCATCCGGGTTTCAAGGTCAACGAGCTCAAAAGCGCAATAGAGGCTATTGATTTTGCAATGACATCAAAGAAAAAAGGCAAGGTCGGCGCGATAATCCTCGGCGGAGGGATAGCAAAGCACCATGCGATAATCTCCAACCTGCTTGGAGGCGGCCTTGACTACGCAATTTACGTCAACAGCAGCTCGCCGTACCACGGTTCTCTCTCTGGTGCAACAACAAGCGAGGCAAAATCATGGGGAAAGGTAGGTGAGAAAGCGAGGGACGTCACGATATTTGGCGATGCCGCGGTGGTTTTCCCGCTGCTTGTGGCTTCAAGCGATTGTTTTCTTGAATGATGATGGAATGCGGCCGCGAAAAATTATTTTTGCATGATTTTTATCAAAACTTTTTAAAAAAAATTCAGTGATGGTTCAGAAAATAGTTAAGTTTAAATATAAGCGTCAACAATATTGAAACATCAAAAAGGTGCGTAGAAAGATTGGTGTGCATGTTACAGCAAAAAATAATCAGGAATACTGATTTGTACGGAAAATTCTGGACGGCGGATAGCATGGGTAGCTTGCGCTTTATTCTCAATAAAAACGAGGTGACAGGGCAGTAAAATGTTCGGACCACACTTGACATTGGATCTTTACGGATGCGACAAGGGTAAGCTTGATGACTATGAATTTGTGCACAGCATCCTGGACGAGATGCCGGAAATGCTTGGGATGCACAAATTCTCGGCACCTCAGCTCACGAAGATTCCTGCCCAGCAGGAATCATTTGACAAGGGGGGCCTTACTGGTTTTGTCATACTGGTTGAGAGCCACCTTTCCATTCACACCTTCCCGGCTGACGGCTTCACGTCATTTGACATATTCTCGTGCAAGTACTTCAGCGAGGACAGCGCGGTAAAGTATCTCATGGACAAGCTCGGGGCCCAAAAGGTTGAGGTCAACCGGCTTGAGCGTGGAAGGGAGTTCGTGAAGCACTACCCGCGCAATGTGCGGAAGGCATCCGTCATTGCCAAGAAAGAACGCGCGATGTACGCCTGATTCAGGCAAAAATTTTTAATGATGCATCCATCGCTTGCCTGCCATGGCAGTGAAAAATCCCCATTTTTACTTTCCATTTAATTTTGGTGCCATGCCGCATGAGCTGGCGGGTTATGGCGCCTCAATGGTGGCAATCCTCCCTGTTCCGTACGATGCGACGACCACTTACCGGCCTGGCGCCAGGAATGGCCCCGCAGCGATAATAGACGCGTCCAGACACCTTGAGTTCTACGACGAGGAAACCGGCAGGAACTTTTCCGGCATTGGCATTTGCACCCTTGATGAGCTGGAAGTGGTGGATGACTCTGAGAAAATGGCTGGGAGGGTTTACGATGCGGTCAAAACCCTGCTCGACGATGGCAAGAAGGTTGTCATGCTCGGCGGGGAGCATTCCATAAGCAGCGGCTCGGTCAGGGCTCATGCTGAGTTGCATCCCGGCCTGACCGTGCTTCACTTGGATGCGCATGCTGACATGAGGGATGAATTTGGGGGCAACAGATTCAACCATGGCTGCGTGGCAAGGCGTATCTCTGAACTGTGCCCGGTCGTCTCTGTTGGCGTTAGGAGCATTGCAGAGGAGGAAGCCGGACACATCAAAAGCAGCAACGGCAGGATAAAATTGTTCTCCGCAAGGGAAATCCATGATAACCCGGGATGGGTTGATGAAGTGGTGAAATCGCTCGGCAGGAATGTTTACGTGACGATTGACCTTGACGCCTTTGACATATCGGTAATGCCTTCTGTGGGAACGCCGCAGCCGGGAGGGCTGCACTGGTACCAGGTGCTCTCCCTGATGGAGCGGCTGGCGGCAGAGAAGTGCGTTGTCGGGTTTGACGTCACGGAGCTTATGCCAATACCTGGCCTGCACGCCCCGGACTTTCTCGCTGCAAAGCTGGTCTACAAGCTCATTGGCTACTTCTTCTCCAGGCAATAGCTCACAACCAGCCGCGCAGGGTGGTACGAAAGCTTGACCCGCTTTAGGTATTCAACTCCAAAATCGTCCTGCGCGTTCAGGAACTCGCAGCCAAGGCCTGCCCAGAATCTTGCAAATTCCCTGAAAATGAACTGTGCTGCGCCCTTGATTGCAGGGTGTGTTTTCTCAACTATGTTGCTTACCACTCCATCTCTGAGGAGCTCCCCAATGCTATAGCCGACAACCCTTCCGTCGACCTTAAGCACTATCCCCCTTACGTCAAGCGCTTCTGAGAGCTTCAGCAGCGTTCTGGCAGTCTCTGTCTCAGATTCCAGCTCATGGCCGTATGAGCCGTCGTTAACCTCTGTTTTCCCTGAGTTCCACAGCTCGGTGAGCTGAAGGCAGTCGCTCAGGTGGCTTGAGGAATCAAATTCCTCAATGCGGTGGTTGTAGTTTTTCATGAAGAAACTGGCCTTATTGCGCTTGGAATCAAACTCCTTCCCCTTCAGCTCAATCAGGCTGCGGGTTTCGTAGACATAGTCCTGTGTCCAGTAGCCAAGCGACGCCCCGGTTTTACCGGCAACCTCGTCATATTCAGCTTTCAGGCATTGGGGCAGGTAAATTACGGCAGGCTTTGCCGTTGCTCCGGCAGATTTGTTCAGCTCATCCACTATCTTGAAGCATTCAACAATGGTTTCAGCAAGCTTCTCCCCGCCGACAGGAGGCCCCCAGACCACGTAGCGCCCCTTGTCGTAGCCAAACACGCACAGGTTGCCGTTGATAACGGTCCACGTGTGCCTCAAAGGCCCTGCCCATATGCGGCGCATCGTGAATGTCGTGTCGGCAAGGGGCTCTTTTACCTGCGCAAAGGTCTTGTTGAACAGCTCCTTGTCAGCAAGTGCGATTTCCCTAAGTTCATTCTGCATTGCCGTTAACAACCATTACCGCTGTTTATAATTTTTTTCAGCAAAAAAAATTGGTAAAAATTAAATACCGGCCTTGCAAAAGAAACCAATCACGCATATGGAATTAGTGATGGAACCGGAAAAATCCGGCGGAGAAATAAGAAGGTGCATTAGTGAATTCGGGCATGCTCCGGAGCACAATTACTCCTATTTCCTGACCACCGCTGAATTTGGCGCAAAGGGCATTTTTCTCAAGTCAAGTGAGGGCTACGGTGTATTTGCGACTTACAGTGAGAAGGCATCTGAGGTCACGATGATATCCGAGGCGCTCGCCCCCAGGGAAAAGCAGGTGGAAGTGCTGCAGGAGGCGCTGGATACCTGCTTTGGGAAGCTGGACGTGAGGAAATTTGTTGTTGAACAGGATGAAGCGCTGAGACTGCAAACACGGAAGGAGTTTGCTGCCAACGGCTACAGGGCGCTGACGCCCAGGTATTCTCTCTACTGGCCGGTGTTTGACATGGGAAAATGGGACGGCAGCGAAATGGGCGGTGAGCAGTGGAAGAAATTGAGGAACATAAGGAACAGGTTCTACGCAGGCCACAGCGTTGAGGTTGTTGACAGCAGCGGGCTTGACAAGGAAAGACTGAAAGGCATTGTGAACGATTGGGTCGTGCGCAGAAAGCTGCTTGGGCTCGGCTCTGACAGGAAGGACTCCAACCTTGCCTACTACGAAAGATACCTTAAGATGATTGACCTGGGCTTTGAGGATTCCAGGTTTGCAAAAACCCTGGTCGTGGATGGCGAACCCTGCACCATAACTGCCGGCTGGGAAATACCCAACTCAGAGGGCGCGTACTATTCTGCAATCGGCATAAGCAACTACGGCTTTGAAGGCCTTGGCGAGATTGCAAACCTTGACGACCTTAACCGGCTGAAGGAAAACGGCTACGGCCTTGTTGACTTCGGGGGGAGCCCGATGCCGCTCCTGAAATTCAAACTCAAGTTCAAGCCGCAGTTTGTATATGTTACGCACACTTACGCAATTGAAAAACGGTAAAAAAAAGGAGGTTCCATGATGTCAGAGCTTGTTGTTGTGCGAGATTCCGGCATTCATGGGAAAGGGGGTTATGCCGCATCAGACATCCCCTCAGGCACCCGCGTCATAGAATACGTTGGCGAGATTATTTCACGTGAGGAGGGAGACCGCAGGTTCAATGCGCAGCTTGAACAGGGCAGGATTACCGGCTCAGGCATGGTGTATGTTTTTGAGATGGACGAAACTCATGACCTTGATGGCAACGTTGACAACAACCCCGCCCGTTTCATCAACCACTCCTGCTCGCCCAACTGCAAGGTTGAGATTACTGAAAGGCACATATGGATTATTGCAGCCAGGGACATAAAGAAAGGCGAAGAGCTGTCATTTAACTACGGCTACGATGACCTTCTTAATTACAGGGACCACCCCTGCCGGTGCGGGAGCCCAAGATGCGTCGGGTACATCCTTGATGAGAGCATCTGGCCAAGGATACAGCAGCTTCCTACCCCTTCACCAGAAATATCTCCACATTCTGCCCCTTAATCCTCGCGACCGTTTCACTGTCAAACTTGCCATGCTCTGGCCTTGTTTCGGCAATTTCCAACTTGAAAGCCCCAACCTTCAGCTTGACATCGGCAGCGCTTTCGCTCACCGCATTTTTCAGCAGTTGCATCTGTTGGGGAATCACGAGTGTGACAGCAATGGGTTGCTCCTTTGTCAATCCCATCTCCTTCCTTGCCTGCTGGACATGCCTCACGAGCTCCCTCGCGTATCCCTCAGCCTCCAGCTCTGCCGTCATGTCCGTGTCAACATAAACCTCCCCGCAGGTGGACTGCACAACGGCAAAGTTTGGCGGAATCTCAATCTCGGTTATGAGGTGTTCCCTGGTGATTGAAACCATCTGCCCGTCAATCTCAAGCCGGAAGCTTCCCTCTGCCTCGATGTGGTTCATTATCGCTGAAGTGCCGTGAATGGAAAGGTTGGCTATGATTTTGGGCGTGATGCTGCCAAAGACCGGGCCAAGCTTGCTGTAGTCAGCCTTGACTTTTTTTTTGGATTCCTTGAACTCGTCTGAAAGTGTCAGCTCCTTAACGTTGGCCTGGGACTTTATTATTGCCGCAAGCTTTCTGACTGCATTCTTGACCTTCTCGTCCTTTGTTACAATTGAAGCCCGTTTCAGCGGCCACCTGAGCCCTCGTTGAATCTTGTCCCTTGCCGAGAGGATTGCCTCCACTACGGCCCTGGCATGGGCCATTTCCCCTTCAAGCACTGCGTCAATCGCCTCTGGCTTTGGCCACTCGGAAAGGTGCACGCTTTCCGCCTTCTCCCTGGCAAGCAGCTGATAAATTTCCTCGCTTATGTAAGGCGCGAACGGCGCAAGCGCCTTTACTATCCTCAGGATGACATACCTCATGGTGTAATGAAGGGCATCGTCAGGGGACGATGCCCTTTCCCTGATAATCCTGATGTACCACCTTGAGAAGTCGTCAATGACGAAAGACTTCAGCGCCTGGACGCAGAAATGGTACTCATGCCTGCCAAGGGCTTCTTCAACTTCCACCAGGGCAGAATTCACCCGCGATATGACCCACTTGTCCTCTGTTGCGTTCGGGAAGTCCCTGGCTGAAGGCGCCTTTGCCAGGACTTCCGATGCAAAGTAGCAGCTGTTCCACAGCACTATCAGGAACTGGCTAACGCCCTCGCTTACAAGGGCTGCGCTGAACCTTTTCGGCATCTCCGGGGACGTGGTGCAGAACTGTAGCCGGACAGCGTCAACCCCAACCTGCCCGAACATTTCCCACGGGTTGAGCACGTTGCCCTTGCTCTTGCTCATCTTCTCGCCACTCTCATCCACGACATGGCCAGCGCAGACAACACTCTTGTAAGCCAGGTTGTCGAAAAGCAAAGTGCCAAGCACGTGCAGGGTGTAGAACCACCCCCTTGTCTGGTCAATGGCCTCTGCTATGAAACCGTACGGGAAGTGTTTCTCAAGGAGTTCCCTGCTGCCCTTGGCAAAGGGGTAATGGAACTGCGCAAACGCGGCAGCTCCGGAGTCATACCAGCAGTCAATAACATAAGGCACCCTTGTCATTTCCCCCTTGCACTTCCCGCACTTGAGCTTCACGTCATCAATGAATGGCCTGTGGAGGTCAAGCTCGCCGTTTGGAATGCTGTCCGCTTTTTCCTTCAGCTCCTTGACGCTCCCTATTGCAGCTTCGCCCTTGCAGCTGCCGCACCTCCAAATCGGAAGCGGCGTGCCCCAGAACTTGTTCCTGCTTAAAGCCCAGTCCTTGACATTGGCAAGCCAGTCGCCAAAGCGGCCATGCTTTATGGTATCCGGGTGCCAGTCAATCTTCTCATTAAGCTCAAGAAGCCTGTCCTTGAACTTCCTCACGGCAATGAACCATGACTTCAGCGCATAATACAGCAACGGCGTGCTGCACCTCCAGCAGAAAGGATATGAGTGGGTGTAATTTGCCTTGCTGAAAAGCAGGCCGTCCTTCTCAAGCCGCTCGATTATCAGCTGGTCTGCATCCTTGACGGAAAGGCCGGCAAAATCCTCGGCGTCATTTGTGAACGTTCCATTCTCAGCGACAGGCTGGACGAAAGCCAGGCCGTGCTGCTTGCAGTTCCCGTAATCCTCCTCGCCGCAA
>Ga0209541_10014371_pt1 | contig 11943 bp, 10 predicted proteins | sample RifCSPlowO2_01_FD_184027 | JGI IMG/M metagenome (GOLD analysis project Ga0209541, IMG submission 184027) | Groundwater microbial communities from Rifle, Colorado - Rifle CSP2_plank lowO2_0.1 (SPAdes) (version 2) | ecosystem: Environmental > Aquatic > Deep subsurface > Groundwater | place...
CTTCTACCAGCTCGCATCATTGGAAGGTTGCAAAAATGGCAAGAAAAGTAAGAAAAATCTGCAATTCCATTCTTGTCCTTGGCGGAATACACATAACCAATTACCCAAAAACATTTGATAATTCTCCTTTTGACGCGGGTGTTTTGGGAGAGGGAGAAATAACGTTCAAGATATTAATTGAAAATATCATAAAAAACAGGGGGATAAATATAAAAGAACTGAAGGTAATTAGGGGTTTTGTGTTGAAGGATGGGAAGAAAATTATAAATACAGGGCTTGGAGAAAGAATTCAGAATTTAGATGATGTTCCTCTGCCTGCAAGGCATCTTTTGAATATGGATTATTATACCCTTCCTTCATTTTCAAATAGGACTAATTTTGACAGCTGCGGAGTCATTATAACCAGCAGAGGATGTCCGTATAGGTGTAATTATTGCTCTTCTTCTAAATTTTGGGGTCATGCTATTAAGTTTTTCTCAGCAAAAAAAGTAGCAGCAGAAATTGAGTTATTGTATCGAAAATATGGATATAGACAGATACAAATCTATGATGACTTATTTAGCGCAAATAAACCTCGGCTGAAAGAAATAATTAGGTTATTAGAAGAAAAAGGAATATTAGGTAAAATTGAATTTTTTGTTCTTGGAAGAGGAAACTGTATTGATGAAGAAAGTGCACAACTTTTGAAAAAATTAAATGTCACTTCAATTGCGTTTGGTGTGGAAACCGGAAGTAAAAAAATGCTAAAATATCTAAAAGACAGTATAACTCTAGAAGATGATATAAATGCCCTTAATTTATGCAGAAAATACGGTCTTTCTCCAAATGGCTCTTTTATGATAGGTATGCCTCATGAGACAAGAGAAGACATGGAAGCAACATATCAATTTATTAAAAAATATCTTCCAAATGCTTTTTTTATAGGTATGATGTGGCCTTTTCCAAATACACCAATATGGGATTATGCACTTGAAAATAAGATGATAGAAGAGGATATGTATGAAAAAGAAGGAAGACGGTTCTTAGAATTCGATGAAAATAAATCCTTGACATTGCACGCATCAAAAGAAGACTTGAAGGAATATTTTTATAAGATTAAATCACTGTTGCATCTTAAGAGGGATACGTTTTTGATAGCAAGAAAAATGAGCACATTAAGATTGCGGCATATCTTCAAAATGATGAATATGACTCTTATAAAGAAAGTTTATAATTTAGGGATTAAAAAAGTTAAACAGGGGTGACCAGCAGTTGAACATTCTTCACAATCCTTTCTTAATATGCTCTTTCTGACACTATCCATTATTTCTCTGTTAAAAATAACCAGCGATTATAGCAAAGGACTTTAATATTCTACCACAAAACCGTTGCTATATTCGAGAGACTTAAATAGCTTGGTAAAAAATTTAGGTCTCTCGCTATAGAAAAGAATTAATCTTGATGTATATAAAGAATTTGGGGTTGCCTAAATCGCTGACAATTTGTTCATCTACTCGGTGACATAAGTAAATTTAAAAACAAATGTCTTCTAAAAAATCTATGAAAATCTGCTTAACTACCTATTTTGACAAGAATTTTTCTGAATTGGGAGAGCTATGCTTAAAGTCTATGAGAAAATACGCTAAAAAATACGGATATGACGTTAAAACTTTAAATAACATTTCATCAAAACGCCCGCCTGCTTGGAATAAAGTTCTGGTAATACAAAGACTTTTAGAAGATAAAAAAAACTATGATTTTATTTTTTGGATAGATTCTGACGCATTATTTATTAATTTTAATGAAGACATAAAAAAAGAGATTGCTCCAGGTAAAGACTTTTACATTGCCAAGCATTCTTTCTCCGGAGAGAACGCTCCAAATAGCGGAGTAATGCTAATAAAAAATACTAAATGGTCACGTGATTTTCTGCAAGCTGTCTGGGACAATAGCGAATATATTTTTAGCATTGGATGGGAAAACTCGGCAATAAATAATCTTCTTGGGTTTAATGCGCCAAAGAATAAGATTAGGGATATTTTTCAGAAAGTGCTATATAAACTTAAAATAAAAAACTATGCAATAAAAATTTTAAACAAAATGAGAATAAGCGGAAGATTAGCCAGATTTTTTATAAAATTAAACCAAGATGCAGGAAAAAAAGAGGGCTCTGAAAATAAATTTTTAGGCAAAATAAAATGGCTGGACAAGAAATGGAATTCCCTGCCTTACTATGAGCCTGTAAAAAACCCGATTATAAACCATTACCCTTCGCTGAATTATGAAACAAGATTGGAAAAAATGCATGAAGATGCCAAAAAGGCAGAAATATAAATCTGCCAAAAATTTGATTGTGCTTTTATCAGATGGCTTTTGACATGTCCAAAATCCTCTTTTCGCACGCTCTGGATTTTAATCCAAAGTTCTTGACAAATCAGAGATTAATTGATTATTGCCTAAAGGCATTCAGGAGCTTTAATCCTTAGCACATGAATTTTTATAGCTTCGTCAACATCAGTAAATTTTTCAATACCCAGCTCTTTTCTGGTATAACTTGTATCCAAAACAAGCCTTCTGGGAAAGTTGGGATTATTGCATGGCTCTTCTTCTATTGACTCTTTTTGCCTCGGTATATCATACGTTTTATAGATGCCGAGAACTTTTTTTGCAATCTCTGCTCTTGAAGGGGTCTCTCCAGAGCATGAAATATGATAGATGCCCTGCTTTTTTCCTTGATAAATTCTCTTAAATGCAAGGAGCATATCGCCAAAAAAAGCCGGCCTAATAAACTGGTCATTCCAAAAAGACCATGATGGCCTTCCTTCAATCGCATCAAATATTCTGTCCACTATAAGGCTGCTTGAAACGCCGAGAGGCGACTGAAATCTAATTGCTGCTCCCCCCTTGTCTAAAACCACTTTCTCTGCTAATGCCTTGGTTCTCCCGTAAAAATTATTTGGCGGATTGGGCGCATCATCTTCCTTGTAATCTCTTCTGTCCATGCCGCTAAATACATTGTCTGTTGAAGCAAATAAAACATGAGAAGAAGCATCGCATACTTCTTTTGTTAATTCAACATTGTCTCTTACAAATACTGGATAATTTTCAGGATTTTTTTGAGGGTCTCCCATAGACGTATGTAAATTTCCCGCAAAATGAAAAGCAAAATCATATTCTCTGCTGTTTGGCAGAGAGTTTATAATAGAATAATTAAAACCTTTAGCTTGGGAAAACTTTATTGGATTTTTTCTTTTTAACAAATAAATTTCATGCTCATTTGAGACTACCTCATCAAGCCTGCTAACAAAACTGCTTCCGAGCCTTCCTGAAGCTCCAGTAATAAGAATTTTTGCCATTGCTGATTATTTCATTTTATTTCTATTTAAAAGTATTACTATGCCTTGGTATGTATTTGCCGCCATAATGATACAAAATTTCTTGATAATCTGTACTTGTTTAGGTATTTCGATACCTAAACAAATTTATTTGCTATTTCTCGACGGAGTTAATCCGATTGAGAAATAGTTCTAATAATTATATTTGAATTGATAATCGACGACAATAAAAAACAGCTAAACAAATACGGAATTATCTTTAAAAGGTAGAAAATTTTTAAAGAAATGGCAACTTTAACCAAAGAAGAACTGATGGCATTTGAAAAGAGCATAAAAGAACTATATTTGCAAGGTAAAATAAAAGCCCCAATACACCTGTCTGGAGGAAATGAAGAAAATTTATTTGAGATATTTGAAGAAATAAAGAAAGATGACTGGGTTTTCTCAAGCTACAGGGGCCATTATCACGCTCTGATGAAAGGCATTCCGCAAGAATGGCTAAAAAAAGAAATAATGGAAGGAAGAAGCATGTATATTATGAGTGATAAATATAAATTTTTTTCTTCTTCCATTGTTCCAGGGCATTTGCCAATCGCTCTGGGTGTTGCCTTGGCGCTAAAACGCAGAGGTTCGCAGGATAAAGTCTGGGCTTTTTGCGGAGATATGGCCTCGGAAACAGGAGTATTTCATGAATGTGCTAAATATGCAACAGGGCATGACCTGCCAATAACTTTTATTGTGGAAGATGATGGGCTAAGCGTTTATACGCCGACCAAAGAAGTTTGGAAGAGAAGCGCTTTTTCTTCAGAAGGAAATAAATTAAGCAATTATCTGGCTTCTGACATATCTGACAGTTCGACAAAAGTTAAAAAATATTCTTACAAAAGATACTGGCCCCATCATGGAATTGGGGTATGGGTGGAATTTCCTGATGAAAAAAAGCCAGAAGTTCAGGGAGAGGAGTACATCGATAAATTAAAAAAAGTGATGAAAATTTTAAGTGAAGATGAAAGAGTTCTTTTTATTGGCCAGACAGTAAGCTATAAGGGCAGCCCGATTTATGAAACAATTAAGGATATTCCTGAAGAAAAAAGGATTGAACTTCCAATAATGGAAGAAGTTCAGATGGGAATTTCTATCGGGCTTTCTCTTGAAGGCTATATTCCTGTATCAATCTATCCCCGTTTTGATTTTCTTATCCTGGCAACAAACCAGCTTGTTAATCATCTTGATAAAATAAAAGAACTCTCTAACGGAAGGCTAAACCCAAGGGTGATTATTAGAACAATGGTTGGCAGTAAAAAACCACTTTATCCAGGGCCGCAGCATTTTCAGGACCATACCGAAGCATTTAGGAAAATGTTAACCAATATTAATATTGTGAAACTGGAAAATAAAGAAGAGATTATCCCAGAATATCAAAAAGCCTTGCATAGTGATAAGTCCACTTTGATTATTGAACCTGTTGACTTGTTGCATACTTAGAGCAAGGCATGTATAATAAAAGAGAATAAAGTTTAAAAGACATTGCATTTATAGTTAATTATGGTCAGCAAAACAGATATAATACTAATAAATCCCGGAGTTGTGAAAAAAAGAATTTATCAAGAGCTGTCTAAGGATTTTTCAGCAGTAGAGCCACCTTTTTGGGCAGCTTTGACAGCTGCATTTATAAGAAATAACAAGCATACTCCTGAAATAATAGATGCAAATGCAGAAAACCTGACTCCTGAAGAAATTGCAGGTATAGTAAAGTCAAATCCTGCAAGCATTATTAACATAATTGCCTATGGGCAGCAACCATCTGCATCAACTCAATTAATGGGCGCAATTAGGGCAACATGCAGTGAGATAAAAAAGGTCTCTCCTGAAAAGAAAATAATTATTACAGGCCCTCATCCATCTGCGCTTCCTGAGAGAACAATGAAAGAAGAGCCCTGCGATTTTGTCTGCCAAGGAGAGGGTTTCTTTACAATACTCGGGCTTTTAGAAAAAAAACCAGTCTCAGAAATTCCGGGGCTTTGGTATAGAAAGGACAATGAGATACTTCACAATGAAAGGGCAGAGTTAATAAAAGACCTGGACAAAGAGCTTAGCGATGTTGCATGGGACTTGCTTCCAATGGGAAAGTATAAGGCCCATAATTGGCATTGCCTCTCTGATTTAAACTCAAGAATGAGCTATGCGTCCATATCAACAAGCTTAGGCTGCCCATTCAATTGCTCTTTTTGCTGCATCAATGCGCCGTTTGGAAAGCCATATTACAGAACCTGGAGCCCAAAATGGGTATTAAAGCAGATAGACACTTTAGCCAGGAAGTACAATATAAAAAATATAAAATTCATTGACGAACTTTTTGTCTTAAAAGCAGACCACTTTATTCCAATTGCAGAAGAGCTTGCAAAAAGAGAGTATAAAGTTAATATCTGGGTTTATGCCAGAATTGACACTGTAAAAGAAGAGCATTTGCCAATATTGAAAAAAGCCGGCTTTAATTGGTTTGCAATAGGAATTGAGTCAGGAAGCGAAGATGTAAGAAAAAATGTCTCAAAGGGCAGATTTAGCGAGAAAGACATTAGGAATATTGCCAAAAAGATACAAGACAATGGTATTTACATAATTGGAAATTATATGGTTGGCCTTCCAGAAGATAATATAGAAAGCATGCAGCAAACGCTTAACTTAGCAATAGAATTAAACTGTGAATTTGCAAATATCTATTGCACTACAGCTTATCCGGGGAGCAGATTGTATGAAGAAACCATAAAACACGGTACCCCGCTTCCTGAAAAGTGGGAAGATTATTCCCAGCATGCTTATAACTTCATTCCTCTTTCTACAAATTACATATCTGCCGCAGAAGTCTTGAAATTCAGAGACGAGGCTTTCATGAAATATTTTAAAAATCCAAAATATCTTGAGATGGTTGAAAAGAAATTTGGCAGGGCAGAAAGGCAGCACATAGAAGAAATGACAAAGATTAAATTAAAAAGAAAATTATTGGGTGATTGAATTATTTAACAAGCAATGCAAAAAGTTTTTCATGCAATGCGGGGTTTGCAGCAAATATTGATTTATCATCGAGGGTCCATTCTTCTCCTCGGATATTTGTTACTTTTGCGCCAGCCTCCCTGTTTATGGCTGCAGCAGCAGCCATATCCCATGGCTCAAGACTTAAAGCCATGTAGGCATGCAGCTTTCCACTTGCTGTCAAAACTAACGGAACTGACGCACAGCCAGAAGCGAAAAAACAGCTAATTCCGTCTTTTGAATAGAATCTATCGATATAATGTATTATGTCAACTCTTCTAAAATGCTCTGTTTCTTTGCCCCCATCCAACCCCATTAGGACATGATTAATATTTTCCTCTGAAGATATAAAAATTCTTTTCTCATTACAAAAAGCTCCCCCATTCTGTTTTGCAAAATATAATTCTCTTCTTTTTGGTGCGTAGACTACTCCAACAACAGGGGTTTTTTTCCTTGCCAAAGCAATGCAAACGCTAAAGTGGTCAGTTGTTCCATATCTATAAGGTAATGTCCCATCTAAAGGGTCTATTACCCAGCTAAATTCAGAATTTCTATCAATTCCTTCATTCTCCTCCGAATAGATATTATGCTCTGGAAATTTTTCCTTAATTCTTTTTCTTATTAATGTATCACTTTCTTTATCAACTACTGTTCTAAAATATTGCTTCAGGTTCCATTCAAGCTCCTGCATTTTTCCATAATTCTTCATAAGAACCCCCTCTCCAGCCTCTAAAGCTGTTACTTTTGCAAATTCAAGAAATTCTTCATAAGCCATTTTAAGCACTTTTAATCGGTTTTATGTAATCAAAATCTGATAAGTATTCTTCTAAAGCCTGCCTGGGAAGGCCTATTGGCTCAGCTCCCCCTTCTCTCAAAGAAGGAATTTCTTTCTTCAAAAAATGCGCCATCATAAGAGGATTTGACCATGCCAAATATCTTCTTCCAGAGGTTAAATCATCTATACTGACAATATTCCCGCCATCTCCCTCACTTACAAGGCGTTTTCCAGATTTCAAGGCTTTATAAGCTTCATCTATAAATTGTATAGGGACATTGGCTTCATAAAAGCTAACTATCGCGCTTCTTCCTTCTTTTGAAAGGTGTTTATTTTTCTCTATAATTGGGTCAACAACTAAAAAATCCTGATAAGGTAATGTACTCTGCCTAATAGCATGTCTTAATGCTTCTGCTTCGTGTTCTGCAAAATTAGGGTATTTATTGTTGGGATTCGTCATCTCCTCATTAACTTCTCTTTCTAAGATAGATAAAGGAGATATGTCACCAAGCTCGTGGTTTCCTCCAAGCGGATTCAAGCAGCCCCTCCATTCTGCTCTTGGATAGCCGGAATCATACCCGTTAAAAAAGAATAAATTTTCTGCTTTAACTATAACTATACTTGCATGATGATCAATTGTCCTTTTTGGCATATTTTTTTATATCTACACTATTTAAAAAGATGATTATGGTATGAAGCATATATTCTACTTTCCCTTGACAGCCCATATTTTTGCTCCAGAGAATTCAAAATTAAAATCCACTATTTCTCCTCCGTATTCTTTTAATGCATTGACTAATTGGTTCCTTTTGGTAGGCGCATAAAAGAATAAAAGATACCCTCCACCGCCAGAGCCAAGAAGCCTCCCCCCATACGCTCCATTTTTTAATCCTGTTTCATAAAGTAGGTCTATTTTAGGGTTTGACATGCTTCCGCTCAGTTTTTTCTTATTCTTCCACGACTCGTCCAAATACCTGCCAACATCCTCCAGCTCATTAGTGAGAAGTGCATCTCTGATTTTTATAGCTATTTTCTTATGCTCTTCCTGAATTTTTACTATCTCTTCTTCATTCTCCATGAATGTACTTTCTTGATGGGCATGCTGTTCAGCTGAAAAATGAGATTTTCCAACATAACAAAGAGCCATATGCTCACTCAGCTCATTTATAGTATCATCCTTTAACCTCAATGGATAAATAATTGTCTTGTCATTATTAAATTCCATAAAATTAAATCCGCCAGTTATTGCGGCGTACTGGTCTTGCCATCCTCCCTTTATAGCCAGTTCTTTGTGCTCTGCTTCATGCGCAAGTTCCGCTATTTTATAATCATCATAATGCCTATCTTGCAGGCGGCTAATAAGAGAGATTACTAAAACTGCCAGACTTGCTGAAGAGCCAAGACCCCTGCCTGGAGGGATATCATTGTGCAAATAAAGCTCAAAACCAAAATCTGGCTTTGTTATATTGATTATTGCTTTAATGATGTCAAAATGATTATTATATATTAAGTCTTTTTTAGAATTAATAATCGCCTCTCCCCCAAAGTCAGAATTAATAACTATTTTTGAATCTGCCCTTTTAATAATAGTCGCATAGCAATATTTGTCTATTGTAGCGCTTATTACAACTCCTCCGTATTTTTTGAAGAAATGCTCCAAATCAGTGCCTCCGCCAGCGAAGCTTATCCTGAAAGGAGCCCTTCCCCTCAATATTGGAAAAGTTTCAGATTTTGTTTTTTCTATTCTAAATTCCACATCTTTAATTATTCCTTCTGCATCTAAAACTGGCAGATGATTAACTCCTGATATCAAAAGTTCAGAGATTCTTTCTTTATCGCCTATTCTAGCTGTCAAGGGATCTTTTATCATAGCAAAACTTAATGGCTCATCTAAGTTTCCACCCCTAAGCATAAACTCTTTCATAATCCTGTCATTAACAACCCCCAATAACCTTTTTTGTTCATCAGTTATCAAGACAATGTTAATCCCACTCTTGCTTATTTTTTGCATGGCTTCTCTGACTTTGTTATGCTCTCTTAATATCATCGTATCCAAAACATCCTGCTTAAAACGCGAATATGTTTCTGGCCTCCCAATATCCATAAAGTACCCGCTAAACGGATAACCCCACAAAGAGCCCTCTCTAGCTAATTTTAGAAATATGTCTTTTTCCAAAGAAACATTTTTTTCTGCTTCAATATAATTGAATATTTTTGGCTCGAATAAGTATATTCCCGAATTAATAATTTCAGAGACTTCTGACTTCTCTAAAAATCCCACAATTTTATTTCCTTCTAATTTAACATTTCCATAATGAATACTATCCCCATTTTTAGTCAGGGCTATGGTAAAATTGCTTTTTTTTGTTTTATGAAAATCAACAAAATCCAGCAAGTTTATATCCGAATAAGTGTCTCCATTCAGCACTAAAAATGTATCATCAATATACTTCTCTGCTTTTTTTATCGCCCCCCCGGTTCCAAGAGGCACTTCCTCTTCGGAATAAGTGATATCCATAGCCCATCTAAGCCCATTGCCAAAATAAGATTTTATCTTGTCAGCCATATGGTGGACAGCAATAATAACCTCAGTTATTCCATGCCCCTTAAGAAATCTTATCTGATGCTCCAAAAAAGGCTGGCCTCCAATTAATGCCATTGGTTTTGGCACATCTGAAACTACTGATTTCAGGCGCGTACCGAAACCTCCTGCAAGAATTATTGCTTTCATATTTTCTCTGCCTCTTTTCTGCAATGCTCCAATAGATAAAGGACGCTCTCATCAAAATTATACTTTGGTACCCATCCAGTTTCTTTTTCAAATTTAGACGTATCTGGAATCTGAAGAGTTACATCAACTGGTCTTAGCAATTTTGGATCTATCCTCGAGGGTATCTCGCATTTCGCATATTTTTTAAGGACATCCAGGAATTTTCCAACGGTTATGACTGTTTTTCCCCCGATATTATAAATCTCCCCAGGCCTGCCTTTTGTTGTAGCAACCCAATAAGACTCCATTGCATCCCTGACATCTATCAGAGTTCTTGTCGAATCTAAATTTCCATGCAATAGTTCTTTCTGCAGGCCTCTTTCTATTCTTGCCACCTGCATTGCAAATGACGTGGCAAACAGGTCAGTTCTTCTTGGATTTAAGTAGGCGAACATCCTCGTTCTTATAACAGGCAAGCCATAGCTTTTAAAATAAGTATAGCCAAGAGCGTCTTGCGCTAATTTTGAGACAGCATATGGATTTATAGGATTTATAGGGCAATCTTCTTTTATTGGGACATTCTTAGGGTCTACCTGCCCGTAGAGCTCAGAGGTACTGCAAAGCTGTATTATTGGGCTTAATCCCGATATTCTGACTGCTTCAAGCAAATTAGCAGTCCCCATTACATTATTGTACATAACTGCTAAAGGCGTAATAAATGCTGCCCTTACATTTGCATAAGAAGCAAGATGAAAAATTGCGTCAGGTTTTGCCTCATTCAATACTTTTAATACAGAGCTAAAATCAGTTAAATCGCATTCATACATCCCTACTTTATCCTTAATATTTTTAAGATTATTCTCAGAACCAGTGCTGTGCCATCTTGAAATCCCATGAACTTCAACTTCTGGCTGATTGTTAACTATATATTCTGCAAGATAGCTCCCTCCTGACCCGCTGATTCCTGTTATTAAAGCTCTCCTAATTTTATTAGACATTTTGATAAAGATTATTTTTTAATAAAATTGAATAGCCTCTTATTAATTCTTCTATTCCTTCATCTAAAGAGACAATTGGCATAAACCCTGCGTTCATTATCTTCTTATTTGAGACAATATAATTTCTCTTATCAGGGTCCTCGCCTACTTCCATATAGATAATCTCAAACTTCGGAATATGCCGCTTAATCTTTTCAGCAAGCTCGGCTTTAGAAAGATTAGCTTCTTCCAGCCCCACATTATATGCATTCCCTTTCATATACTCAAAGTTTTTAATGCAGTGCTCAAATGCTCTTGCAACATCTTTTATATGTATATAATTTCTCTTGAAATCTTTCTCATAAATTATAATATATCCGTCTCTTAATGCCTTGAATACAAAATCGTTCACTAGCAAATCAGTTCTCATCCTGGGCGATACTCCGAAAACAGTTGCAAGCCTTAGTGTTATTGCAGGTTTTTCTGACTTTAAGAGATGCGCCTCTGCCTCGGTTTTAGTTTTTCCATATAATGAAATTGGGTCCAAAGGCGTTTCTTCTGTGCAATAAACCTCTCCGGATTTTGTTCCATAGCCGGAATTTGTAGTTGGATAAATAAGCTTTTGATTATGCCCGCGCAGTTCATTAATTAAGATTACAGCATCCCGATTGATTGACTCAGCATCAAAAGGCTTAAGGTCACATGCAGGCATTCCAACTACTGCAGCCAATGGAATAATAACGTCAAATCCGGGAAGTATTTTTTCAAGCAGCTTTCTATTGCGCACATCTCCATAAATAAAATTAAAATTTGGATTGCTTACATGATGCAGCAGGGATTTTTGCCCATAGCTTAAATTATCTAAACAACTGACGCTATATCCCTTTTCTAGCAAATAACCTGAAAGAAAACTTCCTAAATATCCTGATCCTCCCGTTATAAGCACGCTTTCTTTTTTATTTTCACCCATAATGTTTAAGCTGTCATGCCCATTTATAAAGAATATGGAAGTCGACAGGCTGTAATAAAACTAAAATAATCCACTAATCTCTTTTAAAAAATAAGAATCTCATCTCATAAAGGAGAAATTTTGCCCTACTCCTTCACTATTTTTTCCAATATTTCCTTTAAATCCTT
>Ga0209541_10014372_pt1 | contig 11942 bp, 13 predicted proteins | sample RifCSPlowO2_01_FD_184027 | JGI IMG/M metagenome (GOLD analysis project Ga0209541, IMG submission 184027) | Groundwater microbial communities from Rifle, Colorado - Rifle CSP2_plank lowO2_0.1 (SPAdes) (version 2) | ecosystem: Environmental > Aquatic > Deep subsurface > Groundwater | place...
AAAATTGTTAGTATTGTTCATAATTTGAAGAAGATTTGGAATAGATTGAGAGAAAGAGAAGATATTTTAGAGAAAAATAGGGATTTAAATGAGGAAAATATAATTTTTGAGTTTTATTTTGTTGAAATTGATTTGATTGTGGGACGGCGTCTTTTGTTAAGCGAGGGTGAGGAGCGTAGCGACGAAAGCTCAGCGTTCCCCGAGCGACTGAAAGGAGTGAAGGCGTATAACGCAGGCAAACAACCATATTAGATACTCAATTGCTTATCTAAAGGAGGATTTGAAAAATACGCCCGTACATCAAAGTCAGAATCCATAAGCTCAATCATGTAAAAATCAGGTTTTCTCAATATCTTGAAACCGGACTTTGATAAGTATTTTTTCTCAAACTCAGGAAAATTGGAAATTGTAAAATCTGCATCGCCACGTTCAGGTCTGGTAGGATCAGGAATGCGAATCTTCAACAACTTCAAAACGCCGGAAACTGTCTGCAAGGGTTCGATATGAAAAAGTAGTCCTGATGGAGTTTCTTGGATTACCTTTCCAATTTTCCGTGAAGCCCCAAGCAATTCCTCATATTCTTCTTTGCTTTGAGAAAAAATACACGCATAATTTACGGGCGTATTTTTATATTCAACATGCTTATTCTTGAGAGCAGTGGTTTTCTCGACAATGCTCTTTACTAAATTTTTCAAATCCTCCGTCTCCATATTGTAATTAAATTGCAATTGACTTAAATAATTTGCTAAAGGTTGTTTGCGAGTAATATGTCGCTTAACTTTTGTTATACGGAGATTTTATAGATTGTGAGAACAAAAGTTCCCATAATCTATTTTCTAATTTTGTAAAAGTTCTCAGAATGTAAGAAATTATTTCTTCCCCTTAAAATTGCTTAGAATTTTGCCTCTTATTCCTTCTGCTACTGTTTTATCCCTAAAAATAGTTAAAGTTATCTCTCCAAACTTAGAATGGATTAACTTTCCAAGTGCTAAATAATCTACCTCATTAATATTCTTTGTGTTTCTAAAAATCTCTTTTAGTTTATCAATAAAATTATCTGGATATCGAACTCTAATCACAAAATCCTTGATTGCAATCAGCTCATAATTCTCGTCTAATTTTTGCGGAACAATTTTAAAATTGACCTTATGTTGATGATAGAATCTTTCAGCCATTTTATCTAAAAAGTAAGATTTTCCGAATGAAAGATAGTATAATTCTACATTTCTCCTTTGCATTTCAAGAGAGAAATCGCTTTCTGTACCAAAATGTCCAAGAAAATACCACCAATGTAAAAACTGAATACATAATTCTTTCTTTTCTTGAGATTCAGCAATGTCTAATAATAATGTTCCCACAAACTTATCTGCTTGCAAAGAATTTTCAAAAGTAAATGACTGGAAATTATTATCTATTTTATTAATTTGTGGAGGCTTGTTAGGATTTTCTCCAATAAAGTAATTCTTAACTATACTATCTATCAAAATTTTCTGACTTTTAGCCCAGTTTTTGTTTATAGAGAAATCATTGTCTTTTTTTATAATTTTTCCATCTTTAACCATTGAAAGCAGGGACTTTCTAATTGCCTGAAAGCTAATTTTTGCAGAATAATTCTCTTTTAATTTAATGTGAATGTCTTTAATACGTAATGGATAGTCTTTTGCGATTATTTCTATAATGGCTTCTGCTAAAGAAACTTTTATTCCGTTGTGAAATATTTGGAAACTCATAGTTAATATAGGTTTAGAGTGTATTTAACTTTTTCTATTATAATTTAACTTTTAGTTTAATAGTTATTTAACGTCATTCTTTAATATTCATATTACTAATTATAATTATGAAATTATTAGTAGGACCTGTTTCAGTAGAAGAAGTAAAGATTCTGTTGAATACAGATGTAAGTATATTAGATGTAAAGAACACAAAAGAAGGTTCTTACGGTGCAGCTCAACCTAGATTGATATCTGATGTTAAAAACGTTTTGATGGATACAAACAAAATTGTATCTGCAACTCTTGGTGATCTTCCTAATAAACCTGGAACAGCCGCACTTGCGGCATTAGGTGCAATAAAATCTGGAGCATCTATACTAAAAGTAGGATTGCACGATTGTTCATCTTTTGAAGATGGATTAGCCATTATGAATGCAATAGAAGATGCTATTAAGATAAGTGGAGAAGATGTGTCTGCATTTGTCGGAGGATATGCAGATTACAAAAAAATAAATTCTATTAGTCCAGAAACCTTGATTAATATAGCTCTTGCAAGCAAGAGTAAAGGAGTAATGATTGATACTAAGTTTAAAGATGGAGAATCATTATTTGATATCTTAGGTGTAGAAAGAGTTGGCAACTTTGTTAGAGAAGCTCATAAAAATGGTTTAGAAGTGGCTCTTGCAGGAGCTATAAACGAGAAACATATGTATATCATGCAGGATATAAAGCCAGATATAGTAGCAGTAAGAGGAAGCGTTTGTGTTAATGGTGATAGAACCAAAAAGGTTGATGTTAATAGAGTTAAGATTTTTGCTGAGAAACTTAAAGATATCAATCCTAGTACAAAAAACTAACTAGAAGATACTTTTGTGATATAATCTATAATACAATTTGTAATAAAATGTATCTCACTTTTTATCATACGGAGATTTTATAAATTAATTCTATTTATCTCTTCTATATATTTTAATACTAGCTCAACAGCAGGTTTTGCAAAATCTGAATTTAAATCCATATTGTGAGGAGCGAATCTTTTTTTTATTAGATCAAGACCTGTACTTAGAGAATAAGAAATATTTGTTAATCCTTGTTTTTCATTCCATGATATTGATCTAAACCTCATATTATACTTTTTTTCTAATTCTTTTGCAAAATCTTCAATTAGTTTTTTACCTCCTGCATCATAGAATAACTGAAGCATGTTTTCATAATTTTCTGGAAGCATTAACAAAGGATTATCCTCTAAACTCATTATTACACTAAGCTCAAAGATTTTATAAACATAATGAGGATTTATGATACATGATACTAGGCATTGAATGCACTGCACACACTTTTGGAATAGGAATTGTTAATGACGGAAAAATTCTTTGCAATGTTAGAGATAATTATTCAACTGAAAAAGGAGGAATAATTCCTATGGATGCAGCTAAGCATCATCGAGAAGTAAGTGAAGAAGTTTATAGAAAAGCTTTGGAAGAAGCCAGGATTAAGGAAGATGAAATTAAGGCTATTGCTCTTTCAAATGCACCAGGATTAGCTCCTTGTTTGAATGAAGGATTGAAATTTGCCAAGAAAAAAGCTGATAAACTTGGTTTAAAATTAATTCCAGTAAATCACTGCGTCGCACATCTTGAAATTGGAAGAATAACTGGAGCAAGAGATCCTGTTTTATTATATGCAAGTGGAGCTAATACACAGATAATAGCATACTCTGGAGGAAAATATAGAGTTTTCGGTGAAACATTAGACATTGGCATCGGAAATTTTATTGATAATTTTGCGCGAATAATTGGATTAGGCTTTCCTGGAGGACCGAAGATAATGGAATTAGCTACAAAAGGAAACTATATTGAATTACCCTATACAATTAAAGGAATGGATGTTGCTTTTTCAGGAATGTTAACAAGTTTAAAACAAAAATATGATTCAATAAAATCTGATGATTTTCTTGACTCTTCAAATTTAAAAAAATCAAAAAAATTTGAAGAAAAAGATATGAAAAAAGAAGATTTAGCTTTTTCACTGCAGGAAACTTCATTTGCAATGTTAGTTGAAGCTAGTGAGAGAGCAATGGCTCATGTTGGAAAGAAAGAGTTAGTTATTGGAGGAGGTGTTGGTTGCAATACTAGATTACAAGAAATGTGCGGGATTATGTGCAAGGAAAGAAATGCAAAATTTTTTGCTCCTTCAAATGAATTTCTTCAAGATAACGGCGGAATGATAGCTTATTTAGGAGAAACAATGTTTAATTCTGGAATTTGGAAAGATATTAATGAAATAGATATTAATCCTAGAGAAAGAACTGATGATGTTATAGTTGTGTGGAGATGATATGGTTATAAAATTTGAGGTAATAGATAAAACGAATAGGAAATTAAGAATGACTGACTATAATTGGCATCATATTATCCGAAGACATCCTGAAATAGCCTCTCATCAAGAGAAGATTATAGAAAGTCTTGAAAAGCCTAATAAAATAACAGATTTATAATATCTACTCACTTTGTTAGAGGTATAAAATAAATAATTTATCAAAAAATGAAAAAATACGAAACAATTGATATATATTATGATGAAGCAGGAGATTTTTTGGAAATATCTTTCGGAGTTCCTCCTGAAACTGAATATACTGAAGATATTGAACCTGATATATTTTTAACAAAAGATAAGGAAACTAACGAAATAAAAGGGATAGGAATTCTTAATTTTAAATCAAAGGCAAAAGAAACTTTTCTTAAAGAAATTTTAAAAAAACTTAATATTTCAATGCCTTTAGATATTTCTATTTCTGAATAATTAAATTAATCCTAGAGAAAGAACTGATGATGTAAATGTAGGATGGAGGTGAAATTATTAGAAGACATCTTGAAATAGTATTTCTTCAAGAGATGATTATAAAAATTCTTGAAAAGCCTGATAAGATAAAACTTATGCAAAGCTTAGAAAGGTAGTCAGAACTAAAACCTAACTCAAAACGAAATAATTTCCGGGCACTACACAAAGCTTTTTACGTAAAAAGCTTTATAAACTACTTTTTTATCATATTTGTAAGCCAATGACTTTAGGAGGCTGAAGTTCTATTGGCATTAAATTATAATTGGTAAGAAAATGAACTCTGTATATGAACTTATAGAAAAAGCACGGAAAACAGGAAAGTTAGAGAAAGGAACAAATGAAGTGACTAAAGCTATTGAAAGAGGGACTGCTAAATTTGTCGCATATGCCAATGATGTTAATCCAAAGGAAATTATTCAGCACCTACCTATATTATGTAAAGAAAAGAAAATTCCTTGCATAGAAGTTGATAAGAAAGATAAATTAGGAGTTGCTGCTGGAATTGGTGTTGGCTGTGCGAGTGTTGCTATCATCAGTCCAGGAGATGCTGAAAAAGAGCTGGAAAGTTTTAAAAATAAAATTAAATAATTTTTTAATGTTATATTAAAATTTTAAATATACGAGAGAATTTTAGGTTTAGAAAATGGGAAGTAAAACTCAAAGAGTAAAAGAAGGGCAGGGAAGTGGTTCAAAAGATGTTGGGAGTTTTGTTAGCGAAACTGCTGTTCCCGCTGTTGTAGAAGGAATTATAGGAAGAACAGGAGCTAAGGGAGAGGTCACACAAGTGAAATGCAGGATTTTACAGGGTTATGATAAAGGAAAAGTGATGAGAAGGAATGTAAAAGGGCCAGTGAGGAAAAGAGATATTTTAATGTTACGGGAGACCCAAATTGAAGCGAGAAGAATTAAAACTAAAACGATGAAAGGAGCTTTTTAATATGGAAATGAGAGAGGAAATGCCTTATACATTAGTAAGAAGATTTAACCGAAATTGCAGGAGACTTTATCATTAATTTAAAATGCCAACATGTTCATTTTGTAAAAAAAGTTATTCCTTGCATAAAGGAGTTATTATATTTACTCTGGATGGTAAAGCAATTCACTATTGTTCTAGCAAATGCAGGAAAAATGCTAATCTGGGAAGAGACTCTAAAAAAGTTTTGTGGATTAAAAAGAGAAAAAAATGAATTAATTCCGTATTTTTCTCATTGAACTTTTAATTGAAGGAAATTTACTTATTTATTTTTTTTATCGACGATAAACAAAAAAATAAGAGGGAAAGGTTTTTAAACTAATACTCACTAATTTTATTATAAATTGAGTCAGTTTCTAACTGAAAAACTTATTAAAATTATTATCTTTTAGAGAACTCTGACTTAAAATAAAATGACAGAAAAAAACCAGTATAAAGCAGAAAGCATTAAGGTACTAGAAGGTTTGGAAGGAGTTCGCAAACAGTATGATGTAGTTGAGCTTTCTAAAAAAATTAAAAAGAAAGGGGATATTCTTATATTGTCTCAAGAATTGAAAATAAAACCACGCATTTTAAATTCTGCAATTTATGAAGGAAGAATTTTGTCTGTTTTTCCGAGAATTAATAAGAGCAAAGCCGGAGTTTTAGCCAGATTAAGAACGGATAGAGAACTAAAAATTTTCTCAGAAAAATATGATGTTTATATTATTCCTGCTAGAAAATTAATACAACTAGTTAGAGAATGGAACACAAATATTCAAAGAAATCCTTGTTTATTAATAAGTCAAGAGGAACACGATTTAATTATAGGAAGTTTATTGGGAGATGCAAATATAAAACAAAGACAAAAGAATTCTTGTTTTAGGGTTGCTCATTCAGTTAAGCAAGAGAATTACATTAGTTTTAAATTGGATATTATTAATAATTTTAAAATTTCAGAGTTTAATAAAAAAAACAAAGTTATAAATAATAGAGAGGTAAATATGATATCTCTTTCAACAAAGACCCATCCAATATTTAATTTTTATAGGAATTTATTTTATAAAAATAACCGAAAACATGTAACCTCTGAAATTTTAAATCACCTTAATGCTAGGGGTTTAGCTTTTTTGATTTGTGATGATGGTAGCTATGAGACCAAACAAGGATATATCATATTATGTACTAATGCTTACACTTTTGAAGAACATATTTTAATGAAAGAATTTTTCAATAAAAAATTTAGATTAAATCCTACTATTGGTTTTAGGGATGGGAAATATTATTATCTTAGATTTAAAAAGGATGATTCAAGAAAATTAATTGAGATAATTAAACCCTTTATACCTGTTTCTATGAGATATAAAATTGGAAGATTAAAAAATGAGTGAAAAAAATAAATATTCTGCAGAGGATATAAAAGTTTTAGAGGGATTAGAGGGGGTAAGACGTCGGCCTTCAATGTACGTAGGTAGTACTGGAAAAGATGGTTTACATCATTTAGTATATGAAGTAGTAGATAATTCTATTGATGAGGCAATGGCTGGATTTTGTGATACTGTAATAATTAATCTTAACAAAGACGGAAGTGTTACAGTAATAGACAATGGAAGAGGAATTCCGGTTGATGCTCATCCAACTTATAAAGTTTCTGCTATGGAAATTGCCTTAACAAAATTACATGCCGGAGGAAAATTTGAAAAAGAAGCCTATCAGATTTCTGGAGGTTTGCATGGAGTTGGAGTAAGTGTTGTTAATGCCTTGTCAATAAAATTAATAGCGAAGGTAAAAAGAGATGGAAATATTTATCAACAAGAATATAGCATTGGGAAACCATTATATTCTGTTAAAAATGTTGGGAAATGTGGAAGGGAAACAGGAACAGAAATAACTTTTTTCCCAGATACAGATATATTTTCAACGACTGAATTTGATTTTGTTATATTAAAAAAAAGACTTCAGGAAATTGCTTTTCTAAATCCTGTAAAAATAATTTTAAGGGATGAAAAGCAAAATAAGGAAGATACATTTTATTATAAAGGCGGTTTGTACGAGTTTATAGAACATATAAATAAAACAAAAACAGTTTTACATAAACCAATTTATTCTAAAAAAGAAGTAAATGGGACAATTATTGAAATTACTATTCAGTATACTGACGGATACAATGAAAATATTTTTGGATTTGTCAATACAATAAATACAACTGAAGGAGGAACTCATGTTTCAGGATTTAAAACTGCATTAACAAGAGCTATAAATGATTTTGTTATTAAAAAAAATTTGCTTAAAGGAGAAAAGATAACTGGAGATGATACGAGAGAAGGACTAACTGCTATTGTTAACATAAAGATGAGAGAACCCCAATTTGAAGGCCAGACAAAAACAAAATTAGGCAATAGCGAAATGAAAGGAATTGTAGATTCAATGGTATATGTTTTTTTAACAGAGTATTTTGAGGAGAATCCTAGTATAGCAAATAAAATTGCTCAAAAAGTTATAACGAGTGTAAAGGCGAGAGATGCAGCTAAAAAAGCAAGAGATTTAGTGAGGAGAAAGAATCTTGTCGGTTTTTCAGGGCTTCCTGGGAAGCTTGCAGATTGCTCATCTAAAAAAGTTGAGAAAACTGAATTGTACATAGTTGAAGGAGATAGTGCCGGAGGTTCGGCTAAGATGGGCAGAGATAAAGAATTTCAAGCAATTTTACCAATGAAAGGTAAGACAATAAATGTTGAAAAAGCAAATCCAACTAAAGCATTAAGTCATGAAGGTATTACTAATTTGATAACTGCGATTGGGACAGGAATTCGCGAGAACTTTGATATCACTAAATTAAGATATAGTAAAATTGTTATTTTGAGTGATGCTGATGTAGATGGACAGCATATTACAACTTTGTTATTAACTTTTTTTTACCGGTATCTTCCTCAATTAATCGAGAATGGAAATTTGTATATTGCTGTTCCACCACTTTATAGAGTGAGGAAAAAGAAAGATTATTATGTTTATAACGAAGATGAATTGAAGAAATTAATTGAAAAGTCAGAAAAGAGCGAAGTAACAAGGTTTAAAGGTTTATCTGAAATGAATCCTCAGCAATTATGGGAAACTACACTTGATCCGAATAAAAGGATTCTAAAAAAAGTTATGATTGAAGATGCGGTGCTTGCTGATGAAACTTTTTCAATGCTTATGGGAGATATTGTTGGGCCTAGAAGAAAATTCATTGAAGTAAATGCAGATATTGCTGAGGTTGATATGTAAAGCAGTGATAATAGAAAATGGAAGACAGTAAGAATCCGAGATTCTTAAGCCTCCCATTTTAAAACTGAAGAGTAAGATAAAAATGGAAGAAGAACAAAATGATGAAGAAGAAATTGTGATTAATGAAAACGATGATGGTTCTAATGGAACAGAAGTAGAGCATTTAGAAAAAGAAGAGCTTAATCTAAAAGATATAGATGAAAATAGAATTTTAAATCGTGAGATTACTCGCGAAATGAAAAAGTCTTACATTGATTACGCAATGAGTGTAATTGTTAGCAGGGCTTTACCAAGTATAGAAGACGGGCTTAAGCCTGTTCATAGAAGAATTTTATATGCTATGAAATTAATGGGATTAGATAAAGGTTCTACAAAAAAATGTGCAAGAATCGTTGGGGATACAATGGGAAAGTTTCATCCTCATGGTGATATGGCTATTTATGATGCGTTAGTGAGAATGGCCCAAGATTTTTCTTTACGATATCCTCTCATTCATGGCCAAGGCAATTTCGGTAGCGTCGATGGAGATAGCGCAGGAGCTCAAAGGTATACAGAAGCTAAACTAGCAAAAATTTCTCTTGAGTTATTACAGGACATTGAAAAAGAAACTGTTTCTTTCATTCCAAATTTTGATAATTCTATGGAGGAACCGGTTGTTTTGCCTGGAAAAATTCCTAATTTATTAATTAACGGTTCAAGCGGAATTGCAGTTGGCATGACTACTAATATTCCCCCTCATAATTTAATAGAAGTATGTGATGGAATTGTAGCAACGATTAACAAGCTATCAATAACCAATGAAGAATTAATGGAGATTATTAAAGGCCCAGATTTTCCGACAGGAGGACAAGTTGTAGCAGAAAATTTAAATGAGCTATATGAAAAAGGAAAATCTAGTATTATTATAAGAGGCAAGGTTAAAACCGAGGATAAAGGAGGAAAACAGTTGATAGTTATAACTGAAATTCCATACCAAATAAATAAATCTGAATTAGTAAAACAAATTGCAGAGCTTGTAAGAGACAAAAAGCTAACTGATGTTAGTGACATAAGAGACGAGAGTTCTAAAGGAGAGATAAGGATAGTTATAGAAATGAGAAAAGGGATTGATAGCAAGTTTACAATCAATAGATTATATAAATCAACTAAGTTACAAAGCAGATTTGATGCTGTTTTAGTTGCATTGGAAAATGGTGTTCCTAAAACTTTCTCATTAAAAAGGATAATTGAAAGTTACATAAATTATAGAAGGAAAATTATAAGAAAAAGAACTGAATTTGACTTAAAAAAAGCAGAAGCTAGATTACATATTGTTGAAGGATTGTTGATAGCCTTAAGAAATTTAGAGGTAATTATTGAAACAATCAAAAGGAGCAAAACAACAATCGAGGCAAGTGAAGCCTTGCAGAAAAAATTTAAACTAAGCAAGAAACAAGCAGAGGCTATTTTAGATATAACTTTAAAACAATTAACATCTTTAGAGCAGGAAAAGTTAAAGAATGAAGAAAAGGATTTAAAATCTTTAATAACAGAGCTAAAAAAAATTTTAGGAAATGAAAAAGAAATTTTTGATATTATTAAAAAAGAGCTAAATGAAATAAAGAAGAATTATGGTGATGAAAGAAGAAGCCAGATAATCAAGACTGTTAAGGAAATTCATGAGAAAGATTTAGTTCAGAAAAAAGATGTTGTAATAACCATAACACAAAAAGGATACATTAAGAGAATGCCTTTTGAAATTTATAATGAACAGAAACGAGGAGGAAAAGGAGTTATTGGAGCAGAGTTAAGTTCAGAGGATTTTGTAAAACAATTAATAAGCTGTTCAACACATGATTATCTATTATTATTCAGTGAGAGGGGGAGGGTATTTTGGTTAAAAGCGTATAAGGTTCCAGAAACACAGAGACTGGGAAAGGGACAGGCAATTGTTAACTTATTGAACATTAAGGATGATAGAATTGCTAACGTTATTTCTGTGAAAGAGTTTAAGGATAATCTATTTATTGCAACAAGAAAAGGGCAAGTGAAAAAAATAAAACTAGAGTTATTTGCTAAACCTAGGAGTACAGGAGTGAGGATTATTAACCTACCATTAGACAATTCTGATAGTGTTGTAGACGTTAAAAAAATTGTAAGTAAGCAGGAAATTATGTTAATGACAAAGAAAGGGCAAGCAATTAGGTTTAATAGTGATGAGGTAAGAGAAATGGGAAGAACTAGTTACGGAGTAACCGGGATTAAATTAGAAAGGAATGATGAAGTTGTTAGTGTAGAGATAATAGAAGATATTAAACAGTCAATACTGACAATAACTGAAAAAGGATTTGGAAAAAGAAGTAAAGTCGGGGACTATAGATTAACAGGAAGGGCAGGAAAAGGAGTTAAAAATATAAAGATAAATGAAAAAACAGGGAATGTTATTACAAGTATTACAGTAGATGATAAAGATAATTTTGTTGTTTCAACAGAAAAAGGAATAGTAATAAGAACAAATGTGAAAAATATAAGAGTAATGGGAAGAGCTACTAGTGGAGTAAGAATTATTAAATTAAACTATGGAGATAGGGTTAGTGATATGGCAAGATTAGATAGCGATCAAGATGTTCAGATGAGTTTAGATGTCTAGTTGACTTTTGAATTTTAGAGTAGTTCTTAACATTTATATAATATTATTTATTTGAATATTCATGCTTGATTTTTGGAGAATTATGCATGAAAATTGTTAAGTTTTGGCAGAACGGATGGAGAGATTGGATTAAAATTTTAGAGTATAATTTGGAAAATGAAGCAGATACTCTTGATAAACGACTTTTTGACAATTTAGGAGATTACAACGATGATTGCTTACATATTTATGAACTTAATATGAAAAACACTTATTATAAGATTAATTCCTTACATCAAACATATTGTTCATTTTTTCTTTATCCTTTTAGGAAAGATCGTATCAGAAATCAAGGTTATGCACGCGCATGCAATAGATTGGATACTATAATTAGAAGGATACATGAAGAGATTCATAAAAGAAGAAAAGTTTTCTAAATATTGATAATTCCTTTGGTTGAGAGTATAAATAATTTTGTTGAAACTTCCCAAAATATTTAACCATAAAGGTTAATATGATTGAAAGGAGGTGAAACAAAATGAAACAGACACTAACAAAAGAGCAA
>Ga0209541_10014373_pt1 | contig 11942 bp, 11 predicted proteins | sample RifCSPlowO2_01_FD_184027 | JGI IMG/M metagenome (GOLD analysis project Ga0209541, IMG submission 184027) | Groundwater microbial communities from Rifle, Colorado - Rifle CSP2_plank lowO2_0.1 (SPAdes) (version 2) | ecosystem: Environmental > Aquatic > Deep subsurface > Groundwater | place...
GAGGAGAGTTTTTTGTCGTCGAAAATTCTATTGACACCGTAGTTTTTCAGATTTAGCTTTTTAATCAATTCCGAGCAAAGCGAGAGTAAAGTTCGTGGGGGACTTAAGAGAGTAATTTCATAATAATCTTTATTAATAGCTCATTGTTTTTATATCGAATGAATGAGGAGATAAGACGTTTAATAGAAAGTGGCGGAAAATCTGATTTTGAAGTTGTCGCAGGACAGAAGATTTTAGTAGAAAGAGGACAATTTTGGATTCAGAAACAGCGACAGGGTCATAGTTTGCATTATGTTGTCCCATATCAAGCTTGTTTTGCACCACAAATTCCAGAGTTTTTCATTAAAAATTTCTCAAGTGGTGGTGATGTTGTTCTTGATCCATTTTGTGGTCGTGGGACTACTATTTTGGAATCTAATCAGAATGACAGAATTGGTATAGGTACCGATGTTTCTCCATTAGCTTTAACGCTAGCAAAAGCCAAGTTAAAAAATATCACTTATGAACAAGTGAAAGAAAGGTTAAAACAAATAGATTTTTCCAAAGATGTTTTAGACGGTTTTGAGGAGTTTAAAGATATTTATCATCCAAAAACATATTCGCAAATAATGAATTTGAAGAAGCAATTAACGGATAGTCCAGTTGATATGTTGATTAAATCTATTATTTTAGGGCGATTGCATGGACATTCTGATGCATTTTTTTCGGTATGGACTTTTAATGTGGTTTCTTTTTCTAAAGAGCAAATAAAGAAACAAAGCGAAGCTCGCGGATTAAAGCCAGAATTTAGGGATGTTATTCCAAGAATATTAAAGAAAGCGAGAACTATTTTAGAGCATCCTGTAAAAGAACAACCAAGATCTACATTATTTAACTCTGATTCCAGAAGTGTACCGTTAAAAGACAATTCTGTGGACTTAATAATTACTTCTCCCCCATTTTTGAATGTGATTAATTATATTGATGATAACTGGTTGAGATTTTGGTTTTTAGGTTATGATAGAGAAAGATTGAGAGGTAAACTGATTCAAACTGGGGATTTAAACCAATATAAAGAATTCATAAAAAATTCTTTAAAAGAAATGAATCGAGTTTTAAAACAGGGGAAATATTGCGTTGTTGAAGTTGGTGATGTGATGCATAAATCAAGAAAACTATATTTAGACCATGTTATTGTAGAACTGGCTCAAAACTTAGGTTTTGAAATTGAAAAGATAATGATTAATTATATGGAAGCTCCAAAGATTTCTCGTGCATTTAGCAGAAAAGAAGAATGGCAGGGAACAAAGACGAATAGATGTGTGGTTATGAAAAAGATTATTTCTTAAAATCGCTTAATTTTACTTCTGGATTTACTTTCTTTAATCTTTCCTCAATTATTTGGCTATACAATGGAGAAATCTCAAAACCTAAATATTTTCTTCCATTCTTTTTAGCAGAGTAAGCGACCGTACCAGAACCCATAAATGGATCTAATACTATCTCTCCTTTATTGGAACTGGCTTTGACAAAAATATCTATCAATTTTACTGGCAACTGACAAACGTGTTCAGTTTTGTCTTTACTAACATTTTTTACAATATTCATCTCGATAACATCTTCGCCGTTATATTCAAACTTAAACACATCATAAGGCGTTTTTCCATTCCTGCCACTAGCGATTAGTTTTTTTATTCTTTTGTCCGTTGGATTTTTATAAGGCTCGGCGATATCCTCTTTATTGAAAATACAATCGCTTTCTTTTTGAGATTTGGTAAAAAATAAGATGCTATGTTGTGTTCGAGTAAAATTAAATTTGGAATGACCCGTGTTAGTAGGATAATGCCAAGTCATCCAACGTTTAAAGAATAGATTTTGATCTAGAAAGGGCATTAAATAAGCATTATTCTCTGGATAATTGAAAAGATATAAACTGCCATTCTTCTTTAAAATACGGATACATTCAGTTAGCCACTTTTTACACCATTCAAGATATTCATCTTTGGACATCTTGTCTTTATATGGGCTATTGTACTGCTTACCAATATTGAATGGCGGATCTGTTATGACTAAATCTACTGATTCATCGGGAATTTTCTTCATTCCCTCTAAACAGTCCCGATTGTAAATTTTGTTTGCTTCCATTTTATAATAACTCTAATAATTTTTTGCCGTTTTCTGTAATTTGGTATAATCTGCCTCTTTTTTCTTCTTCATTTAGGCAAACAACAAATTTATGCTCTTTAAATTCTTTTAAGAAAGTAGAAACATGATTAACTACTACTTCGGTTTCTTTGGATATTTCTGTTGGTGTTAAGACTTTTCCTTTACTCAGTACTTTTAAGATTTTAATCCTATTATCACTTGTTTTTAACAACTTCAACCCCTTTATCATACTTTTATCCATGCAGTGAGTTAAACACTGCTTGTTTTTATGGTTATTTACTACTTATACACTACTTATTTATAAATATTCGTATAGTAAACTGTACATAAAGCGTGAAAAAGAATATATTAAGCCATAATTACTTCTGGTACATGGATGAGAAATCGAAGAAAAGGCTGGTTATTGCTAATATTTTCAATAGTTTGTATCCTAAGAACCCGGAACAAAATGTTTACATCTTTGACAATAATATGGTCAAGAGAGAATCGCTAAAAGTAGGTTTCTCTAATCAATTTGATGCAGTTAAATATGATAGTAAAGATTTACTGCCACCAATATTGAGGGAAAAAGATTATTTTATAATCCATCTCGGTAAAGGAAAACATGCTTTTGTAAAAGGAGAAGGATATCATACTTTTGAACCAATAAAAAAAACAGTAGATTGGTCATGTAAAAATAGCATATTCAACAAAATTGGAAAAAGTGAAGCTTCAACTGTCTCTGACGTCTTTAATACCAAGATAATCCATGATTTTGTTTTTGGAGATGTCAAAAAAGAGTTATTTGTTCATACTGCTAGAAGAAGTAAAACTTCATTTGAGTTAGAGTTTAACGGTGACACGCTCCACGCAGATAAATTGCAAATAGAAATAGATGGATTCTATGAAACAGACGATTCTATCATTTGTGTTGAAGCAAAAAATGTCGAGCACGATGATTTTGAGATAAGACAAGTACATTCAACTATGATATATTTCGATAATTTTCAGAAAGCGGGAATTATCCCAAAAGATTACAAGATTTATTTCTTATTCATTGTCAGAGTTATCAATAAAGGAGAGGATTCTTTTAGATTATATGAATACAAGTTTGATGATATCAAAAAGCTTAATTCTATTCGGTTAGTTAGGAATAAGCAGTATAACGTTAAGTTTCAGTAACTGCTTAACCTATTTTCTGGAAGATATATATTGTAAAACAATAAACTTTATAAATCTAAATAAATATCTAAAATAAGACGCTGTTTTGAGACACAAATATGGAGAAGTCGCGCATTAACAACGGATATTTGAAGAAATTAAATAAGCTCATTCTAGTTAAAACAATAAAGAAATGCGCCCGTAGTATAATGGAGAGTATAGGAGACTCACTGCTGGTTTTAACGGATCCACAAAGTCAACCTATTTCCAGATCCAGGTTCGATTCCTGGCGGGCGCTCTTTTTAATTTTAATATTTATAAGAAAGTGGTTGTATTATAAAAATCTTACTATCGGAGAAAATTAAAATGGACAATGAAAAATTAATAACAGTTTTAGCAATTGAAACCAAGCAATCGGGCTATGTTTTTTATACATTTATAATTAGCGGCAGGAAATTAAACGAAATGTCCTATGTAGATATAAGGTCAATAAATAACCCAGAGGGAATTCAAAGAGGACTAAATAATTCTCGTTGTCAGAAAATCGGAGATTTCATTCAAAAATCAGATTCAGTATTTGCAAATAATGTGATTATCAATTTTAATGAAGATATAAAATTTGAACGTAGTAGAGAAGACGAACCTATCGGTATCTTGTATATCCCGGAAAGAAAAAATATTGCGTGGATTATAGATGGACAACATAGACTAAGAGGTTTTGATTATTCTCGAGATAAAGACTTACAAATCGTAGTAACTGCTTTTGTTAATTTATCAAAACCGGCACAAGCAGAATTATTTAGAACTATCAATAAAGAACAAAAAGGAATTAATCCCTCTTTATCATATGATTTAATTGGTTTAATCATGAAAGAAGATGATTTAGAAACAAAAGCATATAATATTGTACAATCATTATATTATGATGAAGATTCTCCATGGAAAGGAGAAATAAAAATGTTGGGTACAGGACATGGATTAATTACACAAGCAAACTTTTTCTCTAAATTACTTCCTCTATTAAGAAAGGAATTTAGCAATATGGATGAAGAAAAAATTATGGGGATTTTAAAAAATTATTTCACGGCAATAAAAGAAACTTTTAAAGATATTTGGGGGAGTAAAAAACATATTCTGACTAAAACACTAGGTTTTGGTGCATTTATGTATTTGTTACCTAAAATTTTGACTTATTGCAACAATGAGCACCATAACTTTAAGGTTGAAACAATTAATAATGTTCTGAGTAAGATAAAAATAGTTAATTTTTCAAGTAAAAAATATGGTGGATTTAGTGGTGAAAAAGGACAAAGGCATTTAGCAACAATAATTGAGGAGGAATTGGGTTTGACGGAAGACTATTCTGCAATTTCGCTATAATATGAGCAAAAAAACTAAAGTAAGAGATATCCTAATTGATGGACAGTTATTCAAGCAAATTAGTATAAAAAATAAAAGAGGGGAATCAACCAAATTCAAGCCCGCTGGAGATGGGATTAAAGCTGGAATGCATATTATAGAGAGTAACCATGATGAGAGCCATTTTGATATTTATGAAGATGGTCAAGAGGTAGGTAAAAGTAGAGCATACAAACCTAGACCTGCTGGCGTAGCCATTCATCTCAGTGGAAAAGAAGCAGAGTTTTCAACTTTACCTCCTGTGATTACAACTGATAATACATGGGATAATCTTTCTCCAATCGAAAAAGTCCACGAGTATGTAAAAAGAGTTAGATTTGTTAAGAAAAAAGAGTAGTTTCTCTTAAGTCCCCCCCCCGTTAGTTAAATCTGAAAAATTTGGACGAAGTGTAGCGAAGTCGTTTAGCACATGTTAGGCAGAGTCACGAAGTGATTTATTTTCTCCGTTTTATCTCGCTAAACGAAGGTGTCAATGGTAGGAATTTTCGATAGGAACGTATCTGTAAAGACGACAAAAAATTTCACTTAACGTATCGGCTTATGAGAAGTTTGCGAAGCAAATTTGGGTGAGCGAGTGCAACGAAGCGAACCTCATAAGCCGTGTTATACGAGGCGAACGGAGCGAAGCGGAGTGAGAGTGCAACGTCCCCGAGCGACTGAAAGGAGCGAAGGCGTTTGGGTTCGGGCGTCAAGGTTTCTGAAGAATTAACTCCCTAATTTTATGTTTATGTTCAACTGGCTGATGGTCGACTCTTTCAAATAACTTTTGCCGAATTATTTTGAATTTTGAGACTAATTTTAAAACATCTTCTTGGTCGTGATGGTAATCAATTTTTCCATTCTTATCTATGATGTCGATGTTGAAATGGATAAAGAAATATCCGCGAGGTTTTAATGCCCTAAAAATTTCCTGAATTGCTTTTTCTTTATGAACATAGTGAATAACATTAATCATGAAAAATGCGTTAACAGAATCATTTTCAAATTTGAGATTTTCAGCATTTTGAACTTCAAATCTTAATTCAGGAAATTTTTTCTTGCAATTTTCAATTTCATCTTTTGAATTATCAACACCTAAGGCATTAAAACCGAGCTTTGAGAAAACATTGACATCACGACCAATGCCACAACCAACATCAACTATCAATCCCTCAAAATTCACACTTTTTAGAAATTCGGCAAAAGTTTCAGCGTATAATGTAGGGTGTTTTTCCCAATGTCGACCATCAGAATATTTTTGATATAAACTTTTTGACTGCATAATAAACATAAAATTTGGCTATCTTATAAAGACATCGATTTCAGTAGACCGAACCCAAATGTCGTATAACCCCTATTAGCCGAGTGCTTATGACGGCTAATGGGGGTTTAAGTGGTTATTGCGAAAAATATTTAAACTGGTGCGCCTTTTTCTGACTTTAATGACTTTAATGATTCTAATTGATTTCCGAGCTAAAGAACTGCAAGGGAACAAATCACAGCTTTTGGAACGGTTAGTTGAAGAAACCAAACTAAGAAAATATTCTTTTCGTACAGCTCAAGCGTATGCTCAAATCGTCTCCCGATTCATTGATTCCGGTAAAACCGCCAGAGAATTCCTGCTGCTTCATGCTGACAAAAGCCGCTCCACCCTGCGCACCACGTACTTCGCCTTAAGCTTCCTATACGAGAAAGTATTAAACCTGCGTTTCCGCGAAAATCTACCCCTAGCTAAAAATGCCGGTAAGATCCCTCAAGTTTTGAATAAAGAAGAAGTTGAATGTTTATTAAATGCTACATTGAATCTAAAACACAAACTGCTCATGGCCGTAATGTATTATGGCGGATTGCGCTTAGATGAAGCACTCAGCCTCCGGTGGAACGATTTTGATTACGTTAGAAACCTCATTCACCTTAAAACTGCCAAAGGAAGCAAGGAGAGAGTAACTTTCTTGCACTCCAAGATTAAAAGCCTGTTGGAGATATTTGGTAAGAAGCCAGAAGGCTTAGTTTTCCCTTCCGCCCGCGAGGGAAAGCTCAGCCAGCGCACCGTAGAATTAGTAGTCCGCCATGCCGCCCAAAAAGCCGGAATCCATAGAAGGGTTACCCCCCACACATTGAGGCATTCCTTTGCCACTCATCTTTTAGAAGCTGGAGCTGACATTCGGTATATCCAGCAGCTGTTGGGCCATAAAGACTTAAAAACCACCCAAATTTATACTCACGTGGCCAATCGAGATATTAAACGTTTGGCAGAGCTGCTTTGATTGCTTGGCTAAATTGCTGACTTTCTACAGAGCCTAAGCCACAACAATCTTAATAAATAACGGCCGCTAAAGCGGTAAAATGCCAGAACTGATTAAATGCCGGGCGATGATTGAAGTCTTAGGCAAGCCTAAAGAGCATGTGGAGCAGGCTCTCAAAGGATATATAGAACGGATTACCGGAGATAAGAACTATCAGGTTTTTAAATCAGAAGTTTACGATTCCGAAGAAAAGGAGGATGGTTTCTGGGTGACGTTTGGAGAATTGGAGTTCTCGGCCAAAGATATTCCTGCGGTCATCGGCTTTTGCTTTGATTATATGCCTTCAGTGATAGAAATTCTCGAGCCGGCCAGCTTAGTAATGAGAGATGTGGATATATCTGCCTTTATCAACGATTTGCAGGCCAAACTGCATCAAGTAGACATGATTGCCAAGCAGGAAAAGAGCGAGAAGATTTATCTTAAACAGAATCTGAATAACCTAATGAAGAATTATGTAAGAGTCCTGCTGTCAAAAGGGCCGCTGACAGCAGCCCAGATGAGCAAGCTGACCGGAGTAACCCAAAATAATCTAGAAGATTTCTTAGATGTTTTGACTGATGAAAAGATGATCAGAATGGAAGGAGACTATTATCATCTTGAAAGTTTGAAGGAAAAAGAAACAACCGAAGAGGAAACCCCGCCCGAAGAAATTGGGTTGGATAAAGAAAAAATATAAAAAGAAATAGAAAAAGAGGGAGTTATGGATAATAAACGGAAGGTGGAAGCGATTCTCTTTGCTTTGGCCAGAGAAGCGAAAGCAGAGGATTTATCTCGTTTATGTTCTATCAGCATCTTTGATGCAGAGAAAGCTGTCCAAGAATTGATTCAAGAGTACGAAGGCAGTGGCGGTTCTCTGAGAGTAGTGCCGAGAGAAAACGGCTGGAAGATGTCTGTAAAAGATGAGTTTATGCCTTTAGTAAGCGGAATAATCAAAGAGACAGAATTAGACAAAGGGCTGATGGAGACTTTAGCCGTGATTGCATGGAAATATCCGATTACACAAGCAGAAGTGATCAAGCTGCGGCATAGCAAAGCGTATGAACATCTTAAGCAATTGATGGAAATGGGTTTTATCGCCAAAGAGAAAAGCGGCCGCACCTACAAAATTAAGCTCAGCCATAAATTCTTTGAATATTTTGACCTGCCGAGTAAGGAAGCGAAAGAGGCTTTCAAGAAGATGATCCCGGAAGAGATGCGCAAAGAATTTGAAGAGATTGCCGCAGCAGTAAAAGAGATCCAGACTGAAGAAGAAAGAAATGCGGAAGAGAAAAGTGAAGATGACAGGAAAGCAGGAGAGAAAGTTTACTCAGAAACTTCAGAAACTTTAAATACAGAGTAGTGTTTTCTTTATCCTTATGGCAGAGCAGCATATGAAGCAAGTCACTCCTTGGGAAGTGGAAGGAGAGGTGGACTATGACAAGCTTATCCGGCAGTTCGGCACAAAGAAGATCGATGAAGCGCTGTACACCCGTTTGAAAAAATACGGCGATAATCATATGCTTCGGCGGAAATATTTTTTTTCTCACCGCGATTTGGATTTAGCGCTGAATGATTATGAACAAAAAAAAGGATTTTTTCTTTATACTGGCCTAGCAGTTTCTAAAAATATGCATCTTGGCCATCTAACTTCTTTTTTGATGAGCAAATGGCTGCAGGAGGCGTTTGGAGTCAATCTTTATATAGAGATTCCAGATGAAGAGAAGTTTCTTGCACGAAGGGACATAACCATTGAAGAGATTGACCGGCAGGCAGAAGATGTCATCTTGAATATTGCTGCCCTTGGTTTCGACCCCGAGAAAACGTTTATTTTCAAAGACAGAGAATATGTAAAAAATGTATACACCTTGGCCTGTAAGATTGCCAAGAAAGTTAATTTTTCCAATGTCAAAGCGGTCTTTGGCTTTAATGAGCAGACCAATATCGGGCTGATGTTTTATCCGGCCATGCAGATGGTTCCTTGTTTCTTTGAAGAGAAAAGATGCTTGATTCCAGCAGGGATAGATCAGGATCCTTACTGGCGTATTCAGCGAGATATCGCAGAAAGCATGGGAGGATTCAAGACCGCAGCCATCCACTCCCAGTTTCTTCCGCCTTTAAGCGGGGTAGAAGGAAAGATGTCCGCTTCACGGCCGGAGAATGCGATTTATCTGAACGATGATGCCAAGACCGTGCGGAGCAAAATAATGAAGTATGCTTTTTCCGGCGGCCAGCCGACAATCGAAGAGCACCGGAAGAAAGGGGGCAATCCAGCGGTGGATGTCAGTTATCAGTGGCTGAAGATTTTCTTTGAGCCTAATGATGCCAGATTAAAACAGATCCATGACAATTACAGATCAGGAAAAATGTTGACCGGAGAGCTGAAACAAATTTTATCGGATAAGCTGAATCTTTTCTTGGAGAATCATCGAGCAGAGAAAGAAAAAGCAGTCAAAAAAGTGGAAAAGTTAAAATACTCAGGTAAGCTGGCAAAGAAAATGTGGGAGACGACGTTTTGATGAAGAGTTTGACTAATGCGAGGATAGGAAAAAAATGGAACTACGAGAGGGAAAAATGACAAGGGGAGTGAAATTCTGATGGAGCATAGAAAAGCAATCATTCTGAACTTTTTAGTTTGGGGAGCAGGCTATCTTTATCTGAAGAGGCGGACGGTTTTTGCTTGGATATCTTTTGCGGGATATATCTTTTCTTTCCTGTCGATATTCTATCTTTTCCTGAACTTTGACAAGTTTGTTATTCCTAACATTTTTGTTTTTCTGGGGCATCTGTGCATCTCTCTGGCTATGGCTTGGGATGTTTCTTATGAGAAACTTAGATAATATTTAAATAGTCAAACATTTTTCTAAAATTAGATTTAGTTTTAGAATACGAATATCCAGTACAAAAATGAGGTGTGATGAGTGAAAGGCAGTAATTCTCTTTCTCGTAGATTGCAAGCCGCAACTAATAAATCAGTTAGTTATCTACATAAAAATGTTTATTTCTTATTGATAATTGTTTTGTTTGGCATAGGGCTGCTGGCGTTAAATCCCTATTTTCGCAGCGGAGAAGAATTTAATTCTCTTACCGGTAAAGCGGTTTCTTTAGGCGAAGCAAAGGAAGAGATAGTACTGGCAGAGTCGATAGCTTTGACTGCCGGCTCTAGCTGCTGGACTTATACCTCTGTAGCCAATGGCTGCACAACGGCCAATGGTTGTGTCTGGAAAAATGATTCTTGGAGCTCTTCAGGCTGGTGTCAAGGGCTTAGTTGCTGGAGTTTGAATACCCAAAGTGATTGTACTTCTACGGTGGTGCCGGGAAAAAATTGCACTTGGCAGGGTGGAGGAACAAGCTACAACTGTGAAAAAGTTTCCTGTTGGGGTTATTCCGGGACGAATAATGCTACTTGCGAAGGAAATTCTGCAGGGCTTTCCTGCCAATGGAGCAATTCTTGTTATAATACCGGATACGGTTTCGGAGCCAACTGTTGGACTTATAGTAATCAAACTGCTTGCCAAAATACTACCGGCTGCGCATGGGGGCAATGCATGGAAAAAGGGTGTTATAGCTATACTTCGCAAAATACTTGCGGCATAGCAAAAGATTGGACTGGCAAAAATTGCACATGGAATTCTGGCAGCAGCTATTGCGAGCAGAACGGCTGCTGGAAAAACTGGCAGAATGCTACGGTTTGCGGAAACGCCACCGGAGGAGGATTGAATTGTGAATGGAAGTGGAACTCTTGCCAGGAAAAAGATTGTTATACTTGGGATTTTACTAATTCCAGCGCTTGTGTTAATAATTCTATTAATGCCAGTTGTACTTGGAGCGGGAGTTACTGTAATAAAAAAGATTGCTGGTCTTATAACTCTAACAGCACTTGTTCTGCTCAGCCTGCTTGCACTTGGAAAGGATATTTTACTTCCGGCTGGTGCAATGAGGTTGATTGCTGGACATGGGATTCGATCAAAGGAGGAAACCAAAGCCTTTGTACCAGCAATCCTTATGGATTAAGCTGCAGCTGGAGCGGCAATCCTTCAGGAAATGATACCGTGGGGTGGTGTTTTAAAGATGCAAGCACCACCACTTGTTCTAATATCACTACTGAAAAAGCCTGCATGGATACTTATTACTGTTGGTGGCAGGCCAATAATTGGAATAATGTTTCTGCGGGAGGAACCTGCAATATTCCGGGAAGTTTTGGGGCGACTATCAATACTTCTATCTTTAATGAATGGAATCCTGGTTGCTATATCTTCGATATTAATGCTACCGACTGCAACGTTACTCTAGGCTGTGCGCATAACGGAACTGATTGCGCCATCAGTTCCGGACATGCTAATGCAGCCGCCATTTCGTCGAACGGAATAAATTGTACCATGATCAATAGTTCTTCTCTCTGCAACAGCCTTCCTGCTCTTTCTTCTTGTTGTTCATGGCAGAATAACAGCTGTGCCATTGATAGGCTCTCTACTTCTTGTCGGGATCAGATGCAAGCTCCGCCGGAAGGGGCAGCCTTTTGCGATGACTACAACGCGTATACCAGCCAAAGCTTATGCGAGCAGATTGCCAGCACTCCTTGGTATATGCCCTGTGAATGGAGCAATACCACCAGCAAATGCAGCTTTAAAATAGGAGATATCTTTGCGGCCAATGAAACTAAAAGCCTTTTGAAGATAGACAATAAAAAGAACTGCGAAGCCGCAGGCGGGAAGTGGGTGACGGAGAACTATTGTGAAGGCAATGTTTCAGTTCCCACAGGAAGATGCGATTACAAATTTGATGAAGAAGACAATTGTGATAAAGCCTGTTTTGGTTGCGAGATAAAAACTAGTGATGGGGTGGCGGTTAATATCAGCAACGCCCTTTCGGCTTGTACGGGGAGTAAATTGGGATTTTGCGAGTTTAAATCAGATACCACTGCCCCTAACGGGGTTGGTTATTGCAAGGCGCGGGAGCAATTTCAAAAAGGAACAG
>Ga0209541_10014376_pt1 | contig 11941 bp, 18 predicted proteins | sample RifCSPlowO2_01_FD_184027 | JGI IMG/M metagenome (GOLD analysis project Ga0209541, IMG submission 184027) | Groundwater microbial communities from Rifle, Colorado - Rifle CSP2_plank lowO2_0.1 (SPAdes) (version 2) | ecosystem: Environmental > Aquatic > Deep subsurface > Groundwater | place...
ATAGCTAAATTCTCTATTTCATCAATTATTTTATTACCCTGATAATATCTCTTTCCAGGATAGCCCTCCGAATATTTATTCATCAAAACCGATCCTTCCGCCTCCCGCACCGCCCGGCTGGCATAATTCTCCGAGGGGATCATCTGCAGCGTCTCCCCCTGCCTCTTCTCCTCCTGTTTAATCAAATCAAACACCTCATCCATCCGTTTATTTTACCCCAGATCCAAGCAAACTGCTTACAATCGTTTTCATCACCTCTTCAACCTCACCCATTGAACATTCAGCATCGATTCTCTGCCAATTCAACCCTCCCCACCCTACCTTCCACAACTCCCTATAATTAGCAACCACTCTCTCAACAAATCGACGTCCCAACCGATCATATGGATCACCATTGTGGTTAAAACTTCTTCTACTCATTACCGTCTCTGCAGATACGTCCAAAAACAGAACCACGTCGGGCTTCACCCCCCTCATCCCAAATTCACAAATTCTGTCCAATTTTTCCGCATCTCCTCCCTCTGCCCCCTGAAAAGCGACTGTGGAAGGAGCGCCTCGGTCGGAAGCTACATCGACTCCGGTAATAAGTAACGGTTCAACCTTCGTCCCCATCAAAATATATCTTGCAGCATTAAACAACGCCGCTTGTTGACCTGCATCTATCACACCGGCGGCTTTAGCGACAAAAATAAAATCCCTAATTTGTTCGGGTCCCTGCTCACCACCAGGCTCTCTCACAACTTCCACTCGCCTCCCAAACTCATCTCCCAAAAACCTTGCCAGTTTATGTAATAAAGTTGACTTACCCGATCCCCCAGGACCCTCAATCAACCAATATTTTCCCCTCTCTGACATCCCGCCAAATATATCACATCTCTCGACCCAATTTATTGTAATTAATTAACGACCGCGCAAACATTGCAAAATTCAACCCGGCCATAACAGTACACTTACACCCTCGACATCACCACTGGCCTGACGACCGCCCAGATGCGGTTGGCAACGACCAGTACCGGCGCGTCGCCCCCCACCCGCACCCAGCCGTATCGGTCCGCCATCTGCAGATACACCTTGCGCACCTTATACCATTCATCCACATTTTCCCCGGTCGCATACGGATGCCCCTCGACCAGGCTCTCTCCCCTCTTCGGCCCATCCATATATATGGCCACGTCCGGATCAATCATGTCTTTATTCATGCTTTCCATCTTCTCCACCGTCATGCCCCGGGACACCCCCCACGCGATCCCCGTCCCTTTGTAATTTTCGGCAATCACGTTCACCCCATTTTCCAGCCAGGATTTCAGCGTCGGCTCAAAATCTTTGCGGTTGGCGGCAAACATCTTCTGCATCTCCTCCTCCGGTAAACTCTTCTTCTTCCGGTGCAGGATCTCATCCAGCTTCGGTCCCGTCGGCGCGCAGGTATACACCGGGTACCGCAAGTTCCGGGCTAATAGCCCCTGTTCCCGCAGTTTTTCTTCCAGCATCAGTACCTGCCGGCTCTTCCCCACCCCATCCGGCCCGTATAGGACAATAAACAATCCTTTATTCATAATTTCTATTATTATATACCTTAATGTGCCCGCCGATTGCCAAGAAGCGTACCTCGTTTTTTCCGAGCCATTTATAAACTATCCGTATATCTCCGGTTATGCTAAATGCCCAATTCCCCTTCATCCTCTTGTCCAATTCATGATCATCCAATCTCGTATCGTCACTGTTCTTTCTAAACCATACGATTCTTCTTTCTATCTCTCCACTTAACTCGGGATCATTTTCCAACAAATCTGCCAAGTCTTTTATATAGCCTTGATGTCTTTGGACTTTTAACATACCTCACCAAATCAGATTCTTTCCCTTCCCAAACTATATCATTTTCCAAAGAATCTTTTTCTCTTTTCAACACCATATCTTCAAACTCTTTAGTAAAGCCGTTGATAGTTAATCTAGGGTTCGGATACAACACCCGTCGCACCGCGTCACGCACCAATTCAGAAACAGACACATATCTCCTTTTCGCCACCGCCTTTTTAGCGTCGGCATACAAAGGCTTGGGTAATGAAATATTTATAGTCATCACACTCGAATTCATGAGAGGATGATGGATATATACCCATCGAAATGCGTTATCCGCATAAATAAATTACAATATGATGGGTATATAGTCATCGTGTCCATACAAACATTGTATCCTATCCATACAACGCAGTCAATCCCCTACTTTTCCCTTGTCTCCCAAATCTCCCGCGCAAACATGCCCCACATAGCCAGCGAGATGGCTACAGCGACCGCCGGAGCAATTATCTCTCCCGTGTTCCCGGCTCCCCACAACCACTTCAACGCCTGCACCTCCATCGCCTTTCCCCCAACCGAAAATAAAACCGCTGCCAAACCAATGTAAATCGCTTTCATTCCATCCGGGAGACCCAATACCCCACCTTTCCGCTCATCCATATCTCACACCGCTCCGCCCACAATTATCAATCCCAACAAAGCCACAGTCACCCAGATAAAAGGCTTCAAATGTTCCCTCCAACCCTTCTCCTTATCTCCTGCCATACCCATATTTTACCACTCACCCCCTATTAAAAAACCTGGTCCTGTCTGCCGGATTCGGCCTTTGGCTCAAATCAATTCCCTGGTCGGTCAGGTTGGAAAGTGCCGAAATTGCCCACCCAGTCAGAAGTGGTTCACTTTCTGAAACCAGTTTTGCCGCCTCCCAATCCAAAGTCGTGTAATCTATATCTCCCCCGGGCCTGACCCTCTGGTTAGTCTTATAATTCACCTGTTTCGGGTCGCCGTGCATGAACAAATCCAGGTTTACAGCCAACGGCACCAGGTTTTTGACCGAAGATAAATCTGTGTTCTTGCCATATGTCCAAAAAAGCTCACCTACATAGTCACTAACCTTACCCAACAGTCCCTGCATGTCCTCCTCAAACTCCTGGGCCAAATCACCCATTTCAGGTATCTCTCTTAAATAAGCGGGGACAGAAAATCCTTTACCCAGCATTTCCAATATGCCTCTTCTGGCTGATAAAAACGGTGTCATCCTCCCAAATCCCCTGTGTCTGTTCTCGTCCCTGACCACCCCCCCGTTCGCCCGGTAATGCAAGGTCATTCCTGTTGTCTCGGCCAACTTGTCCAGCATTAAATAGCTGTTATGTCCTTGCGGAATTATCTTCCCGACGGTTTGCAAAATTTCCCTATCCTGCGAATGAATCCAATTCAACACCTGCTTGATTTCCAACCCCGGCCACAAACACAAAATATATTGGGAGGCCATCTTCTCCGCCGCTGTAAACTCGTTCCCTATATATTCAACTTTGGGTTCGATTGCTCTGACGTTAATCGGTTCCGGTTTTACTTCGTCCAAAAGATCCGTTCCTCTTAAATAAGTTTCTAACTTCTGTAAATTTTCGTCCACCAATTTATAAGGTTCGGTATGTCTCACCATGCTCGGCGCCTCTGCTTTAAACCCCAGCTTCTCTTCCTCCTCTAACTGCGGCGCAAAGAGTCTTTCCAACAACTCTCCAGTTCGTTTATAAATCTTCATCTCCGAAGCTTTAAGCACACCGATTATCCGCGAAACTTCCCTGATCGAAGTCACATAATCAATTCCCGCCGGAAAACCCATCAACAGAAACTTCCGTGCCACATCCAACGACCTAGCCTCAAGGGCTTTTTGATTTTGGTCATTGCCCGCTTCCGGTTTAAAAAATTCGGTGAATTTTTTCTCTGCTTTTTCTCTCCATTTGTTAAACAACCTCAAAGATTCATCTCCCACCAGATGATACGCAAACTCCAAAACTTTCCGTTCCTCTTCTGAAATAGGCACACCTTCGGGTAAAAAATGTTTCAGGTCTGGCAAGGCCGACTTCCCAAACTTTGGTTGAAATCTTGTTGATTTCTCCTGTCCTCCTACATTTACCCTCGACTCGTTAAAAAGATTAAAATTTAAATGAATCGGCCCACCAACTATATCAAAAGTTACTACCGCCATATCAGCCACCGACGCATGTCCGTATCCTCTAACCATATCCGCCACTTTTTGATCAGAATCGACATTGTTTTTCTGAATATCCCCCAGAATTTTCCACAGGTCGTCGGGAGAACGTGACTGTCTAGCCCCGGCCCAGGCCTTAAGTGACGCCGTCCTCAATTTATAATTCGCCAACGGAGTAGTTACCACCAATCCTGTGTCAGGATCCTCCAAACACACCAGCTTCATCCCCGTCGTTTCTTCAGAAAAAACAAACCAATGGAATCCGTCAAAGGTTGTCATTTCAGCTTCGATTGGCACTCCTCCCCGACTAAGTTCTGCTTTCATTTCCTCCCCCAAATACTTCTGGTATTTGCCCCCGTCGCCCCTTTTTGGTTCAAATAATGGCTTTTCAGTTTTTTGTGCCCGTACGGATACTGGGCCGGGCCGGTCATCTGCACAAAACTAAACTGGCAAATCTTCATCCCCGGATAAAGCGTGATGGGTAAATTAGCCAGGTTATAAATCTCCAGCGTCGCCTGACCCTTAAACCCCGGGTCGAAATACCCGGCCGTGGAATGAATAATCAAACCCAGCCGGCCCAAGCTGGATTTCCCCTCCAGCCTACCAACCAAGTCATTAGGTATCTCCAGCCATTCGATCGACGTTCCCAGAATAAACTCCTGCGGATGCAAAAGAAGCGGCTCGTTTTTTTTGACCACTATTTTCTTCATCAGGCTTGACACATCCTCTTTGGTATCAATAAATCCCCGTGAGTGGTTGTCAAAAGACAAAAACTCGTCCCCAAGATGCAAATCAATCGAACTGGGCTGCACATCCTCATTCCTAAACGGCCGCACCACCAACTTTTTCTCTTTCATCCTTCGTCGAATATCCCTATCACTCAAAACCATCCCCACTTTCTACCAGTTCTTGCTCATGTTTTCAATCCCTATTTCCTCTTCTTTTTCGGCCCGTGGACCATGGTCGGTAAAAGCAATATCACAAAAGCCAGCGCTATTATCGCCATAATCAGGTAAAAAATCAGCATGTTGTCTACGTTCATACTTTCCTCGAAATAAAAACCGCCACCGACCAAAAAATCAAGGCAATTAACAACCCTGATACTATCGAAAACGGTGACCACTTGTCAATGAGTGCCGGAACCAAAATCGAACCCGCGCCTATATTCCCCAACCCCACACAAATATCCACAATCGTCTTGAGTTGCGAGGCAGTCAAAACCGGCTCCCTCGGCACCCACATCAGCAAATACTCCGTCATATTTTTACGGTTGTGCCACGGGCTTGGTCCAGCTGGCAAAATCGCATTTGGGGTAGTTACTGCAGCCGAAAAAATTGCGCCGGGACCTGGTTTTGCGCATAATCACCTCCCCGTCCCCACACTTGGGGCACTTCATCCCGATTTTATTTTGCCAATTAGCTTTGTATTTGCACTCCGGGAACCGGCTGCAGGCCAAAAACCTGCCGAACTTGCCAATCCGGACAACCACATCCCCCCCGTGGCACTCCGGGCATTTCTCTCCGGTCGTTTCCACTTCCACTTTCACCCGCAAAGCATTTTCGCCCACATTCTTGAGCGTATCTTCAAACGGTCCGTAAAACTCGGCCACCACCGGCTCCCATTTTTTCTCGCCGTTGGCCACCTCGTCCAATCCGTATTCCATGTTGGCCGTAAATTCATAATCCACGATCTTGGGAAAATTCGCCACCAAAAAATCATTCACAGCCAACCCCAAAGGCGTTGGTTTAAACCGCTTATTCTCGATTCTCTCCACATATTGCCGGTCCTGGATAGTCGACAGCGTCGGGGCATAAGTAGAAGGCCTCCCGATACCCATCTCCTCCAAAGCTTTGATTAGAGAAGCATCATTATATCTGGCCGGCGGCTGGGTAAATTTCTGTTCTTTAGTGAGATCCACAAATTCCAGTTTCTCTCCCTCCGCCACCTCCGGCAATACTAATTCCTTTTCTTTCTCTTCATTCAATTTGTACCATCCCTCGAAGGTTATAGTCTCACCTTTGGCTTGCAGCTTGTATTCACTATTATTCTTTCCTGTTACTGTTACAGTTACTGTTACTCCCTTGGCTTCCGCCATCTGGCACGCCACAAACCTCCTCCACACCATTTCATACAATCTTTCCTGATCCCTATTCGCGCTATCCAACTTTTCTCGACCCATTTCAGTTGGCCGAATTGCTTCATGAGCCTCTTGAGCGACTTTAGATTTGGTTTTATATTCTCGGGCCTTTTCGGCAGCGTATTTTTCACCTAATTTATTTACAATAAATTCCCTCACAGAAGTTATAGCCTCGGCGGCAATATTCGTCGAATCCGTCCTGTGATACGTAATATATCCTTCTTCGTATAGCGACTGAGCCACCTGCATTGTCCTTTTGGCCGTCCATCCCAGCTTGTTCGCCGCCGCCTGTTGCAATGTGCTTGTCGTAAACGGCGCCGGCGGCGTTCGCCTAAACTCCTTCCTCTCCACCCCCGCCACCCTATACTCAGCGACGCGCAAATCTTTCTCAACCTTCTCCGCCTGATCCTTATCGTTTATTTTATCCAAAAGCTTCACTGTCAATTTATCCAGGGTCACCAGAAAGTCCCAGTATTCGACTGGCTTAAACGCTTCTATTTCCCTTTCTTTTTCGACAACCAGCCTGACCGCCACACTTTGCACTCTTCCCGCCGACAGCCCTCTTCTGATCTTTTTCCATAATAACGGAGACAATTTATATCCAACAAGTCTATCTAAAACTCTCCTCGCCTGCTGCGCCTCAACCAGGGGCATATCTATCCCCCGGGGATTTTTCAGAGCCTCTTCAATTGCGTGTTTAGTAATTTCATGAAAAACAATCCTTTTCCCATCTTTTTTTAACAATTCTTTGACATGATAAGCAATCGCTTCTCCTTCTCTATCCGGGTCTGTTGCCAAATATATCTGGTCCACTGATCCACTGATCCTCTGAATCGCCGCCATATTTGTTTTCTGTCTCTCCGTCTGCACATATTCAAGTTCAAAAGTTGCTTTGTCACTTTGTCCCTTTGTCACTTTGACGCCGAGGCGCTTCTCGGGAAGGTCCCGAACATGCCCCATCGTCGCCTCCACCGCATACCCCTCGCCCAGAAACTTAGTCAGCGTCCTGGCTTTAGTCGGCGACTCGACAATCACTAGATTCATGCTCTTTATCATATCATTCACCATCACCGCGAATTGCCCCGTATGGATATTTATCCTCCACATTGAAATACTTGGCGAAGATTTTGCGCACCACAGGCGCCGCCACATTTGACCCTTCGCCTCCGCCCTCGATAACCACCGTCGCCGAAATCACCGGGTTATCCGCCGGGGCATATGCCGTCAGCCACCCGTGTGTCTTCATCTTCCCCCCCTCCGCCACATATTCAGCAGTACCGGTCTTACAAGCGACCGAAGGGAGCGCAGTCCCTAACGAAGCTTTGGCAAAAGCGGAGTGGGACAGGCCACCTAATGCGGCTTCATTCCAATCAAACATCACAAAACTTGTCCCCCCCACGCTGCACGCCCCCACCATCCCCTTCTTAATTATTTCTAATGTTTCGTTTGAAATTTGAATTTTTGGACATTGATCATTGTTTAGGATTTCGGATTTAGTATTTAGAGTTTTAAGAAGATGTGGTACGCATTTTCGCCCTGAACTAGCTAAGACATTGGTCATAAGGTTAATTTGCAGCGGCGTCGTCAGTAAATCCTCCTGCCCTATGGCCAAATGGTAAGTATTTCCCAGATACCATGGGCCATCATTGGGATCCGGCACGGCACCCGGCACCTCACCCTGCAAATCAATCCCTGTCATCCCGCCCAACCCCATTTTCTTTGACCACTCGACAATATTTTCCGGCCCGGTCATCTCCCCGATTTTGTAAAAAAAAGTGTCCGTCGACCTTGTTATTGCTCTGGCAAATCCTACCCGTCCCTCCACCCCTCCACGCTTGGTAAACAGCCAATTTGTATACCGGAAACTTCCCACGACGATCTCCCCCGTGTCCACGAAAGTGAAATCGGGTTCCACTTTCCCCGACTCCAGCGCCGCAGCCGTGGTTACCATCTTAAACGTAGACCCCGGCGGGTACGCGCCGGATATCGCCCGATTGAATAACGGTTTATTTTGATCATTGAGAATTTGAGAAATTTGAATTTGTTTAGAGTTTAGATATTCGGATTTAGAATTTGAAAAAAGATTTGGATCAAAGCTGGGGCTGCTCACCAAAGCCAGTACCTCCCCGTTTCTGGGATCGCTCACCACTACTCCCGCCTTCTTACCGTTCACAGCCTGATATGCCGCATCTTGCAATCCGGCATCCAGCGTCAATTTTATCGAACTTCCGGCAGTCGGCTCCTTCTGCCCCAGTTCCCTCACTACTTTGCCCTCATTGTCCACTTCCACCAATTTTCCTCCATCCATGCCCCGCAGCACCTCTTCATACTGTGCCTCAATCCCCGCTCTCCCAATCCGGCTTCCGGCTTCATACTTCCCTCCGGCTTCCTTCACCAACCCCACTTCGTCCTCTTTGACCTCCCCCAAGTATCCCACGATGTGCGCCGTCGCCTCATTTCTGGCTAACTCCGTCCCGTTCCTGTCCACAATTTTCCCCCGTGGTGCCGCCAAACGGACTTGTTTGACCCGATTCTCATCCGCCAGCACCCGCAACTTCCCCCCCTGCAGCACCTGCAAATCAAATGCCCGGACCAGAAGCAGTCCCAGCCCCAGCATCGTCACCAGCCACACCACCCAGCCCCTTCTGTAATCCCTCTCGCCCTCCGCCCTGTTCTTCCACACTTTCCCGCCCCTCTGCACAAAATCACCGAATGAAAGCCCGGGACGAAATTTTTTCATATAAATTCTAAGCACTAAACCCTAAATCCTAAACAAATCCCAAATTCGAATTTTGAAAATTGGAAAATTGTTTAGAGTTTAGATATTAGAATTTAGAGTTTCTCAACGCAATCCCCCTACAACTCTAACACGGTTGAGAAGTTTAGGGTCTTCCAGCACTTTTCCGCACCCCCGGACGACCGCCGTCATCGGGTCTTCCGCCACATACACCGGCATCCGCGTTTCTTCCTGCATCAATTTGTCAATCCCGGCAATCATACTTCCCCCCCCGCACATCGCCATTCCCCGTTCCAGAATATCCGATACCAGTTCCGGGGGCGTTTCTTCGACTAGATCCGCCACCGCCTCTGTAATCTGCCTCAAGGTTGGCATCAATGCTTCCCGCACCTCATCCGACGTGATTTTAATCGACTTGGGCAATCCGCTCTCAATATCCCGCCCCCGCACCACCATAAACTTCGGAATTTCAAAAGCTGTATGGTGCGCGTTCCCCAAGCTGATTTTTATGTCTTCCGCGGTCCTTTCCCCCAGAAGAACGTTATATTTCAACCGCATAAAATGGATAATCGCCTCGTCCATCTCATCCCCTGCCACCCGAATCGACTTATTTGTCACCACTCCGCCCAGGGAAATCACCGCCATCTCCGTCGTCCCCCCCCCGATATCCACGACCATCACTCCTCCCGGCCCGTCTATTGGCAATCCCACCCCGATCGCCGCCGCCATCGGTTCTTCAATAAGATAACATTGCCTCGCCCCGGCCGCCAGGGCGGCTTCGGACACCGCCCGCTGTTCCACCTCGGTCACACCCGACGGAATTCCCACCACCACCCGCGGTTTCGGCACTCTGGGAATAATCTTGTTCGATTCATGCACCTGCAAAATATAGTGCTTCAGCATCGCCTCGGTCGCGTCAAAATCGGCAATCACCCCGTCCTTCAGCGGCCGTATGACCTCGATCGTCGCCGGACTCCGCCCCAGCATCTTTTTGGCCTCGGACCCGATCGCCAGTATCTGCCCCGTCTTGGCATGCCGGGCAACAACGCTCGGTTCCCGTATAACTATTCCCTTGCCCTTGACATGCACCAGTGTATTGGCGGTCCCCAAATCAATGCCGACGTCATAGCTAAACAGTCCGAAAAAATAATCCAGCATTCTCCCCGCAATATACTTCCTATTGAACTCCACATCAAGCCTAGAAATTCATTTCCAAAGTCCCGTCTTCACCCACTCTAAACCCTAAATCCCTATACATTTGTCGTACTTCATTCACTCTAAGACCAAATTCTGGTTTAACTTCTCCCACCACACCATTAGCACCAATGCTCCGAGCCAAATTCACAAAAGCCCCCACCAACATTTTTCCTATTCCATCACCCCTCGCAGGTGGATTAACTTGAATCGTATCCAACCCAACCATGCTGCCGACCCATCCGCCAAAAGCTGAACCAACCACTTCACCTCCATCAACTGCCAAAACTCTTAATTCTTCCAAATCCGATTTACATACCTCAATGCTCAACATATTCACTGTCCTGAAGTCAGCTCAATCGCTTCATCAGGACACATTCCTCTAATTAATTGTTTAGCCAGATTAAATATAGACCCTCCCCTCGAAAGTCTGCTCTTCCTACCGTCCACATTAACATCCTCTCCTTCCCCATGCTTCCCCCAATCATCTCCACGACACATATCCGGATCAACTGGAGAATCAATAGCAGCTATTTCTACTTGTTTTGCCATAAAAAACCCGCCTTTCCGGCAGGATCAGCCCATTTTACCCTCCCTCTTGCCAAATCTCAAGTCCCATAGTAATATTTCACACATGGCCTCTGTCAAAATCGAACTTTACTGCTCACGATACGGTGAAGTTGAACAAATCCTGTGCGGCGGTGCAATTTCCTGTCCCCACGCCTCAACCTGCAATCGAAAGAGTTGCCAACTCGGAAGCAGCCCTCGTCTTAATTTGCATGAAGACGATGAACAAGAAGCTCGAATCCGAGCCTGGCGAGCCAGTCAAAATCCTTCCTCCTCTTGACCAAACCCTATAGTAAGTGGTAGAATGAATGTATGTCTACAGACAGACGACCGGGTTTAGCTAGGGTTCTTCCCTTTGTCGCCGCTCCTATCATCTGCGGTATTGCCACCATAGCTAACGGCTTGGCTTTGGAAGTCTTCAAATACCAAAACAACTGGCAAAACAACGGTGAAGCTTTAATTGCCGCCGCCTTTATCGACGTTGCCTTGGTTGCTGGCGCATTGTACTACCGCCGCCCCCGCTCCTAAAATCCCCTACTTCCTCTTCTTCTCCATCTTCCCCGTATACAGCATAATTGCCACAAAAATTGCAGCCAGGATAATTCCAATATAAAACAGCATAGCAATCTCCATATCAAACACCTCCCCCCGCTATCCTTTCCAATCTTAAGGATAACCACCAAGAAATTAACATCGCCAAAGTCCCTATAGTCGCAAAACGCAAATCGAATCTCTCAATTGAAAGTACGCCAGGCAACACCACCGAAGCTAAAACCACTTGCCCAACGTTATCAAAAATATTAGCCAGCCTTTGCAACTGTCCCTGAATCATACAAATACATACTACCACTTCTGGTAAACTAACCCCATGTCCTTCCCGGCCAGAGTTATCAGATGGAGCTTCTACGCTCTGGTCTTCACTGTCCCCTTGATCTTCCTCCCCAACACCTCCGAACTCTTCGAATTCAACAAAATGATCGTCACATACCTAATAACGACTGTTATCGCCGCCGCCTGGGCCGCCGACTGCATTCTCCAGAAAAAATTCGTCTTCCGCCGCACAATTCTAGACATCCCCATCGTTCTATTTCTGGCTTCTAATTTCATCTCCCTTATATTTTCTATCTCCCCTCATACTTCCTGGTTCGGCTATTACTCCCGCTTCAACGGCGGCCTCGCCTCCCTCCTCTGCTATTCCCTCCTCTATTGGGCCTTCGTCACCTACATGAACAAAAAATCAACCCTTAGAACTTTGCACTTAGCACTTAGTACTGCTGCACTAGTTTCGCTTTGGGGCATA
>Ga0209541_10014379_pt1 | contig 11939 bp, 11 predicted proteins | sample RifCSPlowO2_01_FD_184027 | JGI IMG/M metagenome (GOLD analysis project Ga0209541, IMG submission 184027) | Groundwater microbial communities from Rifle, Colorado - Rifle CSP2_plank lowO2_0.1 (SPAdes) (version 2) | ecosystem: Environmental > Aquatic > Deep subsurface > Groundwater | place...
AGAAGAATTTTCAGAAGAAAAAACAATTTATATTGATTATTCCGGAAAATTGCAAAAAGCCCAGGGGATAGAATGAAGCCTTCAATAAGAACGAAATTACCAGGTCCTAAATCTTCTGTAATAATTAATAAAATAAAAAAATTAAATATTGCCTACTCAAATCCATATCCTTATGTTCATAGCAAAAAAGGAGAAGGCTGTTACTTCCAGGATGTAGATGGAAATGTATTTTTGGATTTTGCATCACAGATCTGCTCTAATCCCCTAGGATACAATAACCCAGAGATTAACTCAGTGATAAAAAAATATAAACAAAACCCAATAAAATATGGTGGACAAGATTTTAATGTAAAAGAGCACTTAGATTTATTAGAAGAACTAATAACCATAACTCCCCAAGGGTTAAACAGAGCTTTCCTAGTAAATTCAGGAGCTGAAGCTGTTGAAAATTGTATAAAACTTGCAATGAGAAAGCAAAAAAAAGCCAAGTTTGGAATTTCTTTCAAAGGAGATTTTCATGGAAGAACAATAGGTGCTCTCTCCTATACTCATTCAAAACCAATACAGAAGCAAAATTTCTTTTCAATATCAAACAAAATTCTTCCATTCAATGAAACTGGAGGAGAAAGATTAATAAAAATAATAAATAAAAACGGCGCATCAAAGATTGCCTTTGTCTTAACAGAAGTTATTCAAGGGGAAGGGGGTTACAACATAGCTCCAGAAAAATTAGTAAAAGAAATAAGGAAAATAACAAAATCTTACAATATCCCATTCATAGTAGATGAAGTACAATCAGGAATGGGAAGAACCGGAAAGTGGTGGGCCCACCAGCATTTTAATATTTCTCCTGATTTAATGTCCTCGGCAAAAGCATTGCAAGTGGGAGCAGCAGTCACAAGTAAAAAATTTAATGTAGAACCCGGTTCAATTTCTTCAACTTGGGGAGGAGGACATACTCTCGACTTAGCAATTGGTCTTAAAACAATCCAAGTAATAAAAAAACATAATTTACTGAATCGTGTAACTAGACTAGGTTCTTACTTAAAAAAAGGCCTTAACAATTCAAATTTAGAAAACGTCCGTGGAAAAGGTCTGATGCTGGCTTTTGATTTAAAGGATAAAAATACAAGGAATAATCTAGTTATAGAATCATTAAATCAGGGATTAGTAATCTTAGGGTGTGGTGAAAAAAGTATTAGAATAATCCCGCCTTATATAATTTCAAAAGAAGAAATAAATAAAGCTTTAGAAATAATAGACACATCTAATAAAAAAATAAATATCTCTGGTTTCAGGCATAAAGGAAAAATTTGCAGTTATATACAGTGTGGAGAATCTCACACATAAATTTATATAAAGAAAGTTTAACTAAATAAATATGACAGATGACCCAAGCTATGGAACAAGAAAATCAAAAAATGACAAAAGAGCTAAAAGAAGATATAGGGTTTACAAAAAAGGCGGAACAGGAAGAACAATGAACTAAAGAGGTGTTAAGTATAGAATTATTAAAAAAGCTTGCTAATACATTTGGTCCCAGCGGAAATGAAATGTCTGTAAGGAAGATAATCCAGAAAGAAATAAAACCGTATGTGGATGAATGTAGGGTAAATAAATTAGGAAATTTAATCGCAAGGAAAAAAGGTAAAGGACATAAAGTTATGCTTGCTGCTCACATGGATGAAGTAGCTTTAATGGTCAAAAAAATAGACGACAGTGGCTACATCAGAATTTCTCCTGTTGGTGGGATTGAACCAGTAACTCTTATAGGGCAAGTTGCAAGAATATTAAAACCAAATGGAACTGTTTTATGTACTGGAGTAATATCTTATGGAGAAGTTCATGAAGGAAGTGAAATAAAAGAGCTCCCAAAAATAGACTATTTTTATGTAGACACTGGTTTAACAAAAAAAGAATTAAAAGACAGAGGAGTAGGAATAGGGAGTTACGTCGTCCCAACGCAACAGTTTAATACTCTTGGCAATAAAGATATCATTACTGGCAAAGCTCTTGATGATAGAATAGGGTGTTATATGTTAGTTGAAGTTGCAAAATTAATAAAGAAGACGAATCTGGATATTTACTTTGTCTTTAGTGTCCAGGAAGAAATAGGTCTTTATGGCGCAAAAACATCTGTTTATGAAGTCAATCCTAATTGGGGAATTGCAGTAGATGTTACACTAGCTCTTGATTCTGATTTAAAGGGAAACTCTAATATTATCCTAGGTACAGGTCCATTTTTAACTGTAAAAGATTCTGAAATAATCGCCAGCCCTGTATTAGACGAACATATTAAAAATATAGCAAAGAAATATAAAATTCCATTAAACCTCGAAATCGCTGATTTTGGAACTACTGATGCAACTAATATGATGCTCCATGGAGGAGGAGTTCCTTCTACAATTCTTGGTGTTGCAATAAGAAACATCCACACAACCGCAGGAATTGCAAGTATGAAAGATATCAGGAACTGCATTAAATTATTAAAACTGATTTTAGAAAACCCCCCAAAGAAGATATAATTTAAAAAGTCTTATAAATTTTATAACATTCTTTCTTTTGGGTCTGTAGCATAATCTGGACAGTGTACCCGGCTTCAAAGATAATAGATTATCTATGTCTTAGCCAAGGACCGGATGATCGGGGTTCGAATCCTCGCAGGCCCATCACAAAAACCTTTAAATAAATACATAGTAAGATAAGAACATGACAAAAAAGTCTAAAGAAGGAATAAACTTCAAAAAAGAAGAAAATTTCTCAGAATGGTACTCTGAAATTGTTCAAAAAGCAGATCTAGCAGATATCAGATTTGGAATCCAGGGATTTATTGTTCATAAGCCATGGGGCTTCTTAATTCTAAGGAAGATTTATGAATATTTAGAAAAAGAAGTAGAATCACAAAATCATCTGCCTTTCTTGTTCCCTATTGCTGTAAAAGAAAAAAATCTGAAAAAAGAAAAAGAACATGCCGGTTTTACCCCTGAAGTATTCTGGGTATCAGAAGCAGGAGATAAAAAAATAGAAGAAAGATTCGCATTAAGGCCAACAGGTGAAGCTCAGATTTATCCTGTTTATTCGTTATGGTTCAGAAGCCATAAAGATCTTCCATTCAAAGGGTATCAAAGTAGAATAACCGTATTTAGAAATGAAATGACTACTCGTCCATTTCTAAGGGGAAGAGAATTCATGTTTTTTGAAACTCATGATGTATTCAACACTCATGAAGAAGCTAAGCAGCAGATAGAAGATGATCTTGGTACTTGTAAAAAAGTAATTTATGATAAAATAAAGATACCATTCTATTATTTTAAACGACCATCCTGGGATAAGTTCAAGGGAGCAGATGAAACATTTACTCCAGATACATTAATGCCTGATGGAAGAAGAAATCAATTAGCCTCAACTCATGATTTAGGACACAATTTTGCAAAAGCTTATGAAATAAAAGTGGTTGGAAAAGACGGAAAAGAAAATTATGTCTGGCAGACTTGTTTCGGTCCTGGAATCTGGAGAATAATGGCAGCATTGATTGGAATTCATGGGGATGATAAAGGCTTAATCCTCCCATTTGATATGGCCCCCTTGCAGATTGTAATCATACCTATAACCTTTGGAAAAAAAGACGATAAACTAATGAAAAAAGCAAAAGAGATAGAATCCAAAATAAAAAAAGAAGGGTATAAAGTTAAGATAGATGAAAGAGATGAAAGCCCTGGTTTCAAATATCATCATTGGGAGCTTTTAGGAGTGCCATTAAGAATTGAACTAGGACAAAATGAAATGAAAGGAAATTCCTTAACTCTATCTCTAAGAACAGAGGACAAAAAAAGAAAAATCAAGAACAAAGAATTAATTTCTTCAGTAAAGAAATTTTCCTTAAAGTTAGATAAAGATATAAAAAATAAAGCAGATGATTATTTTAAAAATAATACACGAAATGCATCTTCAATTAAAGATCTAAAATCACTGATTGAAAAAAATAAAGGTTTTGTAAAGGTTCCATTTTGCTCAGTTGACAAAGATGGTGAAAAATGTGCAGATGTTCTTAAATTCGAAACTGAAGGTGGAAGTGTTTGTGGAACACTCTATCCTAAAGAAGAAAAAGCAACATCTAATCAAAGATGCATAGTATGTAACAAAAAAGCCAACCATATAGTTTATGTTGCTAAAAGCTATTAAAAGTTAAATATTTTCATTACTTTTGCATACCAGGGAATACTTGTAATTTCTATGTTTATAACCTCTCTTACAATATGCTCCTTACCATTAATATCATTATAGGTTATTTCTATATATGGATTTTTAAAATAGAAAAAGTCTCCATCAAAAGGAACTAAAAAGTCATTTCTAAATGCTAATTCCTCTTTCATAAAAACTTTTTTGCCTCCAACTTTAACTTCCACAGAATTAACTTTGCTGTTTGGATCTAGAGAAAATTTAACTTCCCCATTGCTTCTATAATCAAGAGTTTTGGGGTATTCTAAATCAACGACCCTTACATCTGCATCTGTTAATACATTAAAATTAAAGTAGCTTGACCTTGAAAGATTATGGTCTTCCAGTCTCACAAAAGATTCCCTATCTTTCTGTTCCAGGTTGAAATCAAATTTAACAATTTTTTCTTCAGAGTTTAATAAATCTATATCTTTGCAGTCATCTTCAAAGCATAGTTTTATACCTTTAAAATCCATATCCTCTTTATTAATCAGACTGCATACAACAACTCCTTTGTCTTCATAAGTGTAATAAACCTCTTTTTCAGGACTGCATGACATCTCAATTTTAATATTTCCTTCTTCTTCTTTTTGAATCTGCTCTATTCTTGCCTGTGCTTCTTCTTTTGTATAAATATTATAGCTTTCTCCATAATTGAGGTTCACAGATCTTTTTATTCCACCGGGCCCTTCTACTTCAAGTTCAGATTCATACACAAGATTTTTTTCTAGCTCTTCTGGAACATATATATGGAAGAAAGCAATAGTATTTTCATTAGGCTTTAATAAAATATCAATAGAGTTATCTTCAATTACAGTAGGTCCTCTTGTCAGATACAATGTAACAGGAAGATAATAATTCTCATTATTTTTTAATGCTATTTTTAATGGAACATAACTCCCCTCTCCAACATTATTCCTTAATAAATTCAAATCCATGTCAACATTATATTTTAATATATCTCCCTTGCTGATTACTCCCACTTCTATATCTACTTCCTTAGGTTTTATGTCCACATTCCTTGATCTCCACATATAATTTATACTGGGATCCCTTGGATCATTTCCTTCCTTCATTTTTACATGTGTAGAGTCAACATAGCCGAATTGTCCATAAGTCGGGTCAAATGCAACCCATCCCACTTCAGGAAAATAAACTTCTGCCCATGCATGGTTTCCAAATCCGCCGATAGCATTTGTGTAACTTGAACCAAGAGCAAACCTTGCAGGAACGCCCAGAGATCTTAACATAGAAATAAAAAGTGTAGTCAATTCATCACAAACACCTTCCCTGTTTTCATATACCCATACAGAGTTCTGTGAAGCCTGCGCAGTCAGAGAGTCTAAGCTATAATTAATATTCTCTTTAGTCCACTTACCTATTTTATATGTTACCACATACAAATCATCTTCTCCTTCTGCAAGTTTCTCTGCTTGTGTTATAATCTTCTGATTATCAGAATTAACTAAATCTGAAGGTTGTAAATAATCCTGAAATTCCACCATATTCTCTTGTATAGGAAACTTGATTTTTTTATTAATCTTATAAAAATTTGTAGAAACATCAATTTTAGAGTCTACTCCAAAAGACATTTCCGGAGAGTATTCTTCCCATCTGTAAATTAAATTATCTCCCCTGCTTATTTCTGCAGACGGAGAAGAAAGAAGCTCATCACTTGTTACTGTTTGAAATCTATCATTCCTTGGGAAAAAACTTAGCTCACTAGATAAATATTCAAACTGATAGCTTCCAGGTTGTTTTATTACATCAACATTTCCCTGGACTTTGACATCAAGTTTTAAATCCTGATAATCATTTAATTCCTGAGCATTTACAATATCAAAAAGAACCAAAAATATTAGAAAAAAAATTATCCACCTCATTTTACCTGTTTTTCTATCCTGTTCTTAAACTTAATAAAATCTTGCTTTTTTATATGGAAACCACAAGCATGCTCATGCCCTCCCCCTTGGCCATCTAAACCTTCTAATGCCTTAGACAAAATTGGAGGAAGAGCAAAATTAGCAGACCGGATACTGCCCTTAAAATCATCTCCCTGCTCTCTTGCTATCAAAATAACCTTATCAGGATATCTGTAAAGTAATTCATTCGACATTTCTCCTGTAAAACTATATTTCTTGTGGGAATAAGTAAAAACAAGAAAGTTACTATTGTCATTTTCATTTACTGCTTTTTCTAATAACTTCTCATAAACCTTATTTATCTCTTCATACCTTTCATATATCTTTTTTCCTGCTTCAGTTTTCTTAGATAAAATCTCTCTTGGATCATTGATTTTCAATAAATAATTTATATAAACATAAACCTCATTTGTTCTTCCCTTGAGGATAAAAGAAAGAATCTTGACAAGCTTCCCAAATTCTGTATCAAACATTACTTCTGGAGGATTTTTTATTGGTTTTGAAGGCACTAAATCTTTGAATTTTTTCTTAAAAACATTATACAAAGATAAATGCCAATCTCCAATAATCCCAATCATAGCTATCCATAAATTATCCTGTGTTATTTTATAACACCAGTAAGTAACAGGCCTGTTATCTTTATCATCCTTAAGCCGTGGATTAAAGTAATTAAACCCACCTTTAAAATTTTCAGGGGAATGATGATCTATCCAAATCAAAGGGACATGGACTTTATCTATAAAATCCTCTGAAATCATAGGCTTATCCAGTACAATTATTAGGTCGGGAGAATACTGTCTTACTTTTATAATGTAAGAATCATCAAGAACTGGAGAATTTTTTAGTATTATTCCTTTAATTTTTTTATATTTTTTCTCTAACAATAAAAAACTGCATAGACCATCAGCATCATCATCAAAAAAAACCAAAGGATTCTGGCTTTTCTCAATCATTTCTCTGATTTCTTTTATCTTAATCATTTTTATAGTAATCATAAACAGCTTTCATCGCTCTTACTGCATTGCCAGGAAACTGAAAACATGGAATATCTTTATCCTCTAACCCTCTTCTTAGCTCCTCTGTAAAATTAGCTCCAGTACTCACAACAACAATAGGCTTAGAGCTCTTATTATTAAGCTTATTTATGATATTAATAAGATTTTTTGTTAGCTTAGGCGTCTGATACAGTATATTCACCAATAAAACATCATTTCCCCTATCCTTTAAACATGTTTCTATAGCTAATTCGTATCTCGAATCATCTGCATCTCCAACCACATCTAACGGATTTGAAACAGTAGCAATTGAAGGTAATTCTTTTTTTAATATAGCCTTGCTGGTTCTACTAAGCTCAGCAAGCTTAAATCCATTTTCAATAACCGCATCAGAGCTTATAACTCCATGCCCCCCTCCATTAGTAATAATTTGTATTCTTCCCCCCTTTATCTTTATGTTTTTTTCAAATAGTTTTAAGAAATCAAAAATATCCTGCATAGATTCTGTGATTACAGCATTAGTCTGCTTAAAAATTCCTTCATAAACTTCATTTATGCCTGCTAAAGAACCTGTATGGCTTAAAGTAGACTTGCTGCTTTTCTCAAACTTTCCCCCTTTCAGAATAAGAACAGGTTTTTTAATATCCATTAAAGCTTTAAAAAATTTCTTCCCATCTTTAACGCCTTCAACATACATAACAACAATTCCAGTTTCTTTATCTTTACTTAAGTAATTCAGTACATCTGATTCATCTACGTTCAATCCATTACCGTAGCTTATAAATTTTGATAATCTATAATTTTCAGCACTTATTAAATCTAAAACTGTAGAGCCGAAAGCACCTGATTGTGTGACAAAAGAAATATTCCCTTTATCTGGTCTTTTTAATCTATAAATTGGAATAAACAAGGTATCAAGCCCATTGTAATTATTTATTACTCCCAAACAGTTCGGACCTATCAGCTTAATTTTGTTCTTTTGAATTGTTTTTAATAGTCTTTCCTCAAGCTTTATATCTCCAACTTCTTTAAAACCTGCTGTAACCATTATAACATTTTTAATTTTCTTCTTGCCACATTCTTCAACAACTTTTATAACAAGTTCACTAGGTACAGATATAACTGCCAAATCAATTTTATCCTTTATTGCTAATACACTAGAATAAGCCTTATATCCCATAACAAACTCTTCATTTGGGTTTACAGCAAAAACCTTTCCTTTATAGCCAGAATCAATAATGTTCTTAAAAATAACTGATCCAATTTTCTCTGGATTCCTGGAAACACCTAATACTGCTACAGAATGGGGATTAAAAAATTTCTCTAAGCTCATTCGTAATTAAAGGAATTTTTATATATATAAAAATTTGTATATCTACCATGCAAATATTTACAGAATACAGGTCTGAGTTATTTCTTAAAAAGTACGGGATAAAAGTCTCTAAATCCTACCTAACTAATAATGCCGAAAAAGCTTTGGAATTATCAAGAAAGATGAAGTTTCCAGTAGCTATTAAAATTATGTCTCCTGATATACTTCATAAAACAGAAGCAGGGGCAATAATCGTTTGTAGAAACGAAGTAGATATACTAACTGGCTATGAAACCTTACTTAATATAGTTAAAAAAAGAAAAGTAAAGCTTGAAGGAATCCTTATTCAGGAATACCTTACAGGAAATGAAATTATTATAGGAATAAAAAAAGATGAAACTTTTGGTCATGTAATCTTGTTTGGAATAGGTGGAATATACACTGAAGTCCTAAAAGATATCTCATTTCGGTCCTGCCCTGTGAGTAAAAAGGAAGCATTAAAAATGATAGAAGAAATAAAAAACATAAAAATTCTAGAAGGTTATAGAACTCAAAAACCAGTGGACAAAATTGTATTAAGCTCAATAATCTCCACTATATCAAAAATTCCATTAAAGAATAAAACTATTTCAGAGCTCGATATCAATCCTTTAATAGCAAATGGAAAATCAATTATAGTTGTAGATGCAAGAATGATATTAGATTAGTTCTTTCCTCTGTTTCTATGAGCTCTCAAGCTAGGTCTTATCTTCTCTGTACCCTTTCCTTTATGTCTCAATCCCCTGCTCTTCCTCGCTGCAGAAGTAAGCCCCCTATAAACTCTTCCTTTATTTTCCTTTACCCATCTAGTGGGCTCATATTTACTTACTAATTCTCTGTCTAAAAGGATTACCTCATAAAATTTATATCTGCCATCCTGCCCAATATGATATGAATTAAGAACTTCACAATTAGGATACTTTCTGTTTGCCCTTTCCTCAGCAATCCATTGATAGCTCTTTCCAACTATTTTCTTCCTTCTTTTATGTTTACTTCTTCTACCTTTCTTAATCAAAGGTCTTTGTCTTTTCCCTTTCTTTACTCTAACTCTTACAATAACATACCCTTGTTTAGCTTTATAGCCCAAACCCCTTGCTCTATCTATCCTTGTAGGTCTTTCTATTCTTACTACAGCATTGCCCTCTCTCCATTCAATAAGTCTCTTCTGAACTAGAGCACCCATAGAAGTCTTTGGTTTTTTCCACAAATTTCTAACATGGCTATAAAGATTCATGCTATTTTTATCAAAAATACATTTTAAAAGCCTTTCCCTATTTCTGACCTTGCACATAAACGCTAGTTATTTAAGTGCAAAGCCCCTATTTTTCTGAAAACACCATATAAGCCAGACTTGCTACCCCTGCCACTAAAAAACTAACCACAAGGTTGCCAGTTAACAGCACAAAAAGCAAAGTAATTACTTTTCCAAATGTAAACCCAATCTCCCTGAAAACTATGTATTCAACTTTATTCCTCTTCATCATTTTATTATAAAATATAGAACTAAAGGGAATGCTTGCAAAAATAAAAGATAGCCCAGAAGCAATTTCTATAATAAAAAGCTGAAAAAAACTAGAAGCAAACCATCTGATAGTCCATGTTATTGAATGAATTATTGCCCCAATATCAAGCATTTTTTTATTATCCATTCTATCAGCAAGTTTTCCAACAAAAAAAGATGAAAATGCAGTTATCAATCCAGCACCAGTAGCAAGTGCTCCAAGATCAAAATAAGACCCAAGCATTATAAAAATAAACAATGGCCAGAATACAGAAGCAGACATATATCTGGCCCCCAATCCTAAAAAAGTTATCATATCTCTTGCATATCTCTTCCTGTAAATATTCTTAAAAGAAAATTTTACAGGTACATGATCATCTTTACTAGCCAATAAAGGAATTACCCCCGTTACCAATAAAATACTGGCAGTATAAAACAAAGTTGAAAATCCAATATAGCTTAATATAACTCCCCCAAAAAAAGGACCTAAGATCTCAGCTGTAATAACTAGAAAATACAAAAAACCGATTTCACTCCCCCTATTTTTTTTCTTTGTAACTTTAGCAAACTCTATATTAAAACCTGTCCAGAAAAGAGTGCCGGAAATAGCATACAAAATAGCCGGATATATATAACTAATATTATACGTCTTCATTAATAACATTACACCTATAAAAGAAATTTCAAATGGAACACTTGCAACAATCATATGTTTTAATCCAAACCTTGATGCAAACTTAGCAACAACAGGAGTAAGAACTGCAAAAAGTATAGACCATATCAAAAAGAAATAAATTATCTGATTAAGACTGTAATTAAGCTCCTTATACATGTAAACTGGAATAAATATCCCAACCATTGAAAGTGCTAGGGTTTTCAGAACAACAGAAAAATAAAGTTCAGATAATGAGTTTTGGTGTACATACCTCATAAAACCTAGAGATTGATAGTGCATTATCTAATGAAATATGAATCTATATAAAAACTTTGTTCATTATCACTATAACATATATACTGCAGTGTCTACAGGGCGCTACAATAAAGTTTTTAAATACAGTTAATCACTACAAAATTAAGAAAATTAGGGGGTCATGCAAATGGACGTTGTAAAAGGGTTATTTAAGTTGTTGATTGGTATTATACTTGTGGTTGCTAGCCTATGGGTTTCAGTTACCTATGCAGGATGGGGGCAAGCAGCATTAAATTTGATACAAGGCTCAATTATCCTGATAGTACTTTTAATAGGAATCGTAGTATTCATTATAGGATTAACAGATTTAAAAGCCTAATCTTCTAACTTTTTTTCTTATTTTTCCAATAAGTCCTTTTTTCTTTGGAGGCTCTTCTTCCTTATCAGGTATTTGGTTTTTCTTTAACTTCTTCTTTATTATTTTCTTCTTTTGTTTTTTAACTTTCTTTTTAACTTGTTTTTCTTTTTTCTTTTTTGTTTTCTTCTTAGTTTTCTTTACAACAACCTTCTTTCTTGGTTTTCTCTTAACTTTTTTATCTTCCAGCAAGTCTTCCTCAGTTTCTTCAATCTTATGTTCTTCTACAATCTTCATATCTTCATTTATCTTATCAATCCATTTTTTTATGTCAGAAACAGGCACTTTTTTTTGTTCAACCAAAACTTTTTCGCAGTCAATGCACTTAAACCCATGATCCATCGCTTCTTCCAGAGAAAGTGTAACATGATTATCAGGGCATTTATAAGAAGTTTTATCTTCAGAAATCTGAGAATTAAATTTATCTAAAGTTTCCTTTTTTCTTTTAAGTAAAATTTCTTTGGCATATTTAGTGCTAAAAGTCCAGTAGTATATATACCACCCTTTTTCTTTATCCTTTTTTCTTATAGAAGAAACAAGATTATGCTCATGTAAAGAATATAAGATATTTCTAACTGCATTTATATTTAACTTAAGCTCTTCAGCCAGATCAAACTCACTGACATT
>Ga0209541_10014380_pt1 | contig 11939 bp, 13 predicted proteins | sample RifCSPlowO2_01_FD_184027 | JGI IMG/M metagenome (GOLD analysis project Ga0209541, IMG submission 184027) | Groundwater microbial communities from Rifle, Colorado - Rifle CSP2_plank lowO2_0.1 (SPAdes) (version 2) | ecosystem: Environmental > Aquatic > Deep subsurface > Groundwater | place...
CGGTTATGTGTTGAGAGTTGCCGGCACTCAAGACCACACCCTCCCACAGTTTTATGTAGCCGCACTCGCATTCTATCTGTACGCATTTGTTCGTGTTCCCGCCGCACGTCTCGTTTTTGCCGCATTCCGTGTCAGAGCAGCACTCGTACCTGCCGCATTGGTTGTAAGCAGCATATTCGCACTTTCTGCACTTTAGGTCAATGCAGGAATGGTTTGTGCACTCTTGGTTGGTAAGGCAGCCAGTGTCTTCGCAGCAGTTTTGAGGCGCTTCTCCTTTTTCGATCAGCCCGTTGCCGCATACTGGTTCACTTCCTTGGTTAAGCAATGCAACTGTGGCAGCCGTGATGGTGATTACTGCCAAGGCATACGGGAAAATAACTGGCACATCCCATTTTTTCATCGTGTCAAATTTTAGTTGCGCTGTTTTAAAGGTTTTCCCACAGTTTTTTCATCATCATCGCATCCCCTTCAATGTTTGGGCTTTCAGAAATAACAATCCCTCCAATGTCGAATTCCTTCCAGCTGCGAACAACGTCAATGTAGTTCAAATCAGAATCATCAAGATTAAGATGGTTCCTTTCCCCGCTGCCGTTGTAGTTGACCCCGGCTATTTGTATATGCATGTTCTTCAGGGCTTCTTTTCCAAGCGCTTTCTCCACAGCATTTAGCATCGCGCAAAATTCCTCATAAGTGTTGTTGTTGCTTTCCCTTGCGTGCATGTGCGCATAGTCAATGCATGGTTGGACTTGCTCAATCTCCTGGCATAGCGTCAATATTTCGTGCAAGTCTCCAAATTGCGTTCGTTTCCCGGTAGTCTCAGGCCGTACTGTAATCTTGCACCCGGTATTTTTCAGTTCAGCCACGACGCCAGCCAGTTCTTTCTTTACAGTCTCGTAAACCTTTTCCTTGGCCCCGCCAAGGTAGAATCCGGGATGGAATGCCACGCTTACCCCTCCGCACATCTCGGCGATTTGTGCAGCCTTGATTAGCCTTTTCTTGCTTGCTTCCTTCTTTTCAGGTTCGGCAGCGTTGAGGTTGATGTAGTAGGGCGCATGGCAGGTAAGGGCAACGTTTTCCCTTGCTGCGGCAGCTTTCACTTTGGGCGCAGTAGTTGGGAATATGTTTACTGACTGCACGAACTCAAGCTCCATGGCGTCCAGCCCAAGCTCCCTGACTTTTTGTATTCCGCCTTCAGTCCCGGTTCCCTTCGCTGACCAGGGGATTCCGGCTGTGCCGAAGAGAAGTTTTGACATGGCAGAATAAGCAAAGTCGCTGTTTTTAATTCTTAGGTTTTTTAGATACCGTTATCTTTTCTGGATATGGAGTCTTCTGACATGCGTGATACTTGACAGTATCTTTTTGACAAAGGAGTTATAAGTTCACACTTGTAAATTTTACCATGAGATAATATAATAATAGAGATATATAAATAAGAAAGTGATTTAGAATGGGTTACTGCGAGAAATGTGGTATAAAAGAACATTTGCCTTTTCACTGCAGGCGCTGCAAACAATCCTTTTGTTCACATTGCCGATTGCCGGAAAGTCATAACTGTATAGGATTGACTAGAGGAAATATATTCAAAACTTATGAAAATAGAAAGAACTCAGATAGAATTAATCAACCTGATGAGAAACTCAATAGACAAACCTCCAGATTATCTCGAGCTAAATCCATTACTCCACTTCTAAAGAAATTCAAGACATTTACCATACTTTGGATGTTATTCATTATTGCACTATTTGTCAGCAAATATATTCAAAACAGATTTGATATCACAAGGCCTATTTTAACCCTGGTTATTACAGGATGCCTTGTTCAAACCGGTAGCACAGTACTAAGAATTTTCTCAAGGTCAAGAAAGCCATACGCCTTTTCCCACTTATTATTTTGGTCATTAATACACTCATTGTCATTTTGGGGGATTTCTTCAGTAATTCGTTCCCAAGCCTGGATTAGCCACCCTATAATAGCTTTTGGCATGGTTTTGATAGGAGCTCTAATTAGAAAGATAAGCTCGCATCTGGGGAATCAATTCTGGATCAACTTACTTATAGCAGCTTTACTGATATCTCTTACAGGGGAACATCTTTACCTACTGGATAAGGCAAAGGATATTGCTTTGAATATCGATGCGGAAATGAAGCAAGCGCACTATAATGAAATGAAGGACGGGTTCGGCTATATCAATACACTTCGTAATATCAACGGCAAAAATGCAATAACCTGGGGCGAACGTATCTATAATCTGGCAAAGGATCGTGCTCTGGACATGTCAGACAGACAGTATTTTGACCATACAAATCCAGATGGTCAATGTGCAAATTCTCTCAAAACAAAGTATGGAATTCCTGAGTATCAAACAGTTGCTGAAAATATATGGGGAATACGGGGAGGAACAGAGAACGCACGCCAAGCAATTAATAGTTGGATGGAAAGTCGTGGTCACAGATATAATTTGCTTTATTCAGATCATATTGCCGGAGCCATAGCATGTGAGAGAGGATTTTGTGTTTTTATCGGTCTTCACGATGGTCAGTACGGTTTAGGTGGTGGTCATTGCTCAACTGGAGCACAAGGAGAAGTTTATTGGGAGACTGTAGGAAAACAACCCGGAGAAGTTTAAAAACTGATTTTTACCCAAACGAGCTTCCGCAGCTGCATACAGCATGTGCGTTCGGGTTGTCTACCTTGAAGCCGCTCCTGTTTAGCGTTTCAACGTAGTCAATGACCGCTCCTTTCAGGGCCTCTGCGCTTGCAGGGTCAACAAGGACGTTCAGCCCGTCCTTTTCAATGATTATGTCATCGCTTTTCTTTTCGTCGTCAAGGGCGAACTCGTAGCTGTAGCCTGCGCACCCGCCCGGCTTGACCTCCACCCTCAGGCCGAATCCTGTCACTCCCTGCTTTTTCATTAGCTCCTTTACCTTTTCGACAGCATTGCCTGTTACTTCAATCGTTGCAGGCCTTTCCTTCGGCCTCTCAGCGTCCATTTTTGCCGCTGCCGTGTTTATCTCTCCCAGCATTTTTCCAAAATCTTCATCGCTCATCGCCGTTGCGGCTGCCGCCTTTACAGTGTCCTGGTATGGCGTGCCGCAGCCGGTCATTTTTAGCCCGTATTTTGCCATTGTGTCGGCTAGCTGGGGATACTTCAGCATTATCTCACCAATCGTCGTTTCACTTTTTATCGGCTGTTCCATTTTCATCTTAACGCTTTTATTATCTCCCTGCAGAACGCTGGCAGGTCTGCCGGCTTCCTTGAGGTTATCAAATTGCCATCAACCACGACTTCCTTGTCAGTGTATTTTGCGCCTGCGTTTATCATATCATCCTTTATTGCAGAAAAGCAGGTCAGATTTTTGCCTTTTACTATTCCTGCGCTTGCTATGACCCAGCCAGCGTGGCATATTGCAGCCACGGTCTTTCCAGCCGAATTAAGCTCCCTGATGAAGTCAAGCACTTCCTTGTGCCTTCTTAGCATGTCAGGCGCCCAGCCTCCGGGTATGATGACAGCATCAAAATCCCTTGCCTTGTAGTCTTTGATGTTGCCGTCAACTTCGACAGGGTAGCCGTTCTTGCCCTCATAGTTTTTCTCTCCGGTTCCGGCAACGACAACTTGGAATCCTTCCTCTATCAGCCTGAGCTTTGGGTACCATAATTCCAGGTCTTCATATTCTTTTTCAGCCAGAATCATCACTTTTTTCATATTATCTTCTCCCCGGTTCCCTTGTTTTTCAGGTGTATGACATTGACCGGGCAGGCCTGTGCTGCTTCCTTGTTCGCCTCTAAGTCCTCTTCGTCAATCTCCAGCTCCTGCCAGCCGTCAGGCCTGTGCGGGGCGTTGATTATGTCTGACATGCCATCGTCGTTCATTGCCCAGTGCTTCGGGTTCACGGCCACGCATGCAGCGCATCCTATGCAGTTAGGCCTGTCGTGCTCAAGGAGATATTTTGTCATTCTTGCAGTGTTCATAATTATTCTATCTCATAAATATGTTTTGGAATTTTCTGCCTTTCAAGGAATTCAGTGTATAATCGCAAGTGCACAACCTCCTTTCCCATGGCGGCGGCATATTTTTTTGGGAGTTCTTTGACATATTCAGCAGGCGCCATCCCGAGTTCAAAAAGGTATATGGTCGTAACATCCGTGCCTGTTTTTGCGCTTAAATCTTCGGGCTCAAGCCCTTCGTTGTTTCTTATAAGGCGCCAAAACATTCCTATGGACTCAAAATAGAGCACTTGGTTGATTTCCCCTGGTGGCGGGGCCTTGGCAATTCTGCCGAAAAAGCCCGCAAGGTCTAGTTCTTTCAATATCTTTTTTACCTTCGTGTCAATGCCCTCTTCAGTCATGCTTTCACCTGCATTGACTCATATCCTTTGGACTCTATCTGGTGCACCAGCTCAGGCCCGCCGCTTTTTGCAATCTTTCCGTCAATCATTATGCATACCTTGTTTGGCTTTATGTAATTCAATATCCGCTGGTAGTGAGTTATCAGCAGTACCCCCATGTCTGGGCTCATTATTCTGTTTATCCCCCCCGCAACGGTTTTCAGGGAGTCCACGTCCAGCCCTGAGTCGGTCTCGTCAAGTATTGCCATCTCTGGCTTGAGCATTGCCATTTGCAGTATTTCCGTTCTTTTCTTTTCGCCGCCGGAAAAACCGTCATTAAGGTAGCGGTGCATGAAGCTTTCATCTATTTTTAGCATTTTCATGTTTTCTTTCATCCGCTTTATGAATTCAGGAATGGGAATGGGGTTTTTCTTGTCCCTGCGGCTGTTTATTGCAGCCCTCAGGAAATTAGTAACGGTTACTCCTGGCACGTCGCTTGGGTATTGGAATGACAGGAACATGCCTTTTTTTGCCCTTTCATCTGCAGGTAGCCGTGTCACATTCTCGCCTTTGTAGATGACCTCCCCGGCGGTTACCTTGTAGCCTGGGTGCCCCATGAGTGCATACCCCAGTGAGCTTTTGCCTGCGCCGTTCGGCCCCATGAGAGCGACTATCTCGCCTTTGCCAACTTCAAGGTTGATGCCTTTCAGTATTTCCTTCCCGTCAACCTCAACGTGCAGGTTCTTTATTTGTAGCTCGGTCATCTTGCCTTTGCTGCCTCGTGCTGTATTATCCCCTTCTGCAGCGCCCTTAGCGCCAGCATGGCGCATTTTACCCTTACGGGGCCGGGGTTTATGCGGATTATTTTAAGCATATCGCTTTGTGTCATTGCAACAGCATCTTTGATGCCTTTTCCCCTTACTTCTCCAGTGAGCATGGAGGCTGCCGCCTGGCTTATGGTGCAGCCCTTGCCTGTGAACATGGCTTCTTTCACCATGCCATCCTCAAGCTTTAGCTGCATTTCAACCTCATCCCCACATACTGGGTTGTAGTCATGGTATGCAATGTCCGGGCTTTCCATCTTCCCGTAGTTTCTCGGGTTTTGGTAGTGGTCCATTATTTCCTCCCTGTAAAGCTCTTCAGCCGGGTCCTTCATCATTGTTCACTTCCCGGGGTTCCTCATCCTTGCAGCAACGTTTTCAAGGGCGTCCGCGAGCATATCAACTTCCTCCGGCGTGTTGTATATGTAGAAGCTTGCCCTTGTTGAGCCGTTAATGCCCAGCAGTTTTGCCAGGGGCATTGCGCAGTGGTGCCCCCCCCTTACCGCTATCCCCTGCAAGTCAAGCAGGGCGGAAACGTCATGCGTGTGAACCCCGTCCATCCCAAATGCCACAAGCCCTCCTCTTTTGGGTGCTTCCGGCCCGTATATGGTCAGTCCCTCTATTTGCCGTAGTTTTTTCATTGCTGTTGCAGTCAGTTTTTTCTCATGTTCCTGTATGTTTTGCATTCCAATCTTCTGCAGGTATTCAACAGCGGCAGCCATTCCGACAGCCCCTGCCACGTTTGGAGTCCCTGCCTCAAACTTCCATGGCAGCTCGTTCCATTTGGCATCTTCGTAGCTTGCCTCGCTTATCATGTCGCCGCCATAGAGCATTGGCTCCATGTTCTCGAGCATCTCCTCCTTCCCATAAAGCACTCCAATCCCTGTGGGCCCAAGCATTTTATGTGCTGAGAATGCAAGGAAATCGCAGTCAAGCTTTTTCACGTCAACCAGCATATGCGGCACTGACTGCGCTGCGTCAACGACGGTTATTGCACCGGCCTCTTTGGCTGCCGCGATTATCTCTTTTGCCGGGTTTATTGTCCCAAGGACGTTTGAAATGTGCGTGAATGCAATAATTTTTGTTTTTTTCCCGATTAATTGGCGCATCTGCCTCATGTCAAGTTCGCCGTTTCCGTCAATCTCCGCATATTTTATTGCTGCGCCGGTTCTTTTGGCTGCCTGCTGCCACGGCACCATGTTGCTGTGGTGTTCCATCCTGGTCAATATTATCTCGTCGTCCTTCTTCAGCTTCTGACCTAGCGAGCTTGCAACCATGTTAAGCGATTCAGTCGTGTTTTTGGTGAACGCTACCTCCTCAATTTTTGCCCCAATCAGGTTTCCAACTTTTTCGTGCGCGTCATCATAGGCTTTTGTCGCTTCCTGACTGAGGAGGTGCACTGCCCTGTGGACGTTTGAGTTGTAATTTTCATAGTAGTCATTGATTGCCCGGATTACCTGCCTTGGCTTTTGCGTTGTTGCGGCATTGTCAAGGTATACCAGTGGCTTCCCGTAGATCTTCCTTTTCAGGATTGGGAAGTCTTCCCTTATCCTATTTGCGTTGAGTGTCATCCTCCCAATTTCTCATGGACTGCCTTCCTTATATCCTCGGCCAGATCAGCTGGCAGGCCTTTAAGCAGCGGGTCGAAAAATCCTTCAACTGCCAGTATTGAGGCTTCCCTTTCCCCAAGCCCCCTGCTCATCAGGTAGAACAGTTTTTCCCTGTCAAGCTGGCCGACCGATGCCTCGTGTGATGCCTTCACGTCGTAGTTGTCAATTTCAAGCTTTGGTATCGGGGATGCCCTTGCAGTGTCGCTTAGCAGGAGAATGTTTGTTTTCTGGTGCCCTTCAGAGTTGGCGGCATTGCCCATTATTTTGGTGAAGCTCTGGACGATTGCCTTTGACTTCCCCTGGAGTGCGCCCTTTATCATTATGCTGCTTGTCGTGTTCCTCTCATTGTGCACTTCCTTTGCGTGGATGTCCAGCTGCTGGTTCCCATCGCCAAAAAAAGCGCCTGTCACTGTTGATGAAGCCCCTTCCGAGTTTAGTGTTGTCACAGTTTCCTGCTTGGTGGTTCCACCCCCAAGATTTATGTCGGTCCAGTCGACAGAGCCTTCTGCCTGCGCCATGCGCGATATTATGCTGTTCACGTCCGCGCCAAGCTTTTGCAGCGTGGCGTATTTCACTTTTGAGCCATGCCCGGCATAGACGGAGATGCTTTCAATCCGGTGGGATTTTTTGCCGGTAAACGTTTGCGTGAGCGATTCTGTCACTTCAAGGCTAGCATTTTCTTCGGCAACGGCGATGACGTTGACAATTTCTGTTTCTTTTTGCCCCATTTTGATTGTTGCCTTCCCAAGGCCGGGTTTCGGCGCATATATGAACACTCCACTGTTCCAGAAAGCCCCATGCAGGGCTTCAATCTTGTTGTGGAATTCCCTGCTTGACATGAGCGGCCTCAGCACCTTTTCGTATTTGGCGGCGGCAACAGAAAGGTCATCTACCACGGCGTCCTTTTCGCTGCCACCGTGGCGCGTGATGTTTTCAAACGGCCTCAGTTCGTTCACTGCTATGTTCACTGGTGAATTTACGTGCAGCCCGTAGCTTTGCTGTGGCAGTGGAAGCTCTTCAAATGCTTTGAGGGCTGCAAGCCTTTGCATGAGCAGCCACTCTGGCTCGCCCTTTGCCCCGGATATTCTTCTTACTGTTTCTTCGTTGAGCGTGGCTTCCTCATGTTTTTTTGTTGGCTGCATCACCCTATTGCCCCGGCCATGTCCAGTTGTATTAGCCTGTTGAGTTCAACAGCATACTCCATAGGCAGCTCTTTCATTATTGGTTCTATGAATCCTGACACTATTAGCCTCACCGCTTCCTCTTCTTTAAGTCCCCTGCTCATGAGGTAAAATATTTTCTCTGTACTCAGCCTGCCGACGGTTGCCTCGTGTGATATCTCAACTTTGTCCTCGTTTACGTCCATTACAGGGACAGTGTTCGACTTGGATTCCCCATCCATTATGAGCGCATCGCATACCGCGCTCACTTTCGAGTTTATTGCCCCTTTTGCTATCTTTACCAACCCGCGATATGTTGTTATCCCCCCGCTCTTGCTGATGCTTTTCATCTTGATGATTGATGATGTGTTTTTTGCAAGGTGGTAGACCTTTGCCCCGGTGTCCTGGTTCTGGCCTTTTCCGGCATAGGCTACCCCAAGGTGGTCCGCCCTTGCGCCCTCACCTTTTAGTATGCTGCACGGATAGAGCATTGTTCCCTTCGAGCCTGCGTTTCCCCCAATCCATTCAATAACGCCGTTTCTTTCAACGACAGCCCTCTTTGTGTTGAGGTTGTAGGTGCTCTTGCTCCAGTTCTCCACGCTGCTGTACCTGACCCTTGCGCCCTCCTTGACGTAAATTTCAACTCCTCCTGCATGGAGCGAATTGACGTTGTATTGAGGTGCGCTACAACCTTCCACATAGCTCACCTCACTTCCCTCCTCTGCTATTATTAGCGTGTGCTCAAACTGGCCGCCTCTTTTAGCATTCATCCTGAAGTATGCCTGGAGTGGCATGGTTATCTTTACGCCTGCAGGCACCCTGATGAACGTGCCCCCGCTCCATACCGCCGCATGCAGCATTATCAGCTTGTGGTCGCTTATCGGTATGCATTTTGTCATGAAGTATTCCTTCACGAGTTCGGGATATTTCTGCACTGCAACGTCCATGTCCTCAAAGATGACCCCTTTGCCTTCCCACTCTTTCTTTAGATTGTGGTAAACGACAGAGCTGTCGTATTGCGCGCCAGCACCTGCAAGTGCCTTCCTCTCTGTCTCAGGTATCCCGAGCAAGTCAAACGTCTTCCTTATCTCTTCAGGCACTTCCTCCCAGTTTTTGCTCTGGGCAGCATCCGGCCTGGCGTAATATACCAGATCATCAAAGTTTATCCCGCTAAGGTCAAGCCCCCAATTCGGAACAGGCGTTTTCTTGAACCATTCGTATGCCTGAAGCCGTTTCTTCAGCATCCATTCCGGCTCGTTCTTGTCCTTTGAGATTGCCCTGATTACGTCTTCGCTCAGCCCCTTTCCGGTGCTTGCCGCAAACTTCTCTTCTTGGCGCATGGAATGTATTTTCCCAGCCGCCTTCTCAATCTGCAATATCAGCTCCTGCCGGTCCATTTTACTTTCCAAAGCATGCCTCGCAGCCATCTGGCACGTCAGCAACCGCCTTGTGCAGCCCGCACAGGACTTCCTTGCTGGCCCTTACCTTGTCGAGGATATGCTGCGTTTCCCTGATTAGGCTTTCTTTTGTCGCTATTTTCTTGGCGGCAGATACAATCTCGTTGTTTATGGCGGTGTTGAATTTGACGTTCGCAGCCCTCTTTGAGCTAAGGTACTGGCTTACTGTTGACTCCTGCACGCACAACAGCCTTGCAATCTCTTTTTGGCTTTTCCCGTTTTTCTTCAGCGCTGACGCCATCCTGCTTCTTATGGCCGGCAGTATGTAGAATACTTCTATTTCCTGTGGCTGTATGAGTTGCTGTTTCATCTCCAATCACCCTGTTCTTCACTATGGTGAAGTTGTGCTTTTATAAATGTTTGTGGGAGAAATATTCGCTGGCTTTTAACTCCTCATCAAAAACTATATAAACGCTTTAGCCATCTGTCTTCAACTTCGGTGAGGTGATTCTTTATGTCAAAAATCAGGGTTGGCATCAACGGCTTTGGCAGGATTGGCAGGATGTTTCTCCGCGCAGCCGCTGATGAAAAGGATATAGAAGTCGTTGCCGTCAATGACGTCACGGACGCCCCCACCCTCGCCCACCTTTTAAAATATGACTCTGTCCATAGGCAGTTTTCCGCCGCTGTTGAATCAACAGCCGATTCTATATCAGTCAACGGCAGGAAGATAAAAGTCCTCTCAGTCAAGGACCCTGCACAGCTTCCATGGAAAGACTTGAAGGTTGATGTCGTGATTGAAAGCACTGGCATTTTCACAGACAAGGAATCTGCATCAAAGCACATAACTGCCGGGGCAAGGAAAGTGATAATCACAGCGCCAGCCAAGGGTCCTGACATTACAATTGTAAAGGGGGTGAATGACAAGTCTTACGACAGGAAGGTGCACAACATCTGCTCGAACGCTTCCTGCACGACTAACTCCCTTGCCCCGCTTGTCAAAGTCCTCCAGGACAACTTCGGCATCAGGCACGGCTTCATGACCACAGTCCATGCTTATACAAATGACCAGAGGATTCTTGACCTTCCCCACAAGGATTTGAGAAGGGCGAGGTCTGCCGCTGTCTCAATCATCCCGACAACTACCGGCGCTGCCAGGAGCATTGGCGAAGTCATCCCTGAAGTCGCTGGCAGGCTTGACGGGTTGGCTTTCCGTGTCCCAATCCCTGATGGCTCAATCACTGATTTTACCTGCGTTGTTGAAAAGCCCACGACAGTTGAGGAAATAAACAAGGCATTCAGGGCTGCCGCAAACGGCCACATGAAAGGCATCCTTCAATACACGGAAGACCCGATTGTCTCTGCTGACATAATCGGCAACCCGCACTCCGCTATTTTCGATGCCGGCCTCACCAAGGCAATTGACGGCGTCCTGATAAAGGTGTGCGCCTGGTACGACAACGAGTGGGGCTTCTCCAAGCGCCTTGTGGATGTCGTGAAAGGGTTGTAAGAAAAAAGTGCCGGGTTCCGAAACCGGCAAACGCAATCCTCCAAAGGGGTGTGCGGGTTCAAGTTTCGTCCGCGGCGTTGTTCATTTGCTCCAAAAATTATTTATACACTTTTCCTTTCAGCGGCTTCATGGTTAAGTTCCCTTCCATGAAAGATAAGAATCTTGAGCTTTCCGGGAAGGTTGTCCTCTTGAGGGAGGACATGAATGTGCCGATTGATGAGTCCGGGCTTATTACTGACGATAGCCGTATCCAGGAGGCTCTTACCACGATAAGGTATCTGGTGCAAAAGGGTGCCAGGACCGTTGTGATGACTCACATAGGCCGCCCTGGAGGCAAGGTTGTGGAGAATCTTCGCACTGAAGCAGTCGCAACCCGGCTTTCAATCCTGCTTAAGCATGAAGTAAAGGCGTTGAGGGGTTATGTTGGCAGCGAAGTGGAGGATGCAGTGAAGCGAATGAAGGATGGTGAAATCCTGTTTCTTGAAAACCTCCGCTTCCAGCCCGGAGAGGAGGCGAATGATGACGATTTTGCGCGTAAGCTTGCAGCCCTTGGCAATTTTTACGTGAATGACGCCTTTGCCGTTTCCCACAGGGCAAACGCGTCGGTTGCCGCAATCACGGAACACATTCCTTCCTACGCTGGCCTGCTGCTGGAAAAGGAAATCAAGGTTTTGGCAGCCGCTTTGGAAAAGCCGAAAAGGCCCTTCATTGTCATTCTCGGCGGCGCCAAGGTGTCCGACAAGATTGGGCTTATAAGGAATCTTGCTTCAAAGGCCGACAAAATCCTTATTGGCGGCGCAATGATGTTTACCTTTTACAAGTCCCGCGGCTTCGACGTTGCAGCGAGCAAGTTTGAGCCCGACAAGGTCTCTGCTGCCGATGACCTGCTAAACGAGTTCGGTGACAAGATAATGCTTCCGGTGGATGTTGTTGTTGCTGAGAAATTTGCAAATGATTCCAGGGTTGAGGTTGTTGTTGCTGCCGAAATTCCTAAAGGGTGGATGGGCCTTGACATAGGCCCTGATACGGTTGAGAGGTTCAGGCGGGAGATTTCGGAAGCTCAGACAATAATCTGGAACGGCCCTCTTGGCGTTTTTGAGTTCAGCAGCTTTGCAG
>Ga0209541_10014381_pt1 | contig 11939 bp, 12 predicted proteins | sample RifCSPlowO2_01_FD_184027 | JGI IMG/M metagenome (GOLD analysis project Ga0209541, IMG submission 184027) | Groundwater microbial communities from Rifle, Colorado - Rifle CSP2_plank lowO2_0.1 (SPAdes) (version 2) | ecosystem: Environmental > Aquatic > Deep subsurface > Groundwater | place...
TTAGTATTATTGCGCTTTTTTAGTTGTTTAAAGTGTAATTCATTGAGTTTAGGCAAAATCAAGCAGGATTTGCTATTTTTTCATTATTTTAAATATTCATTGTTTTTTTTAGATAAAATAAGGATTTAATCATGCTATTTTATACTAAAATAAACTTTCAAAAACCTTTATTTTGTTAAAAAGCCTTGAAAACAGCTTATTTTCAAATATCAATAATAATAAATAATTTAAATAAGCAATTGTTTTATGCACAAAAAGGCGAAAACTGCGCCTTTAGGTGCTGGATGAAGCCTTTTCGGCACAAAGAAATGCAAAGCATTTCTTGTGCAAGAAATCCTAAGAGGATTTCTTAGCATCCTGAAAATCCAACGGCAGATTTTCATGATATTGTAAAACTTGGGGGTAATTGTTTTGTTAGAAACCGTAAAACAGGCAAAGGTAGGAAGCATAATTCCCGTTTACAAGGAGATTAATCAGGAGATAGATGCTTTTGAATACTTTGCAAAGCTCTCAAATTACGGCAGGAAAAAGAATTCTTTATTGATTGAAAATAATGGGAAGAGCATAGGGACTGCAAACCCATGCTTAGTGCTTACCGGGAAAGGGGATAATTTTGAAATAAAGGCTTTGAATGAAGCAGGAAAAAGGTTTTTGGGATTCATAAAGAAAGATTTTAGTTTTTGCGATAAAGCAACTTATAGCAATGGCAGGATTTATGGTGTTTTATCAAAGGCAAAAAAATCCGTATCAGAAGACCAGAGATTAAGGATGAGAACGCATGCTGATATTATAAGAGCGGTTGCATTCAAGCTTGAGCCAGTTTTGAAGCCTTTAGAGCATTATGCAGGCCTGTTTGGGGTAATTTCTTCTGATTTTATGGGCAGCGTTGAGGAGCTTCCTGATGTGGAAGACAGGATGAATGATCCTGATTATTTATTGTATTTCCTTGACAATATGTTTATTGTCGACCATGATTCCAAGAAAACTTATTTTATTGCAAATGCCTTGGTTACGGACAGCAAAAAGGATAAAATTTATGGGCAGTGCAGCAGCACGATAAAAAGCTATGAAAAATTTTTGGACAAAAAACTGCTTAGGAATAAAAAGCTGAAGAAAAAGGCATTCGAAGCCAATTATTTACCTAAAGATGAGTTTCTGAATGCTTTAAAAGATGCAAAAAGGAATATTATTGAGGGGAATGCACTTCATCTGGCCCTTTCCAGAGGTGCTATTTGTAATTACAATTCAGAAGCGCTTGATATCTATGCAAAACTTAAGCTTAGAAGCAATTCTGTGTTTTACATTAATGATGAATCCGGGATTTCAATCGGGGCTTTGGAAGGGAGTAGTGTAATAGTAAAGGGAGAGAATGAAAAAACTGTGGAACTGAGCATAGAAACTTCCAGGGTTTTGAGGAATGATACCATAATGGATAATGACCTTGACAACAGGCATGAGGCTATTCTTAGGTCTGATGAAACCGGAGCAGTTAACCATACACTATTACTGGATGCTGCAAGGAATGATGTTGCAAAAGTTTCTGTTTTTGGAACAAGGCATGCAAGCAGGCTTTTTTCTGTCAACAGGAATGGACATGCATTGGGCATTTCTTCCACGATTAAAGGCATATTAAAGAAGGACCTTGATGCTTTGCATGCTCTTGTGTTTTGTTTTGACATTGGAGTTCCAAGAATGAAGTCAGCAGCTTTGCTCAAGGCTCTTGAAAAGAAGAAAAGAGGTCTCTGTTTGGGATCTTTTATGCATATTGCACCTGATAAAGAGATGGAAGGCAGCTCTGCCGGGGTTTTAAGGATAACAAAAGACAAAATCTGCTTTAATTGCACATCTAATGTTTTTTATAATATTAATGAGGAAGACGAAGCCCAGAAGAATGAAGACAGATTGCTTGGAAAGCTTGGGATTATAAAATCTGCGGGTGAATTCAAATGAAAGTTTTACGTTCCCGTAAAACAGTAGAGGGATGCTTGGCACCCCTCAGAAAGAATGTAAACTTAATTTTGAAAATGCATGATTTGGAGGCTTGCTCAAAATGAAAGTTCTCCTTATAGACAATTTTGATTTGTTTACCTATAATTTAGCGGATGAATTCGAGAAAAAAGAATGCGAGGTTATGATTTATAGGAATGATACTGACATCAAGATAATTGATAATGCTGTTAAGAAATTCAAGCCGAATCTTATTGCCATAGCTTCCGGTTCCGGGAATGCTGCAAATGCCGGAGCTTGTGTTGAAATAATCCAGGCATACCAGGGAAAAATACCTATTTTAGGAATTGGATTGGGGCATGAGTGCATCATAGAGGCTTTTGGCGGTTCTGTGGGAAGAAGCCCTGTTATTATGCACGGGAAGACGGCGAAGATAACCCATGACGGCAAAACAATTTTCAAGAAAATGCAAAGCCCTTTCATTGCCGGAAGATACAATTCACTGGCAGCGTCAGAGGTGCCCTATGCTCTTGAGGTTTCTGCAAGGGATGAAAATGATATTGTAATGGGAGTAAGGCACAAGGATGCGTTTGTTGAAGGCCTGCAGTTCCATCCCGAAAGCATTTTAACCCCAGAAGGAAGCGTTCTGATTGATAATATTCTGAGGGAAGCTGGGAAGAAGTGAAGAGTTCTGGAAGAAGATGGAATTGATTTTGAGCAGATGTTTTTTCCAAGTGATAGTTTATTGCCATACTTTTGCCTAAATTTCAAAAAATATATAATCCAAGTATGTCTACTCCCATTATATGTACTTGACTTATGTTGATGAATCTGGAGTTCCGAATAAAAGTAACGAGAATTTTGTAGTTGCGGGTATTATTGTTAATGAAAATAAATGGATGCTGTATGATTCTGAAGTTACTCAACTAAAAAACAATCTATTTGGAAGCAAATGGGAACTTTACGAATTGCACATGGCAGATATTGTACATGGTAAAAAGCTATATTCTAAAGTCTCAGAAAAAGATAGGGCTAGGTTCATTAACGAGATATTTACCTTAGTAAACAAGTTTAATGTAAGAATTGTTGCAAGTATCATCAAAACCAATAAAATATATGCAGACAAAGATATTGAATTGTGGGGTTTAAGACTTTTCTTTGAGAGACTGGTATTAAACTTAGAAGACTTAAATATTAAATTAAAAGAATCTGGATCGGAACCTCAAATGGGTATTATAATCTCCGATTCTATCAATAATAAATATGATAACCAAAGAAGGGAGAAGTTCAAAGAATTTTTTAATTTTGGCACATATTATGTTAATAATAAGTATATAATTGAAGATGTTCTTTTTACGGATTCCCATTGGAGAAATATGAATCAGTTAGCAGATTGTGTTGCCTATGTTATTAATCATGCAAATAAAATCAATAAAAATAAGAACCCAGAAATATTTAAGGCATTAATGTATGGTTTTTTTGTGGTTGATAAAAAGATGGAAGTCGGAAAAAGTGGTTCTAAATCTTTCAGTTTCAAAATATTTCCTGAAAAATAACAAGGGTGAGAGGCGGAGACGCCACGTCCCCCTGCTTTGTTGCCACTGAAGGCAACTACAGTAATACTATTAGTATAACTAGTATATATATTTTGCTGCTGTATGTCCAGTGGACTAATTTAGGCAAAAGTTAGGTCTGAGTAGAAATTATGATTTGTCATGTAGCTTTTTTAAATTGTGAAAAAACTAAAATTCATTTGGTCAACCCATGCTTTCTGGCAACAGCCTCGTTGACTTTTCTTCCCATTTCAAGCGCATCTTTTTCCGTCAGAGTACTCTTTGAGAGAAATTTATCCATTAATTCCAATTTTCTTGCCTGATTCCAAAGCGCTTCTCTTGCAACTTCGCTCCATTTGATTTCCTTATGCCTGTGCATTACTTGCTAGTGCGTATTCATAAGATTATACGAAAGTGATTGCACGTTAAGACCAAGCGGCACGAACGAACATATAACACGCTTTTTGCGAACATTGTATGGGCGTAAAAAGCAAGTGTTATGCGCAGCTTTTTCCCAAAAATCTCCATTTTTACTTGTTTTTTTCCGGATTTTCGCTCATTTTCTCAATATCTGGATTAGTAGATTAGTATACAAAAACGTAACATTTATATACTAGCACCACTATAGCCTTTCGCTCTTGCCGTCGGCAAGAAAAAAAGTGAAAAAGCCAAGTTTCTACTTTAAGCAGGCAATCAAAGTAGACATAGGAATAAAAGGGTGAGAATATGGAAAATGAAAAAATCATGAAGAAAATGGTTATGGATATAGCAGAAGACAATAAGAATATACTAGATCAGAGGCATGACCTGGGCAAGTTTACAAAGCTTGTTCCGGCATTAATGGGAAAAGGCATCAATAACCTTAACCTGTCAATGTTCGGCCCTGAGCTTAAGTTTGAATTGCTTACAGCACTGGGAGACGAGTACACAAGGAAAGGCAACTTGAATGATGCAGTAAAGTGCTTTGTCCTTGCAGCAAACAAGGCAAAATTGAACAAGGTTGCTGAAGACTATGAAAGATTATTCCAATTGGACAACTGCGTAGACACATACAAGCTTTCAGGAAACAAGGAAAAGCTGCTAGAGCTGGGAAAAAAATGCCTTGCTGACAGCAGGCTTGAGCACGCAATAAAGGCATTCCTGGCCATAGGAGACAACAGCAAGCTGATAGAAGTGGGCCAGCATTGCGTGAGCAGGAGCAGGTTTGACTATGCTTTTGAGATATTTTCAACAATAAAAGACAAAAGCCAATTAGTAGAATTAGGAAATAAGTGCCTGGAGCAGAAAGAGTTCGGGTATGCAATAAAGGCATTCGAGCTTGCTGAAGCAAAGGACAAGCTTAGCGTTACAGGAGACCTATGCCTTAAGGACGAGTATGTTTCAAAAGCCCTGGAAGCATACGGCCTTGCAGGAAACGAGGTTATGGTAGAGTTCATAAAGGAGAACTTTCATGACTGAAAATGGAAAATTTATCTAACGGCTCCAACATGGAAGACTACATGCTCGAGAAGAAGTTTGAGATAATGCTTGATATGAACAACAAGAAGATAGCAAATGAGATCTCAAAGCTCAGCAGTATGATAAATAGCCTGAATGAGGAAATAGTTTTCATAAAAAAAGAGCTAAGCAGGGGAAATCCGGCAGAAGCAGGCAGGCAAAATCCGGCAAAAGCAGCTGTTGTTGGGGAGCCTTTGGGGTATGGCACAAGGGAAATACCCTCAAATTCAGCAAGGCCAAAGCCAAATGAGGATGTCAAGCCAAGATTTGGCGATTACAACCCGGAAGATGTGGCCATAAGCAAGATTTTTTATTTTGGCAACAAGAAAATAAGGTGAGAGCATGAAAGACAACCTTTCAAAATACATGTGCGAAATATGCAAGTTTAGCTTCGGCTTTGATAACATGACATATTCAAGCGACGGGAAGAAGCTGATATGCAAGGACTGCTACAATATAATCGCAAAAAGGAATGATAAGCCAATACTTGGAGAGAATAAGGCACAAAGCCCAGCAGCTTCACAATTGTCATCTGCCACACCGGACAGGATCAATGTCATGTGCGTTGACTGTGAGTACAAGTTTTCTCTTAGGAAAGAGTCAAGGATTACTCCGATATGCCCCTACTGCAGCAAGAACAGGCTTGCAAAATACGATGAGCTGACTGCAGACAATCTGCTCAATCAAGTTTCAAGGGACAAGAGCTTTTATTGAAAATAAAGAATAAAGGATTACCTCGAAGCGTCTGCCTGCCTTTCAACCTCAAGCTTCTTTGCTATTGCGCTGCTTGCATTGCTTAGCCTGTAGGCATTTATTATTTCGTCTGCCAGGCAGCTTTCAATATGCTTTTTTGAGTTGAATGATTTTTGGTATGCCCCTTGTGTCATGAACCTTAATGCCGCATCAACCCTCCTTTGCGGAGAGCATTCAACCGCTTTTGGGTATCTTGCACCGCCATACTCAATTGTTATTATCTCTTCCCTTTGGGCAGCATTTTCCAGGGCTTTCACAAATATCTTAATTGGGTTTTCCTTTGTCTGCCCCTCTATTATCTTGAAAGCGTCCTGGACAATGTCATAGGCCCTGTTTGCCTTTCCGGTTATATGCTTGCTTGTCTTAAAGTGCTTCTTGCCCTTATGCCCCGGAATCATGACTTTATTAATCAGCCTCTCTACAATGAAAATCTTGCTTTTATGAAAGCGGTTTTGGGCATACCTTGCGCCTGTTTTCGGAACGATTCTCGGCTGCAATGAAATGTAGTTCTGCAATCCAGGATCATCTACCTTGATGCCAATAACATCCCATTTGTTGAAAGCCTTTAAATCTGACATTTTGAAATTTTTTTTGATTTGTTTTATTATTCTCCGGAATTATTATTTTTTAAATAATTATTATTTTTATTTCCTTGCCTTTTCTATCCTTCCTTTAAGCAAAGCATCTAAACTTTGGTCATTGACCTTGATTACCTGCCATCTGACTCCAGGAATATCCCCTTTGGATTTTCCCATTGCCCCTCCGATGCATTCCACCATAACCTCATCGTGCTCATCAATAAGCTTGGTGGCGCCATCTCCGGGGCAAAAAGCAGTTACCTGCTTTCCGTTCTTGGTAAGCTGTATCCTTACACACTTCCTCATGGCAGAGTTAGGCTGCTTGGCCTCCAGCTGCACTTTTTCCAGAACAATCCCTTTAGCTTGTGAGGCTCCTTCCAATGGATCAGATTTCTCCTTTAGCCTTCTCACTCTGCGGACAAACCATTTATTGGCCCATCTGAACTTGTTCCTTCTTTCTTTCAGCTTTTTTCCGGCGTTCAATCCGCGGCTTTTCTTTCCCATGTTATTAACGAGAAAATATGGTTATTTTTAAATGTTATGGATTATTGGTTTTATGCTTTCTTGAACTTGAATTTTCAGGCAACCTTGACCTCTTCAACACGCAAAAATGCTGTGGCATTTTTGGTGTCCTAGAAATCAAACAACCTTGATTTCTATGATGTTAAAATACCTTTTTACGATGCTGTTGACCATATTTATCCTGTGCCTGTCCCTGCCTATTATAATCCCTTTTGACTTGGTATCGGCAGCATAAATGCTTACAACACCCTCTTCTTCCTTGATGTCATCGGCCTTTGTAGGATAAATAAGATTGGCCACAAATTTGCACACATCATCGCTGAACTCGACAAGCCTTACAGCCTTTTTGAGAAGATTCTCAATCCTCTTTATATTGCTGCCTTTTCTGCCGATGGCTTTTCCCATCTCGCTTTCCCGCACTATGAAAATTATGCTGTCATTTGCTATGCAGTCCTTCAATTTCGCTCCTGTCAGGCTCTCAAACAGGGATATGACTTTCATAACATCAGAATTGTATTTTATCCTTTCCACTTACTTCGCACCTTTAAGAATAGACAGGACAGAAATCGAGAACGGCTTTTTGCATATCACTCCCAGCTCTTCATTGGGATAAGGGACTCTTATAGTCTCTGCCTTGCTTAGCCCGGCATAATAGCCTAGATCCTCGGCCACTTTATCGGGGCAGTTGGAGCTTAAAATAACCCTGCCAATCCTGCCAAGCTTAAGGTTCTTCAAAGTATTTTCTGTGCCTATGACTAGGCTCTTTGCCTTCAAAAGCTTTTTTATTTCCGTTGATGTTATTGCCTTAGCCATTTTATTATTTTTTATCTTATAACCCGCAATCATTTGTTTCACAAAAAAATCCTTTGGATTTTCTGTGTCCCGAAAATCTCATGAAAATTAAAAACACTAAAAAATTCCAAAGGAATTTTTGGTGTGCCAGAAATCATTTGATTTCTGAGCATTTTCAGGAGATTCCGAAAAACCTTGTTTTTCGAGAATCTTCGATTTTCGTGGATGTTGTTTTTTATGCAAACTTTATCTCACGAGGAAATCATAGATTTCCTGTGTCCTGAAAATCTCTGATTTTCATGACATTTGGCATTAAAAAATAATAATCATATCCGAAAATTTTTCGTTATGTTTTATTTATGGAAAAATTTCGACTGGTCATTTTTATTTTGTTTCTTATTGCTAATTTTATTGTTGATTTATTTTTCATGAAAATTCAATGAATTTTTAGGACACAACAAAAACAAAGTTTTTGTGTGCAAATCATGAAAATCTCCGATTTCCAGGACACAACAAAATCTTTCAGATTTTGTGTGCAAAAAATTCAGTGAGATGCGAGTGAGCTCGTTGCGAACTCGCTCACAATTCACGGAATTTTTACGCACTGAAAATCTCCGATTTTCGCGTGAAATGCTATGCATTTTTACGCACCGAAAATCACGAGAAAAGCTTTGGTTCACTTTTGTGAACCTCAAAAACCTTTTGGTTTTTCGTTGCTTTTCTGTGACGCGGAAAATTTTCAATTTTCTTGTGTCTTTGATTTTCGCGTGTATTGTTTAATCATTTTTTATTGAAACCGGCTATCTCTTTTATTGGCCCTTACTTTTTATCGCTTTTAGTCACTAATTTAGGTATTCCTGTGCCTACAGGCACCGGCTGGTTCAGCATCACGTTCTCGACAACAGAATCAAGCTTGTCAACCTCCCCAATCAACGCAGCATTGATAATATGCTTTATGGGAGTTTCAAAGCTTGCACGGGCTAAAACAGACGCTTTCTCGCTTATGACTCCATATCTTGTGATGCCTTTTACCTGGCCGGAAAAGCACATCGTGTCTGCAACAAGCATTATGTGCCTTACATCGACGTTAAGCCCCTGGTTCTCTATGACCTTGTACACTTCATTGATTATTGCCTGCCTGGCTGCTTCTATGCCCAGAATCTTCTCAATCTCAAATATGTTGTTGGTTGCTGCCCTGAATGCATCCACGCCTTCAATCTGCAGCACCTCGGAAAGGTTGGAGCCTGAGGTCATGATTATATATTCATCCCCTCTTTTTACAGGAAGGACCTGGTTAATGCCCTTCACACCTTTAAGATGCACTTCCTTTACAGATTCCTTTGCCTTGTACACCTGGTTTATGCTTTCTTCCTTTGATCTGCTTCTCAAAACAATTGAATCCTTGCTGTCCTTTACATTAAATCCCTTCATCTGCTTTGAGACAGCCGCTAAAACCTGCGCATTTGTAATATCAAACCTTTTCATCTTCTCCTTGTCAAGCTTTATCTCTATTTCAGAATCTACAAGGCTTATTGAAAACTCCAAAGCTATCTCCCCGAGCTTTGTCTCCTTTATGCTTAATGCAAATTCTTTTATGTTGTTCCCTTTTGAGTATGGCTGCTTAAGGTAGATTTCCATTGCCGGGGTTTCAAGCTCTTTCCTGCCGTCAAGTATCTCTATGATCCTCGGCAGCCCCACTGTAACATTCATCTCTGCCACTCCCGCAAAATGGAAAGTGTTAAGGGTCATCTGCGTTCCAGGCTCTCCGATTGATTCAGCAGACAGTATTCCAACTGCTTCTCCGGGGCTTATTTTCGCATTTTCATATTCCTGCGCTGCTATTTCAAGCACTTTTTTCAGCTTTGCGTGGTTTATGCCCTGCATATTCGCTCTTATATCCTCAATGAGCCTGCTTGGAAGCCTGTTCCCGTATTCGTTTAATAGCTTGTCCATTTTTTTACACCATTGAAGTTATTATCCTCTTTACATTGATTGTTCCCTTCTCGGATTTCGAGACGTCTATGCCATCTTCGCCGTATGAAAACTGGATAATGCGGTTTTGCGCATCCCTTACACTGCCGTCATAAGAGACTTTGAGGTCCTGCATCGCGTTGGCAAGCCTCCTGTATAAGTAGCCTGATTTAGGTGTCCTTAATGCCGTATCCATCAAACTATCACGGCCTGTCATCGATCCAAAAAAGAACTCTGCCGGGCCCAATCCGTTCTTGAAGCCGTTGCTTATAAAACCCCTTGCCTCGGGGCTTAAATCCTGCTTCCTGTAGACTGACAATGTCCTTCCATCAAAGCCCTTGCCTATCCTTTTGCCCCTCATTGCCTGCTGCCCCACACAGGCTGCCATCTGCGCAAGGTTAAGAAGATTTCCCCTTGCACCTGACTGGGCCATTATCATTGTATGCGATGACTTGTCGGCATAAGCCGCAACAATCTCTCCTGTTGTGTTCCTTGCCTTGTTCAATACTTCGAGTATCCTCAGCTCAAGGGTTTCCTCCAGATTTTTTCCCGGGAATGTATCCAGCTTATTGTCCTTGTACAGGCTTATCAGGTGCTCGACTCCCTTCTTCGCATTGTCTAATGTTTCTCTAATCTTTATCTTTGCATTTTCAGGAAGGTCTGTATCTGAAATAGCAGATGTAAACCCTCTTTTGAGCAATACCTCTATTCCCAGCCTGAATATCTTTCCAAGCAGGTCAATTGCAAATTCCTTCCCGTACTTATGGTGCAGATTCCTTAATAATAAGCCAGAGCCTTCTCCAAGATTGCTCCTGTCCAGGTAGCCTTCAACAAGTTTTCCATCTTTAATAATAACTTCCTCGTCCTGCTTTGTCTTTCCCATAAAATTGAAATCTTCCGGTATTAAGGCAGAGAACACTTCCTTGCCGCTAATCTTTTCCTTCCTTGGCAGTTTTGAAAATTCTTCAAAGCCAATAGCAGATAAAAGGTCAATTGCCTCGTGCCTGCTCATTGTCATTTCCTTTGTAAGAAGATAGTTTCCTGATATGGCATCCTGCACGCATCCTATTATGCTCAGCCCGTACCTTAGCGATATAAGCTGAGTCTGCACTTCCATCAGTATCTCAGCTTCTGCCCTTGCTTCCTCTGTCTGCGGGATATGCAGGTTCATCTCATCCCCATCGAAATCAGCGTTGTAAGGATGGCATACTGCAGGATTCAGCCTTAATGTCTTTCCGGGCAATACCTTAACCTTGTGGCACATCATGCTCATCCTGTGCAGGCTAGGCTGCCTGTTGAAAACAGAAATATCCCCATCCAGCAAATGTCTCTCGACAGTATAGCCCGGCTGTATTTCCTCAAGAGAAGCTTCCTTTGTCTCGTCAGTGATTTTTTTCTTCTTGCCATCAGGCCTTATAATGTAATTAGCTCCGGGATATTTTCCAGGCCCCTTCTCGACAAATCTCTTCAGGTATTCAATGTTCCATTTGGTGACTTTCTCAGGAACGGTAAGCTTCATTGCAATGATATCAGGAACTCCCACTTCGTTAAGCTCAATCATAGGGTCGGGGCTTATTACTGTACGCGCACAAAAATTGGTTCTTTTACCGGCAAGATTGTGCCTTATCCTTCCTTCCTTGCTCTTTATCCTTTCAGTCAGAGTCTTCAATGGCTGCCCGGACCTGTGCCTTGCCGGGGGCAATTGCGCAATCGCATTATCAAAGAAAGTTGAAACGTGATACTGCAATAAATCCCACAAATCCTCAACTATGATTTCAGGGGCGCCTGCATTTATATTTTCGAAAAGCCTTTGGTTTATCCTTACTATGTCTCCAAGCTTATGCGTCAGGTCGTCTTCGCTCCTCTCTCCGGATTCAAGCGTGATGCTGGGCCTCATTGTAACGGGGGGTATCGGCAGCAAAGTTAAGACCATCCATTCAGGCCTTGCATGCGGTGCAACTAATCCAAACAATGCCAGATCCTCATCTGATATTTTCTCAAGCCTTGTCCTTATCTCAATTGGGCTTATCCTCTTGTCCTCCTCGATGAAAGTAGTGGGCTTGTCCAATGTTATTTTTTTCTGCCTTGCCTTGCAGTGCGGGCACTTGTTTATTGTCTTGAGATTTGATATTATGTCCTTTATCTTGCTTCTCCTGTGCTCAGCTCCCCTTTCCTGTTCTACCTTGTCAAGGTCTTCCCTGTGCTTCTTGATCTTGTTTTGAGGTATTAATACCCTCCCACAGTCCCTGCAAGTCGACTTAAGAAGATTCATCATTATTGCTACAAACTTGACATGAATGATTGACCTTGCCAGCTCTATGTACCC
>Ga0209541_10014387_pt1 | contig 11936 bp, 15 predicted proteins | sample RifCSPlowO2_01_FD_184027 | JGI IMG/M metagenome (GOLD analysis project Ga0209541, IMG submission 184027) | Groundwater microbial communities from Rifle, Colorado - Rifle CSP2_plank lowO2_0.1 (SPAdes) (version 2) | ecosystem: Environmental > Aquatic > Deep subsurface > Groundwater | place...
TTGCTATGTAGGGGTGTTTTGATTATACCAACACTTCCGAAAATTGAAAGTGAATTAAATATTTAAATGATTCTATCCTCTCTTCATAGAATGAATAATGAGAGATTTGATATTATAGACGTAGAAAAGGAGTCTGATAATGAGTATAAGATAATAAGAAAAAACTATAATGGTAAGAAGTATATACTTTGGATTAGCAAAGAAGAATATGAATTACAAAAAGATGATTTAGTTATTGAAGCAATTTAGCCACCAGGATCTAAAATTATTTATTTATCCAACAACTTTATTCTCTTTTAGGATACAATGATACTGGGTTTGAGTAATGCTTAACCTCTTTTCCTTTATGCATATACTTGCATCTTGCAGGTGGCAAAGCAAGCTTTCCTAATAAATGCATTTTTGGCTCTAGTTTATATGAGATTATCCTCTCCTCTTTTTTGTCTAAATGAAGAATGTCCCATACCATATGTATAGAATGCTGGTATCTTTCAATTTTATTCGGTTTTATTGTTGAATAATCTTTTGCTGGATGAATTGCTTTCGGCAGAATATCCCTTAATTCAACATTTTTTACTGGTATCCCCAAGTTATTCTTTATTAACAAAGCAACCTGCATATTATCTCCAGACTTTATTACTTTCTTAGTTATAATAATCCCGTGGTTTAGCCATCTAATTACCAGGTAGATTATTATCAGGAGCAATAGGAATAAATAAAATAATGGTTTGTAGTCTGTTTCTGTTATTATATTGTATTGATTTTGCGGCTTTATTGAAAAGTCCCATTCATACTTATATATGCCAGCTTCCTTTATCGTTCTTGTTGGAACTGGTGAAAAAGAAGTAAATGTTTTTTGGAATGGCTTTAATGTAATTGAGTAACCTGATGTTATTTCTATATTTCCGTTATTAGTTCTTGTGAAAATAGTTCTAGTCTGCAGGAATGAGCTTTCTTTAGTTGTTTTATCTTTTGAAGCTGAGTATTTAACAACTTCCATGTCTGTTTTAAAAGAGCCTATAATCTTATTTAAATAAGAAACTTCTATGTCTAAGGAGTAGACTGAGGGCTCTATTAATGGATCTAATGTTATTTTTACAGGGAAGTCTCTTGTTTTTAATGGCTGTAAGTTGATTAATTGAGAATGAGCAAGTGCATCACTTTTTAATGTTAGTTCTGCATTTTCTAGGAATTCATTACCCCTATTTTTTATAGCTACTATAAAATAATTCTCCTTCCCAGGAGAGATTTCCTTATCTTTTGTTAATGAGATCCCTAATAAGTCCTTAAAAGGTATTGTTCTTATTATTAAAGGGTGTTTTTGGTTTATCTTATTGTCCACAGATTTGATTAATAAGTTAACCAGATAATTGTTATTTGGCGGAATCCTTTCTGATGTAAACATATTTACTGTTATTGTTTTAGTTTCTTTTGAGGAGATTCTTACAGGTATCTTGCTTGGCTCAAATGTCGAGGATGTTATAATCTCTGAGGGCAAGGCATCTATTGAGAAGGTAAGATCATATGCTGTTGCTTTTGTATTTTTTAATGTCACTAAATAAGATATCTTTCCTCCTGGCTGGACGTTATCAGTCAGCAAGATTGATGAGATATCTAATTCTTGAGCATATACAGAAGTGGCTAAAGTCAGCACTAGCACTAATAGTATCAATAACCTCTTTTTCATTCTGTTATTTTCATAATAATCCTGTTTTTATATAGCTTTTGGTATTTACAAAACTAAGATATTGAGCTTACTTTACAATCTTGCTTATATGCCCTTCTTTACTAAGCCTTATTACATTATCTACAAAGCTCTCTATTTTAGATTCGTGGCTTACTATTATTGTCTGCTTTGTGTTTAATTCGTCTAAAACTAATCTTAACCTATCCAACTGGTTTTCTGAGAAGCCATCTGTAGGCTCATCTAATATAATCAGGTCTTTTGTTTTTATAGTTGAGATCAAATTGTTAATTACCTGATTTAAGGCTAGCCTGTAAGCTAGGGCTGCTGCTGTTTTTTCTCCTCCTGAGAGGAAATTATAATCTATTTCATGACCAGCCTGCTCTATTACCGGTGTGAATTCGTCATCCAGCTTTATTTTCAATTCCTCTGTATCAACCATAATATTGAACCAGTTTTCAAATAAAGCATTGAAGTCATAATGGACTTTTAACATAATCTTTTTCTCCATAACAGAAATAATATTATCGAAGAACTTCTCCATCCACTCCTGTATTGCTCCATAATAAATCAGGCTGTTTTTAACTTCTAGTTTGCGCCCTATTTCGCTGTCTAATGAACTTATTATCTCCTGGATGTTTTTGGAATCCTGCTTTAAAGTTGCCAATTCAATCTCCAGGCCTTTAATCTTAAGCTGCAATCCGTCTAATTCTTTTTTGTTTGCAAAGAACTCATCATCTACGTTTTTAATAGAATCAATTTTCTCCACCAGTTTTATTTTTGCGTCATTAAGCTTCTCAACATCCCCGCCCATATTTTCTTTTAACTGAAGTAATTTGTCTATCTTATTTGAGTTTTCCTTTATCATATCAAGCTTTATTTTGACTATATCGAATTTTCTATCTCTTTCTTTCAGTATGACCAAGTTTCCCTTTAGCTCATCTAATTTTTTTGAAGCTTCCCGTTTTTGCTTTATGTTAATATCCAAGGACTCCTCAAAATCTTTTATTTTTGAAGTTTCTTCTTTGAGAATATTAGCCTTATAATCTTTTGAAACTATTTGCAGGCAGATCGGGCATTGGTTCAGGTCTTTAACCTTTGTTTTTATATCAGTTGAGGCTTCTATTTTAACTTCCAATTCTCTAATCTTGTTTGATATCTTCTGTATAGTATCTTCAAAAAACCTCATTTCTAACTCTTTTTGGGCAATTAGCTTCTCAGAGTCACTTTTTGATATATCTTGTCTGTGTTTTTGCAACTCCAATTCTATTTCTTTGATTTCTTTATCCAGGATTATTATGCTATCATTACTTTCCCCCATTTTCTGTATTTTATTCTTTATCTCCAGCTCCAGCAAATCCCGTTTTCTGCTTAAGTCGTTGAATTCCTTTATCTTTTCCTCTATTTTTTTAAGAACTGTTATCTTTTTCTCTATTTCCTTAGATAATTCTTTTATTGGAGTTTCTATCATTTTTATCTTGTTATTAATCTCATCTATTCTATCTTTTTTTCCTTGTTTTTCCTGCTTTTTCTCTTCTAAATCTGATATGATACCAGCAAATTCCCTTCTTTTTTCTCTTATAGCCCTAGTGAATAGGTCAGAGTTTTCCTTTATTCTCTTATACTTATCAATTCCAAAGACTCTTCTTAGTGTATCTAATCTATGCTCTTTATCCCCCAAAAGAATATTTTTCATCTCATCCTGAGGAGTGTAGACAGTATATCTGTATATCAAGGATTTTGATTTTGTCAATAATTCTTGTGGGTAATTTAATAATTCCAGGATAAACTGCTTTAATTCTATTGCTGTTAATTCTTTTTTTTCGTTGTTAACTATGATATAGCCAGAATCCTGGTTTACGCTAGACTGCGTTCTTTTTAATACTCTTTTTATTATAACATTCTTATTATCTACTGAAAAGTTTAATTCAACAGAGCCTTTTTGTTTGCCATTTCTTAATAAAGCATTTCCTGATAGAGAGCCTTTTTGTAACCCAAATAAAGCAAAATCTATTGCCAATAAAATACTGGATTTGCCTGATCCAATATCCCCTGATAATAATGTTGGACCTTTAGGGAAGTTTATTTCCTGGGATGTATAGGACCTTATATTCTCTAATTTTATGCTATTAAATATCATTTCCAGCTTTCCTCTAATTTTAAGATTTTTACAGCAGATTTTAACAATCTACTTTCAAATTCAAAATTTTTTTCCCCTTCTAGTTTTTCCTGTGATAATACCCTCATTAAAGCATGGGTTGTTTTCTCTTCATCTAAGCTGACTTTTATCTGTCCTGTATGCGCTTTTATTATCTTATCTTCTATTTCCTCAACGTTTCCAGAATCTACTTTTATTTCTTCAAATTCTTTTGTTGTCAGCTTTGCTGTATTTTTTAATACACAATAAGCTCCTTTGCCATATAAACTTTCAACTGATTCCCTTAGTTTTATATCAGAAAGTTTCCCCTTTTCCAATATGCCAAAAAGCCTTATTGTAATTATCTTATCTTTGATGTCTTCTTTTTCAATAGCATTTAGCTCTTTCTCAATCTCTGACAAATCCTTATGATGAATATCTATACTGAATGATAAAACATCTTTTATTTTTACGGGAGTCCACTGGTGAGTTAATTTGTTATCAGAATAATCCAAAAGATAAAAACCACCATGATTAAACTTTTCCAACTCCTTAAAATTATTTGGAAATAATGCTCCCGGGTATGTTATCAGGCCATAGTCTTTGAATTCTTTAGCAAAAACGAAATGCGGGTGACCACCAGCATAATAATTAAAGTTTTTTGGTAAATCTAATAAAGAACATCCCTCAACCATCTCTAGATCTTTGGGCTTTAATTCATTAAGCAGAGTATGGAACATGAAAATCTTGAACCCCTTTTCTTTTTCTAGAGGCTCCTTGTTCAGCCTTTCATAATCAAATTTCTCTAATCCGCCTCTTTTCCCAAATAAGCCAGTAATTTTAGCTCCAGTTTTATCATTGGCAAATTTAAGAGTTAACCCCTGGAATTTGCATACATTTTCTACTAAACCTGTTTTTTCCAAGACATCAATCATAGTTTTATTTGATGGAGAAAAGTCATGAGAACCTGGGATAACGTAGATGTCAATATCCTGTTCTTTAGCCTCTTTTAGTTTTGCAGACGCCTCTCTTATTAATTCTATTGGCGGTAAGGCTGTATCAAACAAATCTCCTGAGATAAGGATAAAGGCAACCCTGTTTTCTATACATTTGTCTATAGCCAGCCTAAATGTTTGCAGATTTAATTGTTTTAACTGGTCTTCTCTCCAGCCACCAATATGTACATCTGATAAGTGTGCAAACTTCATTTTTAAGAATAAATCACCCTCTAGGCTTTATTATGCTGAAGAAGTATAAATAGTTTGTGTATCATAGGATTTGGTGAAATCCTATTTTGAGATAGACGATAAAGAAAAGTTTGTATAACCTCCTCTATCTATTAGATTACACAAGATTTCTAAGTCTGATATAACTTCTTTTACATGGAGGATTTCTATCATTCTTTCCGGTTTGATGCTACTATATTGGATATAGGGTTTTTCCCAATAAATTCTAACATTTTCAGGAGATTTTAATTTTTTATTAAATTCCTTTAGAAAAGATCCTTCAATTAGAGGGATATAATAAGTATCACCTGAATTTGTATCCTCAATCAATACGTTTATTGATACTTCTTTAAAATCTTCTAAAAAATCTTCAATTTTTGGTTTAGATAGGGGGTTTATATTAAAATATTCTGGGTCATCCGAAGCACAATAGTCTGGCAGTCCTTTTAAGAGATAACGAATTTCATATCCTGGTCGTAACTTAAATAAAAACCCCAAAGCTCCATAAATTGTAGAATCATGAATAAGTCGTGTTTTTAAAAGTAACTCTGGTACTTTTGTAAAATCCTCTTGATTATAAGAACCCAGTTTCTTATATACTCGCATTAATCCTCTTTTTAAGTCCCTTTTCATATATTTTTTATAGATGTGTCTTACCTTATCTATAAGTCTTTCTAATAGAAAAATATCTCAAGCCAAATCCCATAATACTATATTATTAAATAAAAAAATAAAAAATAAGAATTTACTTCTTTATAGCGTATCCAACTATCAAAGATACAACACCAATCACTAGGTATAGTACAGATACTGCTGTGTCAAATTTAAACAGTAGAAATCCTAATATTCCTAAGATTACACCAACCCATCCTATGAGTTTATTGTATCCTCCACCCTGACCTTTAGTACCTATATAGATACCTGTGACAGCTCCAACTAGGTTTAATACAGTTAGCCATGTAGTTACAGTGAATATACCAAGAACTTTTGCGCTAAATAATCCCAAGATACCTAGTAGACCTAATATAATGCCTAGAATTAATGCATATGTTTTTTGTGTATTTCCTATATTATCCACCCCCTTTATGTATAATTTGTTAGTGCTTGTGATATATAAAGGTTTTTATTTTTGTCAATTTTTCCAAGCCAGTTGACATTCTCTTAGCTTATGTGCAAAACATAATGGATATCATGGCGTGTCCTGGGTGCACATGATTACAATATTTCAAAGAATTATAGTTCAAGAAAAAAAGAAAATGTTGAGAATAAATTAATATTGAACGAGTTAGAATATATTGGGCCTTTCTATAGTGATATATTTGACTTTGATACTAAAAGAAAAAATCTCGTTACTCGCCCTAACTCATGTTACTGGCTTTGGAAAGAAGTAGTTCAATAAAACATAAAGTTCTTATATTGACAAGTTGATAAAAAAGCAAAATGGAATACACAACTCCTCAAACATTAGTAAGGGCAGGAAGATTTGATAGCCCCTTAGAAGAAGCTGTGAAGAAATTTGAAGAGCCATTAACAAAGGTCCCAATGGGACTAGGAAACACAGTTAAGTATGCTACCTTTAAAGAATCAGAAGAATCATATTTATTGATGGTTTCTCAACAAAAAGATAGACAAACAACTAGTTTTGGATATAATGTTCTTTTAACAGTTACTTCCTATTCAGATTCAAGAAATCAGCAAGTAGCAGATAAATTTGAAAACGAAACAGGAATTGATTTAAGTATTGATGTTCCAGAACCATTAAAAAGACAATTTGCAATGATGGGATTATCATTTCAAGTTTTTGAGAAAAATCCAAAAGAAGCTATGGCTATTTTTAGGGGAGTTTAGTATGAGAGATAAAGAGTTCAATATAAATAAAACGCAAGGTTTTTATATTGTATGGAACAGCGTTGTTGCATGACTCTAGATAATATTGTGGTTGACTTTGAGAACCCATTATCTGTACAAGAGACTAAAAATTTGCTTAGATTTATTTCTAAAGAGATTGATTGTAAAGTAGAGGCTGGATATTATACAAGCGCTATAAGGAAAGAAGAGGTTTCTTATGAACCTAACTCTACTAAAGAAAAACCTCATAAGATGCTGGAGAGGTTCCAAGATATAGAAGGGAAAATGATAAAGAAAGATTTATCTATGGGTTTTAGGGGCATTAGATATGCTGGTCTTAAAGTCTGCGGATTTATTGGATTAGAATTTGATGTTAGCCTGTCTTATATCCCAACTCTAGATAAGGAGCTAAAATTTATAGAAAATGTAAAACAGAAAGTAAAGCAATATACCTCAGCATATTAAACTATTTATAATATAACTTTATTCCCATCTTTTAGGGCAAAAACATCTTTATTTGTTTTATAACCAAGATCTAAAGCAAGCTCTTCAAAACTTTTAAACATAACAGGATCTCCCTGACAAGGAATAACTACTCTTGGCTTTACCATTTTTATAAAATCATGCATATCCTCTCTTGCTAAATGTCCTGAAACATGAATATCTTTAAAGATTCTAACTTTTTTTTGCACTAATCTTTCTTCTACTTTAGCCCTGTTAGCTATGTTAATTTCAGCTGGTATGGTCTTGTTCGAGAAGATAACGCTATCCTCTTTTTCAAGTTTAAAAGGCAGAGCCTGATTAATCATTTTTGTTAATACTGCCTTCGGCTCTCCCTGTCCGCCTGTACATATAATTGTATACTTCTCTTTTCTCTGTTTTTTTAGCTTATTCAATCTCTTTTTGATAAGATCTCCATAGCCAACTATTTCTACATGGTCTGATAGCTTTGTAAGCCCTAAATCTTCAGATGCCTGAATATATTTCATTAAACTTCTTCCTAAGAAAATTGGCTTCCTGCCTAATTTTAAGGAAAAATCCACTATTGATTTTAACCTTGCAATATGTGAAGCAAATGTTGTTGCAATTATTGCATTCTCTGAATTTGCAGTTCCAAGCATCACGTCTTTAAGCATCTCTCTAGCTACACTCTCAGGAGGCGTTTTTGTATTTGATGTTGCGTAGATACTATCCATTATCAAAGCAATGACATTTCCATCCCCAATTTCATTTAATCTTTTGTAATTAGGTTTTTGCCCTAAGACAGGATTGTTGTCTAGCTTAAAGTCGTTAGCATAAAGAACAGTTCCTTTTGGAGTGTGTATGGCTATTATAGAAGTCTGTAGTGTTGAATGTGTAATACCTATTAGTTCTATCTCGATATTCTTTGAAACCTTTATGGAAGAATTATTGTTTAATGCTTTTAATTGGTTAGGGATTTTTATTTTATCATCCCTTAACATTGTTTTTACTATCTCAATTGTCATTGGGTTTGATATTATTGGGGCATTGTAATAAGGAGCAAGGTAAGGTATGGCTCCGCAGTGATCTAAATGACAGTGAGAAGGGACTATAGCCTTTACCATATGCTTGTACTTTTCTATAACTCTGTGGTCTGGAACAATTCCATATTTTATTAAGTCATTAGTAGGGGCATATGTTTTGTGGCCTCCTTCTTCCTCAAAACTAACAACTTTTGGAATGTAAAGGCCCATGTCAAGAATTACAGCCTCATCACCAACCCTAAGGAAGGACATATTTTTTCCGACTTCTCCATATCCTCCTATTGGTATGAATTCTATTTCCATTTAGTAAATTTAGACTTTGTGAAGTTTATAAATATATTTACCAAAACCCTTATAAAGTACTATACACACTAGTGTGTATGATTCTAGAAAATATCAGGGAGATGATTAAAGATGCCACGAAATAAAAAAACGTTGTATGACTATGGTAAGGAAGGAATAAAAGAACATCCTGAATTGTTTGAAGCATTATTAGAATTTGAAAGAACTGGCAGATTAAAAAAACCAAATCCAAAAACGAGAGCTAATTTTACTATAGACCATAAGCTGTTAAATCAGTTTAGAGAATATTGCCAAGATAAAGGATTTAAAATGAGTTCTTTGATAGAGAAGTCTATCAAAAAAATTTTAGAAAATTAAATCTTCATTTCATCATTTACCCTAATATTAATATTTGGGTGGGTTTCTAGAATATATTTAGCTTTTTCTTTAGGAATTAATAAAGGATTAAATGGATAAGCTAGTTTAGTATCCACCACTTTTTTATTTTTATTAATCCAGGCTATTCGTATCGGATAGAACACAAAAAACATGTGTATACCATGATAATCTTCCCTGTTAAACTCAAATAGCAGGTTCTTCCTTTTAGAAAACATCAACCCTATTAATTTAGAGATAAATGTACTGCATAATTTAACATCCAACCTTTTAGTATTTATTTTTATTTTCACTTAGCTCTTATCTTTCTTGCTTTTTCTTTAGCCTTTTCTTTTTTTGGAATTGTTATCTTTAGTACACCATCTTTGTAATTAACTTCTGTATTTTCTGAGTCTACAGTTGCTGGTAATTGCAATGCCCTATAGAAGCCGGAGAATGCTCTTTCTTGTCTATAATAACCTTCTTTTACAGTCTTTGCCTCCCTTTTTTTATGCGCTTTTACTTCCAGCAGATGGTCTTTAACATGGATCTGTACATCTTTTTTATCAACTCCCGGCATATCAAGCTTAACTATTACAGAATCATCTGTTTCTTGCATATCCAAGGGAGGGGTTTTCATTGAACTTATTTCTTTAAAATTTTTAAATGCTGGATTTTGGGAGAATCTATCAAATGCTTTGTTCATCTCTTTTCTCATCCTGTTGATTTCATCAAAAATATCATCAAGCATTCTACCACCTCAAAGCTTTAAGCGACTCTTTTTTTATTAATTTTTCTATTATAAATGCTAAAAACTGGGCTATGAAATTAACTGTGAATATTGCTATAACCCACATAAGGATTGTATCAAATAAAGCCATAGTATTCCTCTAGTTATATCCTTAATAAGTTTTTCTTAATATCCTTCACCTTACTCATTCGTAAAAATTTTAGGTCGGGGTGACTAACATAGATTAGTTTCAATTTTTGAAAATCATTAGGACTCTAAAAGAGAAGCGGAACTTTAGTCTATAGAGGTTTTTACTTTATTTATCAAAACCACAGACTCGTTTAAGCGTATTCAATTTTTCCGCTTCATATATTTGTGCTTCGTATTTATTAATCCCTTCATATGCTCTCATTAACCAGAAAGCATGTTTTAATTGATATCCCCTAATAGTCCTATCTTTTTCAATATCTTCAATTAACATTTCAACAACCCTATAAGAATTTCCTGATTCAACTCTTTCAGACATATTAAAACCACACCCCTGTAATATTTTAAGATCATCTACACTATACTTTTTTATTCTTATTAGGCAAGATTCAAGTGCGATTGCATCATTAGAACCCGCTTCAAGTCTAGGAGATGAGACTATACAATCATCAGCAATCCTGCCTCCATGAGGGTTAGTTGTTAATTCATTAAACAGTTCTATTGTTTTACCTAGATCTAACCTTGAAAATTGATTTATGTTGTGCTTCATACATAATCTAAATACCAAGTAGTTTATAAATATTTTGTTTTTAATTACTATTTAGTAACTATAAAAGTTCCCCTTCCTGGCTTCTTTTTCCTTAATTAGCCTTAGGCTCCTATTGGGGAATGGAGCGGAGACGAGTTTTTGAAATTTGGTCGTTGCGCACTTTCCAGCACTAAATGCATGACGCGAGAGAAGCTTATAATAAAATAGTTTCCCTGCCTTCCATTCTGAATTTTCTTAACCTAAAATTGATTTAAATACTGTAAATGGTTGTGCTCCTTCTACCTTTTGGTCATTTACTAAGAAGATAGGCGTTGAGGAAATACCTCTCTTTGTAGCTTCAGCAATATCTAACCTAACTCTTTCTGACATAACTCCACTACCTAAACAGGCATCGAACAAAGTAGTATCTAATCCTATCTCTTTTGCATAAGATTTTAGATTGGATTTGGATAATCTGTCTTGTCTTTCAAATAAAATGTCATGATACTCCCAGAACTTACCTTGGTCTGCTGCACATTCACTCGCTTCTGCAGCTTTAAATGCAAAGCCGTGTATCTGGACTAATGGAAGATGCTTGTAGATAAGTTTTGCTTTTCCCTTGTTTATGTATTCAGCTTCTAATTGCAGCAGTGTTGTTGACCAGAACCTTTCACAGAAAGGGCATTGGAAATCTGAAAATTCAATTATTGTTGAAGGCGCGTTTGGATCACCCTTTACATGCTCTTGTTGGGGCAATAATGGCGTATAATCTGGTTTGTTGAATAATAGGATTATACCAAAGTATATTATTAAGATTAGAATCAAAGCTATTATAGCATAAAATATATATCTCTTGAATTTTCTTTTTTTTGGTTTTAGGACCTCATCTTTAATTCCATGCTTTGCATTATTGTGCTGATTCAAAGCATCTTTAGTCTCAAATGTCTTGTTACAAAGCTTGCATTCAAATATTTCCACAATTCATGCTTTAGATATTTAGTATATAAACCTAATGTTTAAAAAAAAGAAAAAAATAAAAGAATTACTCGTATGTACCACTTACTTTCAAGTTTAGTGTATGGTCTGTTCCACCAGTTACAGAATAAACAACTGCTACATCTTCTTCCTTATAACAGTTTCCTGCTGTTCCTGCAGCTACTCCACCTGCTGCTGATGTTACTTCTTGTGCTGCTCCACCTTTAGCCAAGGTTACTGAAACAACTGTACCAGCTATAGATGTTACTGACACATCATCTGGAGCTCTATTTTCCATAACTAAAGTTGTTGCTCCATTAGCAAGAACTTTCTGGTCTGTAATAGCAACATTCTGTCCAAGAGCGCCACTTACTGATTTTCCACACTCTTTTCCACCAATGTAAACCCATAGAAGACCGCCAATTATGACAATAGCCA
>Ga0209541_10014389_pt1 | contig 11936 bp, 13 predicted proteins | sample RifCSPlowO2_01_FD_184027 | JGI IMG/M metagenome (GOLD analysis project Ga0209541, IMG submission 184027) | Groundwater microbial communities from Rifle, Colorado - Rifle CSP2_plank lowO2_0.1 (SPAdes) (version 2) | ecosystem: Environmental > Aquatic > Deep subsurface > Groundwater | place...
TGGAAAACCAATTTATTATGAAAATTTCAAGAAAGTCGTTGATGTGAAGGAAGACGGCTCTATAGAGTTCGACATGAGCTATTTTGACTTCCATTACAAATTGAGAATGCCGAGCAAGAAGTTTGAGAAAGAATTTGGGCCGATAAGGAAGCCGCATGAGGAAGTGACGCAAAAGCACAAAGACATAGCGGCATCACTGCAGAAAATAACAGAAGAAATCCTGTTCAAGATGCTCCATCACCTTCACAAGGAAACAAACATGACAAACCTCTGCATGGCAGGCGGAGTTGCATTGAACAGCGTGGCCAACGGCAAAATAACAAAGAACACCCCTTTCAAAAAGGTGTTGATCCAGCCTGCTGCAAGCGACGCGGGAACTTCATTAGGGGCAGCAGCTTACGCTTACAATACCATACTTGGGCACAAAAGGAAGTATGCCATGAAGTCTGCTTACCTTGGCCCTTCCTTTTCCACAGAATACATACAGAATTTTCTTGACAAGAATAAAATTGCATACAAGAAATTCAAGAACGACCAGGCCATCACCAAGCTGACAGCAAACCTGATTTACAACAATAATGTAATCGGATGGTTCCAGGGCAGGATGGAATGGGGGCCAAGAGCGCTTGGGTCAAGAAGCATTCTTTCAAATGCCGCCAATCCCAAGATGAAGGATATTCTGAACTTAAAAGTCAAGCACAGAGAGAGTTTCAGGCCCTTTGCGCCTGTGATAAGCAAGGAAGACGTTCATGATTATTTTGATATTGACAAGGACGAAGAGCCTTTCATGCTTTTTGTCTATCCTTTCAAGGAGAAAGTAAGGCATCTGGTTCCCAGCGTCGTGCATGTGGATGGCAGCGGGAGATTGCAGACGACTTCAAAGGAGGAAAATCCATTATACTATGGCGTCATAAAAGAGTTTGAAAAACTCAGCGGGGTGCCGATTCTTGTCAACACTTCCTTTAACATAAGGGGAGAGCCGATTGTGTGCACCCCTGAAGACGCTTACAGGTGCATGATGGGCACAGGAATCGATTATTTAGTCATGGACAAGTTCCTAATCAAGAGAGATGATAATTCAAAAGATAAGTGGGACAGCGAGAGAATCGCGACAGACTAGCACTAGCACGAAAAATTAATAAATATAAGTATTGCTTCACAAGCCATGACAAAGTTCTATCTTATAAGGGATGTCTGGGCGTTCATGAAGGAAAGGAAGAAATGGTGGCTTTTGCCTATCATCCTCATGCTCGTGCTGGTTGGCTTGTTGATAGCAGTAACCCAAAGCTCTTCCCTGTCGCCATTTATCTATGCATTTGTTTAAAGATGACAACGAAAATAGGCCAAAAAGTCCAGGAGTTTTACAACAAAACGCCTTTTCCCGATTACGAGCTGGACAGGTTTAACAGCAAAGAGGACATGAAACTTTCAGCATACGAGTTTGCCAAAGTCTTGGACAGGTCTATTCCGGAAGATGCATCTGTCATTGATGTCGGCACAGGAACAGGGCAGCTTTCAGCATTTCTGTCTTTAAGAAGAAAGTGCGTCTGGGGAATAGACTTCTCAGACAGTTCCCTGAAAAAGGCGCTGGCGCTAAAAAAGAAATTGAATCTGGACTCGTGGCATCTTAAAAAAGTGGACATACTGGATACTAAGCAAATAGAAGAAATCGGGATGAAATTCGATTATGTGCTGTGCCTTGGGGTGCTGCACCATACCGGAAATGCCTACCAGGGATTCAAGAATATACTAAATTTGCTAAAGCCCGACGGCTACATTGCCATAGGCCTGTACAATAAATTCGGAAGGATGCCGCTCGAAATGAGAAAACTACTTTCAAGGACAGTGTTCAAAAACAATGACAATGTCAAGGACTGGTTTATCCGGATGCAGATCGGCGATGTCGAAGACAAGGAACGAGCAAGAGGATGGTGGAATGACCAATACTTGCATCCCCACGAGACAACCCACACTATAGGGGAGGTTTTAAGATGGTTCAGAAAGAACAATATTGAATATTATCAGACAGTCCCTTCTGTGAGCTTGCTTGACAAGAGCAATCTTGAAATTGCAGGCGTATGGAACAATGCCAATGAAATTACCCCTTATCTTCCCCTTAGGATTTCAACCCAATTATTCTGGGTGTGGAAAACCCATCACGAAGGCGGCTACTGGATCACCTTCGGCAGGAACATGGCATCCAAACCATAAGCCCGGAGAATTAATCCCAAAACTTTATTAAACACCTTTGATACACCAAATCTATGGGTCAAAGATTCTATCTCCTGAAGGACGCATGGGCATTCATGAGGGAAAGGAAAAATTACTGGCTGCTGCCGATCATCATAATACTTCTTCTGTTTGGCGTCCTGATAATTATAGGGCAGAGCTCTTCGTTAAGCCCGTTCATCTATGCTTTGTTCTAAAGGTTGATGCTGGTTTTCACAATTTTTTCGATGGCTAACGAATAGAAAGAATCACACCGAAAGCGAATAATATAAATAGTAGCATATTTTAAGTATGAAAAACAAAGATGGTTGATGAAAAACAAATCAAGCAGTGGTTGAAAGAGGGAACAATAACTCAAGCGCAAGCCAAAAAGATGATGGCTGACTCCTCTTCGTATAAGAAGGAACAAAGCTCAAATAAATTAATTGTTGCTATTTCTACAATTGGCGCAATTTTACTTGGTATTGGTGCGATTCTTTTTATAGCATCAAATTGGAGAACAATTCCCAATATAGTTAAGACATTGTTATTAGTTGGAAGCACTTTTGGAGCTTATTACGTTGGATATTTATTCAGATACCAAAAACAAAATTTACCAAAAGTTGGAGCATCACTGATATTTTTAGGTGCACTACTTTTTGGAGCAACAATCTTTCTAATAGCTCAAATCTACAATATAAATGCAAACTCACATACACTTATGCTTATATGGATGATAGGAATATTGCCTTTGGTCTATGTTTTTATGTCAATGCCAATAGCAGGATTATTGTCTTTGTTATTTTTTATCTGGGTTTATCTCTTTTTTTTCTTAACAAGGCAATCTTTCTGGGGTTGGCTAGAGGGATTTTCATCAAGATATTTTCCTGTACTTTACGTTGTTGCAGGAGTAATGTTGTTTGGAATAGGGGGGCTTCATTACTTATCAGAAAAATTGCATAATATTGCTCGTATATATAGAATTGCAGGGCTTAAAGTTATACTTTTTTCATTATTTTTGCTCACTTTTAACTTTTTCTCTCAATATCGAGATTATTATGGAAGCCAAACAGATGCCACTGGAAAATTTGTGGTAGGATTTGTTATTTTTTCTGTTTTGGCTATAATTATAGGAGTGATAAACTGGTTTTTTAATAAATCAGAGCAAATCTCCAAAATTGAAGGTCCAGTAAGTTTAGGACTGATGGCATTAATGTTGGTGTTCTATTATTATCCATCTTCAACTACAATTTATGTTATCATCTTTAACTTGGTTCTGGCAGGAGTAATATTTTTACTATTGTATGCCGGGTATGAACGAGAAGATATGAAACTCGTAAATATGGGAATGTTTTGGGTTGCAACTTTTATTGTTGTAAGATATTTTGATTTCTTCTGGGGGCTTTTAGATAGGTCAATTTTTTTCATGGTTGGAGGTCTTATCTTAGTATTAGGTGGAATAGCTCTTGAAAGAAAAAGACGTCAAATAAAAGCCCAGTTCAAAGCTTAAGATGGAAAAGAAAAAATTGTTTCTGATAATAGGTATATTCTGGGCAGTCATCATTTTTGGATTTATTGCGTTTAAAGAATTTACTTTGAAGACTGGTGAAGAAGTTTTATTAAAAACTCGTCCAGTTGATCCAAGAGACTTGTTTAGAGGCGATTATGTTATTCTTACTTATGAAATCAGCAGTTTAGATACATCAGCTCTACAAACGGATGTTACTGAGTTTAAGCAAGAAGATAAAGTATATGTCTCATTAAATAAAGTGGATAATTATGGTATTGCTTTAGGTGTCTATGTAAATAAACCAAAAGAAGGTTTATTCTTAAAGGGGACAATTAAAAATGTCCAAGGCAGTAGATTAAACTTGGAATATGGCATTGAAAGCTATTTTGTTCCAGAAGGCAAAGGCAGAGAAATCGAGAGACAAAGAGGAAGAAATCTTGATGTAAAAGTCGCTGTTGATAAATTAGGTAATGCAGTAATTAAAGACCTTTTGATAGACGGAAAAGTATTCAGATTTGAATAAATACCGGAGTAGTCTACAGCGGAAGAATACGATTCTTTGATGTTGAAGACGGGAATGGCAGGACTGCAAGGGCAATCATGAACTTTATTCTGATGAAAAAAGAAGTTATGGGCACAGCAAAAAAGAATAAGCCTTCTACTGTGCACATACAATAATCCCCAATAATGAACGCCCAGATTCCTATCCACAATTTACGACAAGCTTTAAATATGCTAGCTAGATACTTTGCCCTATGAAAGCGCTGATAACAGGGGCTTCCGGAGCATTGGGAGACTCTCTAAGAAAAGTTTTCGTGGATTCTTTTTGCCCGAGCCATGAAGAAATGGATGTTGCCAATCCAAAGTCTGTGGATAAAAGCGTATTGGGCTGTAAGCCCGATGTTCTTGTTCACGCGGCAGCAATTGTTGGCGTGAGAGAATGCGAGAAAGACAAGAAAAAGGCGTGGCTCACCAATGTGGAGGGCACGCAAAATATAGTAAATGCTCTCAAGAAGCTGAACAATGACTGCTACCTTGTTTATATGTCCACTGCATGCGTATTTGAAGGCGAAAACGAGAAGTATTACACAGAAGACGACACTCCTTCCCCGAAAAATTATTATTCATTCACAAAGCTTTGCGGTGAGCTTATAGTAAGGCAATACAGCAACAGCTGCATCATAAGGACCAATTTTGTGCCAAAGCAGCAATGGAAATACCCAAAAGCCTTTGTTGACAGGTACGGAACTTATCTTTTCACTGACGGCGTGGCAGAAGGAATAAGCGAGGTATGCGCGAAGAAAGAAAAAGGGATAATCCACATTGTTGGCGACAAACGGATGAGCATGTATGAATTAGCCTTGCTTGCAGGCTCGAAAAATCTCGCCGAGCAAGGCTCGTCGGAAGTTACTCGTGGAAAACCACTCGTAACTGTCGGCAAAATGACATTGGCAGAATATCAAGGTCCTCCATTGACTGTTGACATGAGCCTGTCCACCAGGAGATGGAAAAAATACAAAATAAAATGAAAAAGCTGAATATAGGGTGCGGAAGCGACATAAAGAAAGGCTGGATAAACCTTGATAAGGCCAAGGTAAACGGAGTTGATGTGGTGCACGACATAGACAAGGTGCCATGGCCCTTCAAGTCAAATTATTTCGATGAGGTTTTTGCACAGGATGTTGTTGAGCACACCAAGGATTTGTTCAAGACAATGAAGGAAATACAGAGAGTCTGCAGGAAAAACGCCAAGGTAAGGATAATTGTGCCTTATTGGCATTCATCCGGAGCCTTCTATCCCAACCACAATTATTTCTTCAACATTGACGCTATGAAATTCTTCACGGAGAAAGGAAGAGCATACGACAATTATTACGGCTTCAGGATGGAAAATATCATTCTGCTGCCTTCAAGAATAGGATGGCTGATCCCGCCGCTGCCTGTTCCGAAATCATTATTTCCCAACGTGCTTAATTTGAGGCACTTGGCCAGCTATTTACTGGGGGAGATCATACTCAAGATTGATTTTCACATGAGGGTTGTAAAATAAAGCTAACATATAAAATAACATTAACGATAATCACATTAAAAAACAATTTCAAATAAAAATCAACGATGAATAAAAAATTATAAAACACTTATTGAATAATCTATAGGCAAGGACATTAATTTTCGTATAATAATTATCCTTGCCTATATAAGCGTACTTTAACAATTATTACGGATATTAAAGTCCGCACCTATAAACGAAATTAACAAAATGCAAAAAAAAGTTCTTGTTTCAGCAGTTATAGTAACTTATAACGGGAAAGACTTGCTGAAAACAGCCATGGACTCAATAATCAAAATTAAAGATATTGCCTGCCAGCTGGTTGTTGTTGACAACAACTCTTCCGACGGAAGCATTGATTTCATAAAAAAAAATTACAAGAATGCAAAAATAGTCAAAAACAGGGAGAATCTCGGCTACACCGGAATAAATTCGGCTTTGCCCTACTGCAACGGGAAATATATCCTATTTTTAAACAATGACGTAAAACTGGACAAGAATTGCATCAAGGAGTTGTTAAATGCGGTTGAAAAAGACAGCAAAATTGCAATGGCAGCTCCGCGCCTCGTTAATTACTACAACCAAAGCCTGAAATCGGCAGGCACCTGGGCTTCAAGGGCTTTTTATGCAGGCCACATGGTTGGAGATTCAAAAGAAAAGGAAATACCCTACCTCGGCGTCGGCTTGATAAGAAAAGACATTGTAAACAAATTCGGCTACCTGTTTGACAATGATTATTTCATATATGGTGAGGACCTTGACCTTGGCCTGAGGCTGAGGCTGCTGGGCTACAAGATAATTTTTGCCCCTGAAGCTATCCTTTATCATATGCACGCTATGACAACAGCGAAAGGGCCGAGCCATAAAATGACATTTTTGCTGGAAAGAAATTTGCTAATGACCTTCTTCAAAGTCCTGTCTTTCAAGAATATTCTTTTGCTCATGCCTTATGTGCTCTTCATGAGGCTTATTGCAATGCTTAAGGATATCGCTTCGCTTAACTTCAACAGCCTGCTTGCAAGGCTGCACGCAATATTATGGATTGTGTTCAATTTTGATTCAGTTCTGGAAAAAAGGAGCAAGCTTCAAAAGCTCAGAAAGGCTGATGACAAATTCGTTTTGAAAGCATTCTCAGAGAAGCATTTGCTTGAAAAAAGAGTGCTGATTTAGCAAAGGCCTTAATCTGCCTGCAATTGCGGCGTATAGGTCTCTTCCATCCATTGGATGAACCTTTTTACACCTGTCCTTAAATCAACCTTTGGAGCATAATCAAACTTTGTTTTTAGCTTTGTCAGGTCAGGGCATCTTCGCTTCGGGTCTGCGCTTACATAAGCGTCGTTCAATCCCTTGATTTTCTCAATTTTGACATTGGCGCCGAATAGCCCGGCAACCATGTTTGCGAGCTCTTCTATGGTTATTTCAGGCTGCTCGTTCCCAACATTAAAAGCTTCGCCGTTATAGCCGGAAAGAAGCACTTTGAAAAATCCGGTCATTGCGTCACTCACATAGCAGAAAGTTCTTGTATGATTGCCTTCTCCATAGACCGGCAAGGGCCTTTTGCTGAGGGCATGCGCCACAAAATTAGGTATTACCCTGTAGTCGTCTGTACGCATCCCCGGGCCGTATACATTGAATGGCCTGACGACTTTTACAGGTATGCCGTAAGTCTCATGGTACACTGAGCATAAAGTCTCGCCGAGCCTCTTGGACTCGTCATAATTTGCCCTTGGGCCGGTGCAGGAGACATTCCCAAAATAGGTCTCTGGCGTGGGCACAAATCTCGGATCCGGATCGCCGTAAATCTCGCTTGAGCTGAAAAACAGCATGTGCTTTGCATCCTTTTCCCTTGCCAGCTCCAGCATGTTCTTTGTGCCTAAAGTTGCCACGTCTATAGTCTCTATTTTAAACTCCCTGTAGAATTTTGGAGAGGCGATGCCGGCAGCGTGTATTATGCAATCCACATCCCCCTCAATTTTCAGCGGCAGCTTTATGTTGTGCCTGATTTCCCTGAAATTGCCCTTGTCAATCCAGTATTTCACCCCTGTTATGAAATTGTCAACAGATATGATTTTGCACGGCTCTTCAAAGCGGTTTTTATTCAGGAAATCCAGGACACTCAGGAAATAGTTGCCCAAAAATCCCGCGCCTCCTGTTACAACGACTGTCTTGCCGCTTAACTGCATGGCATCTGACTTTATGTCATTTGCAATGTTTGCAATGTCCTCCTTCACTATCCTGCTTTCCATTTTATATCAGCTGAAACTTTTTGGTGTGCTCCTCATATTCTTTGCTGTAGCGGTGTCCCGTTGTAAGGTTGAGCATCACAGAATCTTCTAGAAACCTCATCGCATGGGCAATCATCGGGGGGGTAATGACCAGGCTGTTCGGCTCTATTATTATGCTTTCCTCCTTTGCATCCTTATTATTTAAATTCTTTGACACGCTTTCATATTTTCCTGAGACAAGATAAACATACTGCGTTTGCTTTGGATGGTAATGGTTTGCCCTTATCGAGCCCTTTTTGGACGTGATTACGGCAACATGGCATATCGGCTCTTCCAGCACGTTAAGTATTGCGCCCCTCTCGTCCTGAAATACCGGCTCAATCTTTTTTATTGTCTCATTTGGCAAGCTGTTCACCTACAATAATCACTTCTGGCAAGGGTATTATAAATTTTGCTCCTTGCTCTGCATAGCCTTTGGCTTTTTCCATGATCTCTTTTGCGAAATTCCATGCAAGTATCAATATGTAGTCGGGCTTTTCCTGGTCAAGGTGCTGCGAGCCCACAACCGGAATATGCATTCCTGGAGTAAGCAATCCCACTTTTAAAGGATTGTCATCGACAATATATTTTATATATTCAGTCCCGATATTGCAGAAATTCAGCAATGTGTTGCCCTTTGCAGGGGCCCCGTATCCGGCAATTATCTTTCCCCTGCGCCTGATTTCCCGGAGCGTGCCGACCAGTCTTTCCCTTGTGCCATAAACTTTGTTCGCGAATTTATTGTACAATGCAAAATCATTGACGCCGTAATTTTTTTCATCCTCAAGCATTTTCCCCACAGATTTGCGTATTTCAAATTTGCCTTCCTTTTTCCTGACAAACACCCTCAAAGAGCCGCCGTGGCTGTCAACTTTTTGCACATCGAATACCTCCATGCCCATGCTGCTGAAAAAGTAATCCAGTGGCGTGAGGGAAAAATAGCTGAGGTGCTCGTGATATATCGTGTCAAAGAGCATCTTTTCGAACATATCAACAAGATACGGCGCTTCAATCACGAAAATCCCGTCTTTTTTAAGGAGCAATTTGACATTCCCCACAAGAGCTTTTATGTCATTGACATGGGCAAACACGTTTGTCGCGGTGACAACGTCTGCATGGCCTTTCCTTGATATGATTTGCCTCACGGCGTCTGCATTGAAAAAGTCATTTATTGTCTCAATCCCGTCCTTTTCAGCTATGGCTGCGATGTTTGTTGCAGGCTCCACTCCGATGGTCTGAACCCCCATTTTCCGGAAGCCCTTCAGCAAAATTCCGTCATTGCTTCCTATGTCAACTGCCAAAGAATTTTTGTTGAGGTCAAGCGATTCGCAGATGTCCTCGGCCATCTTTGCGAAATGAACCCTGAAAGTCGCTGTGGTGGAGCTGACATACAAATAGTTTTTGAACATTATTTCAGCCGGGACTACATAGTTAAGCTGGACAAGCTTGCATTTGCTGCAGAAGCATGTTTCAAGCGGAAATGCGCTTTCCTTTTTGCTTAAATCCTCTTTCGGGACAAAGCTGTTTGCCAGCGGCATTTCTCCAAGGGACAAAAATTTTTTCAGCTCTTCATTGCCGCAGATCCTGCATTTCATTGCCCGAAAGAAAAAGGTTTATTTTATAAAGCTATTGCTATAGCAACTAAAAAACATTTAAATACGGCTGCGAACCTAGCACACAAAATGATTAATGTCGGAGTTATCGGCGTCGGAAGATGGGGCATGAATTATCTGAGGGCTTTAAGGAGCGCTAAAAATGCATCCGTAAGATGGATATGCTCCTCCACAAAGGAAACTTTAAAGAAAGCTATTGCCGAAACTAAATTAAAGGCAAGAAGCACAACCAGCTACAAAGAAATCCTTAATGACAGGGAAGTTGATGCAGTGATTATAGCAACTTCTGCCAGCACCCATTATGGCATTGCAAAAGACTCTCTTTTGTCGGGAAAGCACGCTCTTGTCGAAAAGCCCGTATGCCTGAACTCTAAAGATGCGGCAGACCTGCTTAAGATATCAAACAAAAAAAATAAAATACTTATGGCCGGGCACCTGCATTTGTTCAATCCCGGAATACAAAGGATAAAATCCGACATGAAAGCAGGATTGTTCGGCAGGATTAATTATATAAGCATCACGCATACAGGGAATGGGCCTGTACGAAACGACATGAGCGCCCTGTGGGACTTTTTTCCGCACAGCGTTTCGATACTTTTGCACTTTCTTGAAGAGAACCCAATTGAGATAAGCGCCAGCGGGGCGTCATTCCTGAACAAGGGCATAGAAGACATAGCAACAATGAATTTGAAATTTCAGGGCAATATCTTTGCAGAGTCAATGTGCAGCTGGCTCAGCCCTTTGAAGAGAATGGAGGTAATCGTAGCAGGAGAAAAGCTTTACGCAGTTTTTGACGACTATGCAATAGAAAACAAACTTTTGTACTGCCGCAACAGGCCAAAAATGAAAAACGGAAAGGCAGTGACAGAAGACAACGGATGCGAAGCGGTAAAAATAACCGAAGCTAAGCCGCTGGCCGAGCAGGTAAAACATTTTCTGTATTGCATTGAGAATAAAAAAATACCAATAAACGACGGCAATGCAGCCTTGAAAGTTACAAAAATAATTGAATGCGCAGAAGAATCCATGAAAAAGGGCAGCGCAATAAAACTAAAATGAAGCTTTCGATAATTGTCCCGATATACAACGAAAAGAATACTATACGCGAGCTGGTCAGAAGGGTCAATGGCGTTGACCTTGGCAAGATCAAAAAAGAGATCATATTGGTTGATGACTGCTCGAAAGACGGCTCCAGGGAGATTCTCAAAAAGCTGAAGGGCAGCTACAAAAAAATCTTCCATAAAAAAAACAGCGGAAAAGGAGCGGCATTGAAGACCGGCATAAAATCAGCAACCGGGGACTTCACAATCTTCCAGGATGCGGACCTGGAGTACAACCCCAGCGATTATAAAAAAATGTTAAACTATCTGATTGGAAAAAATGCAGAAGTCGTAATCGGCACAAGGTTTGAAGGCCAGAAATTCGCGCTTTTCGGAAAAAGGAAGACCATACATTCCACGCACTGGGTTGGCAACAAAATTTTGACGTTTGTTTTCAATATCCTTTACAATGTGAGCCTGACGGATATAGAGCCCTGCTACAAGCTTTTTAAAAGTGATGTTCTAAAGGGAATGGATATAAAGGCAAACGGTTTTGAATATGATATCGAGCTTCTGTGCAAGCTTGTGAAGAAAGGCGTCAAAATCCGCCAGATTCCGATAAGCTACAATCCAAGAAGATTCGAGGAGGGCAAGAAAATAAACTGGAAGGACGGACTAATTGCTTTCTGGGTCATTGTGAAGCACAGGTTTTCTTGAATACCCATTAAAACATTTAGTTATTCTTTAAGTTCTAAAATGTTCTTGTATTTGTTATGCCATCACTATCTTTCCCAACGCATTAATATAGATACATTTTTCAAAATTTTATTAATAATTATTATTATTGCTTTAGTCCCTTAGCCTGTAAACTTCTGTTCCTGTTTTCTCGTTTTTGTAAACAAGCCTGCCATTTGATTTCACTTGAGATAACAGTGCATTGTCAATAGCAGCGGCCCTGTCCAGCCTGAAGTCCTGGTTTACGAATGCGTAATCTGCCTCGTCCAGATTGCCAGCGCTTGGATAATAGGTCTGCCTGTTGATGCTGAAGGAAACGCACTGGCTGTTTGTCATGAAAGTTGAATCTTTATCTGTGCTTGATTTTGCCCACGAAAAATCTTTTTCATAAGCCTTCCAGGCATTTGCAGCCAAATTTATCTTTAACACTGATGCGAATACAAAACCGATTATTATTAAGGATATCACCAGCAAAAATGCTTTCCTGAAATTGTTTGGCTTTATCTTTACTAACCC
>Ga0209541_10014400_pt1 | contig 11928 bp, 12 predicted proteins | sample RifCSPlowO2_01_FD_184027 | JGI IMG/M metagenome (GOLD analysis project Ga0209541, IMG submission 184027) | Groundwater microbial communities from Rifle, Colorado - Rifle CSP2_plank lowO2_0.1 (SPAdes) (version 2) | ecosystem: Environmental > Aquatic > Deep subsurface > Groundwater | place...
ACAGAAGAATTTATGACTTGTCTAAACGACCCAGCAATGGCTCAAAAAGTTGAAGACCAATTCCAAGACGGTATCTCAGCTGGAGCAAGAGGAACTCCTTACTCATTGATTCTTGATAAAGACGGAGGAAAGACAGTTATCAATGGAGCACAGCCATATGATGTTGTAAAAGAAATGATTGAAAGTCTTTTGAACAGATAATCAAAATTTATAAAAATCCACGCAAGCTTGCGTGGATTTTTATTTTTTGTAAACGAGTTTGACAAAAATTATTATTTAGTGTTTAATTTTATACAGAAGCAGTACCTAATCAAAGTATATTCGTGATGGAGGAAAAAGATGATAGGTATAATATATGAAATGATGGCAATATGTTTTTTTGTTTGCACGCTTATTTTCATAAAAAACTCAAAGTCTGACAAAATTGAACCGCCTAGTATCACCGCATGGGCAACAATTCTCTTGGCGGTAATATTGGCACTCGCAACATTCATCGCAAATGGCAAAAGTATTTTTGACCCCGACGGAGCGCTGTTCGTTTTGAATGTATTGGGAACGGTCTCAATATTTACAGTATTACTTCTCAACAAAAAAAGAAACTTTACGGTAAGTTCCAAAGACAAAAAAATTCTAACTATTGTCCCCTTCATTGTCGTCTACTGGTTTATTACAGGAGACGCTTTCGTTTCTAATCTTTGCCTACAAGCAATTCTTACGGTAGGATTTATTTTGCTGATTAATAAGATGATAGAAATTCAAAAAAAAATAGACACCTACTCGTTTTGGATCTGTGCTTTTGTAGCAAATGCACTGTCATTTCCCCTCGTCTATTCAGCCCAGGAAGTAAATACCCTCTCTCTGATAAATTCGTGGCGAGCGGGCATTTCAGTTACTGCCATACTGGTAACAATGGTCGTGATGGATTTGAAAAACAAATCTATCGTCAAAAATTAATCGCCAAAAACCCCGCATTAGCGGGGTTTTATTTTATATACTAATATTCGCGCGAATACTGGTATATTGCTTTTTATCTTACTGTGATTTATTCTGTAAAAAGATAAAAATGTAAAAATAACAATTCAATACAAACAAAAGGAGAAATTGTGTCTGGATTATACGAAACATCAAAAAATGTTTATGAATGTTCCGATTGTACAGCAGAATTTGAGGAGGGAAAACAACCCGGTCCTACCTGCGAATGTGGGGGTGCAATAAGAAGGATCCAAAAAACAAGAGATCCTCATTTACCTGCATATTTTTGTACAGACTGTCCAGAAGAGTTTGTTGAGGGAAAACAACCTGGTCCTACCTGCGAATGTGGTGGTGTAATATCGCGATTTCGTGAATAACAAGACGACGATCAAACAAACAGACCGAATTTACTTCGTTGTAAATTTCGGTCTGTTTTTATTTCACCAAATCTCGCAAATGTTCAAATATTTTTACCATTGCGAATGTATCCAATTTACAATATTCCAACAAATTCTTTTTTTGTTTTTCGGCATCCTCTTTTGAATATCCGCCAGTTACTATTTGATTCCAAGTATTTGAAGCTGTCCCTCCTTCCTTTATCTCCAGCTTCTTGTAAGACAATTCTGGCACCAAGGCAGGCAAAGCATATTTTATAGAAGTCTTTCCTTTAAAATCTGGGTGAACATAAAACTGAGCTTTGAAAATATCTTCCAAGTCTACCATTCTATCATTCAAATTATCTATAAATTTTTTGTATTCAGGATTTCTTTTTGCCAAATCGTTATTTCTTCCCATCTCGAAACTTTTGTGCCAAGAAATAATACTGCCTCTTCCTGGAAGTAATTCCTGCAATGCTTTTATCATTGCATCATCTGGGTTTCCTTTTTCAGTAAACAAAAATTCTTTGTGAATCAATTCCCCGTTTGGTTTTTCCAGAATATGAACAGAAAATTGAAACGGAATTTGATTATATGGGCTGTAATCATCATATCGAGGAACAGCACATGCATAAGTTTCGTAGTCAAAAAAAGCAAGCGGGTATTCTAATGTTTCCATAAATTCTTTAATTCCAGATTCATCAATCATCGTGTTCCCTGTTTTGGCAGAAATTATTTGATTCTTTTGAGCATCAGAGAGTTTTAAATCATCAGGTACATCCAAAATATTCCAAATGCCACTATCAATCAGTTCTTCCAATTTTCTTTTTGAAAGACCAATACGAGAAATATCGTGAACAGAATATTTTGGAACATCAGGGTTGGAATAAGAAAAAGTTGTACAATGACTATTTCTGCCTTTTGTAATACAAGAACAATTTCCCGTCGGTTCATTTTCTTGCATCAGATAATCATAAGCAATTTTTCTTTCTTCCTTTACCAATTCTTCCAATTCCAAAACCCTTTCTGTGAAATTTTCTTTAACAAATAACTGATTCAAATCCAAATCTCCTTTTCTAATATATTCCGGATTAAGACGCACCAAATATAATTGTCCAACGGGGACACCCGCTTCTTTCAAGACAAGGTACTGAAAAGCCAAATCAAGAGTATATAATTCGTTCTTTGCTTTTTTCTTTTTGTCATCTCCGCTGTTTGATGCTTTTACTTCATAAACATCATATTTTTCTGTTTTATCATTCCAGACCAAGATGTCTGATGCTATCTGGTATTTTTCTGTATCAAAAGACGGCTGATAAATAACAGGGGTTTTTTCATTTATCAATTTTTTTGTGTAATCAAAGTCCTTTCTGTTTTCAACCAAAACACCACCCTTGAATAAGTCACGCGCTAAAATATCCACTTCGTTTCCGGTTTCAATAATTCCCTCTTCAAATTCGGTCAAAGGGAAAGAATAATAGATATCAGGTTTGTGAATTTTGACCCAAGCGTTTTTCCCGCAATCCCTGTATATTAAATAATTTGTTTTTGATAGTTTCATATGTCAGTTTTTAGTTTTTAGTTTTAAAATAAAGATTACACCACCTTTTTTCTTTCTTTCCATACAAGATATTTTAACACAATCGTTGATTTAAACAGATTAATAATATATATTTAATTCTAGCTTGTTCATCAATAATATTTGCATAGGAGAATAAAAACAAATGACACAAGACGAGGTAGAGAAAGCCCTTAAAGAACAAAGGGTTTTCAAAATCGGGAAAAGTTTTCTCTTCACAGTACAAATCCCCGACAATTCCGTGGGAATCAGTGGCTCACGCTGTTTAAATTGCGGAGGAAAAGTTGCATATTGCGAACAAGTTTGCAAGCATTGTAAACTTCCGTTTGTGGGACCTTTTGGTTTTCCGCAAATAACAGAGTGGGGAAAATTATCACCAGCGGACAAAGAAATAATGGTGGTAGACATTTACATAACCGAAGAAAATCAAGGACGACTCGGTTCAAATGTCTTACCTTTTCCTTTACACCCCTCCGAAATGAGGAGGGTTGAAAAATTAAGTGAAGATGATTTTTTGAGGCTCTTCTGTCGAAAACATTTCATTTAATAAATCAAAACTCCGCCACTGGCGGGGTTTTTAAATTTTCATATTTTAAAAATATTTTGTCTGATTGGTGTTTATATTAAATTAAGAACGGTCTAATTTTCAGATTTAGATGAAATTCGAGAAAATTGGGAAAAACTTTTTGAAGCAGTTTAAATTTTTAAATTTAATCTAATCCTCAAAATCAGATGAGGAACGAGGAAGTAAAGAAAAAACGCCTCGAGCCGTATGAGTAATACGGTGAGAGCGTTTTTTCTGCAACTGACGAAGTTATTCGCTGATTTTGTGGATTAGACATCGATGTTAGCCATCTTCGCATTAGACTGTATAAAATTCTTCCTCGGTGCCACCTCTGATCCCATCAGTTTATCAAATACTCTGTCGGCTTCTTCTCCGTCATTAATAGTCACTCTCTTTAACACTCTCTTTTCAGCATCCATCGTTGTTTCAAACAATTCTTCTGGGTTCATTTCTCCGAGACCTTTGTATCTTTGAATATGCACTTTCGGAGCTCTCTTGTCTTTGTTTTCTTTTTTATCTTTTGCTGTTTCGACAGTTTCTTCTTCTGTTTCATCAACATTTTCCACTTCTTCGGATTCTTCTATTTCTTCTTGTTTTGACAAATCAACACCTAAACTTTCTAAATATTTTATTTTAGCTTCTTCGGTATAAACATATTCGGCAATTTTTCCGTGCTTTATTTTATACAAAGGAGGTTGAGCAATATAAATATATCCTCCTTCTACCAATGCTTTGAAGTGACGGTAGAACAGAGTCAGAAGCAAAGTTCTGATATGCGAACCATCGACATCGGCATCGGTTGCTATGATAATTTTGTGATAACGCAATTTTCCGATATCAAAAGTATCTCCAATCGCTGTTCCTAAAGCAATCACAAGATTTTTAATTTCTTGAGAAGCCAACATTCTGTCCAATCGAGCCCTTTCTACATTCAAAATTTTTCCACGCAAAGGCAAAATTGCCTGAGTTCTTCTATCGCGACCTTGCTTTGCAGAACCACCAGCTGAATCTCCCTCTACAATAAACAATTCGGATTCTTCTGCTTTTGATGTTTGGCAGTCAGCCAATTTTCCGGGCAATGCCATTCCTTCCAATGCACCCTTTCTCAAAACACTGTCCTTTGCGGCCTTTGCAGCCTTTCTTGCTTTCAATGCCAACAATACTTTGTTAATCATCATTTTGGCATCATCTGGATTTTCTTCTAGAAACATTGCAAAAGATTCGCCAAATACTGATTCAACCATTCCTCTGGCCTCTACTGTTCCTAACTTTGATTTTGTCTGCCCTTCAAATTGAATCTCGCGAAGTTTAACAGAAACAACAGCAGTCAAACCTTCCAACACATCGTCTCCGGTAAAATTCTCTTCTTTTTCTTTAATTAAATTATTTTTTCTACCATAAGTGTTAAGCGCTCTGGTCAAAGCAGTTTTAAAACCCGTTAAGTGTGTTCCCCCTTCTGGTGTTGAAGTATTGTTAGCACAAGAAACCAATCGAGAGGAGATGTCGTCCACGTACTGCAAAGCTACCTCGACGCTTTCGATACCATCTGGGCTTTTTTCTACATAAAAAATATTCTTGTGAACCGGTTTTTGGCTTTGGTTGTAAAACTGAACCAAAGAAAGTAATCCTCCTTCAAAGTAAAAAGCCATTGATGGAACTTCTAGTCCCAATTCCTTGAAAAAGAAGACTTTGCTGTCATCAATTTTTCCTTCATATTCTCTGGCGTCAATAACAGTCACGCGCATACCTTTTACCAAATATGCCTGTTGTCGTAAATGTCCAATGATTCTTTTCCAATCATATTCAATCTTTTCAAAAATTTCTTCGTCAGCCTCAAAGGTAACAATTGTTCCATTTAGTTTTGATGATCCGATTTTTTTGACAGGGGCTTTTTTCTTGCCTCTTGCATATTCTTGAACAAATTCTCCTCCATCACGGTGGACAACTACTTTCAAATTGGTCGAGAGAGCATTTACTACTGATGCACCCACTCCGTGCAAACCTCCAGATACCTGATATCCATCACCGCCGAATTTTCCTCCGGCATGCAGTGTGGTCATAATTGTTTCCAAAGCGGAAACTTTTGTTTGTTTGTGAACATCAACAGGAATACCACGACCGTTGTCTGTCACACGGATTTTATTTCCCGGCAACAAAACAACCTCGGTTGCATTGGCGTGGCCACCCATCGCTTCATCGCGAGCATTATCAAAAATTTCCCAGATTAGATGGTGTAGACCATCAGGCCCAGTAGTTCCGATATACATTCCCGGTCTTTTTCTAACAGGTTCAAGACCCTCTAGAATTTGAATGTCTTGGGCACTATATCCGTTAGTTTTTTTCGGTTTTTTCTCTTCTTCTTTTGACATGTTTCAGATTAAAATCTCAAAATCGAAAATGTATTATAAAATTTTTAATTTTATATCTATTTCCAAAAGTTACAGATTGCTTTAAAATAACCCTAAATTTAAAAAGCATCTCTGCTTTTAATAGCCTTAATTATAGCAAAAATAGACATATTTTACTAGTAAATTATCCACTACTTTTTAGACAAAAAAGCCTTAAAAAATAAGCCCAAAACCCTCAAAAACCTATGCCGATTTTTTATACCAATATTCGCGCGAATATTGGTATAACTTGGATTAAAAATAAAATACCTTACTAATCTAATTTCTGTGGATTTTAATATTCAATATCTGACTTATAATATAGGTATGGATAAAAAAGAATTTTACATAGAAAAAATTGGACAGAGAGGTAGAATAAAAATTTACATAGTTGATGGGTTTGCCATCAGAAAAGATTTGGACGAAGAATTTACTAATTTTGGACAACATTTCAGATTCAAATGCATTCCGGAATATGAATTCTGGCTGGACAAAGAGGCTTCTCCCAATGAAAGAAAATTTTATATTGACCATTTACTAATTGAATGGAAGTTAATGAAAGAAGGAGTATCTTACAAAGAAGCTTGTACGAGGGCGGACGAAAGAGAAAGAGCAGAAAGAAAAAGACATGAAAAAAATAATAATGTTCATCTAAAAATAATCGGTAAGGTAAAAGATAAAATAAAGATTTGGACTATCAGCGGAAAAACCGTCAGAGATTCTTTGGATATCGATTTTACCGAAGGAGGACATGATTATGTTTATAGTTATGTACCAAAGGATGAAGTTTGGATAGATAATGATGTAACCGAAAAAGAGAAACCTTATGTCATTCTTCACGAACTCTTTGAAAGAAAATTGATGAAAAAAGGGTATGATTACAATAATGCTCATGTCAAAGCGAGCGAAATAGAATGGAAAGCAAGACACGATGACGAAAAACTAAACAAATCATTGAAAAAATTGGGGTACGAGGAGGTGAGTAATAAGTAGTAAGATGTAAGTGATAAGTAAAAAGGTTTCGGCTAAAGCCGAAACCTTTTGTGTTAATCGCGACGGCTTATGCCGTTAATAAGAGCAAGGGTCATAAAATCCGGACTTTTTATATAATACGGACCAGATTCATTGCCTCTTAAACAGATAAAACTGATTTCAAAAATTTGCTCCATATAATTATTCGCTATTTGTCCACACGGATGGAGCCTATATTTTACACCCCTATCAAGAATATCAATTTGTTCTCCTAATTCTGAGAAGACTAGAAAATTATTATCGTCCAATTTTTCAAACCAACGAATTGTCCTTGATTTTCTTTCTTCTTTTTTTCGTTTATTTTTTTCATTTACCCTACGGGACAAGATAAAAGCATAAGTAAGAGCAGAGGTAAAAAAGACATAACATAAAACAATAAACCAACCCCAAAAATGCTGTTCAAACATAGTAACCCCCTTGTTTAAAACAAAATTATATTGAAATACAATCTAAAAGAAAATATACACTTATTCAACAAAAATTGCCAGCCTTCGCCAGTATTTACGAAAAGTACCAGTATCAACAAAGAGATCTTTTCCATCTTCTGCGTTTTGATAATCAGTATCGTTGTAGTAAAAACCTTTTATAAAACCAAAACGACTTTTGTATCCGGTCAAAACAACCATGTGAAATTTGTCTTTCTCCGAAAATCTTTTTACCACAGAAACCAGAACCGGTTTCCCTGTTTTTAAACTTTTTTTAATTTCTTTTATTCCGTTCAAAAGTAATTTATCTTTAAATTCTTTTCTTTCCATTTTAATGCCAAATTTTTCAGCAATATTTATCAATCCTTGATGGATCCAGCCACTAGGACCATAGGCCCCGCTTTCATTTGCGAACAAAACAAAATCATCAGCAGAAAGTTTGCTAATTTCAGACGGCTGTCCGAAATTGACAGAGACAAGAAAATCCAAAACCATTTTCAAACACAAAGCCCCACAAGCACGCGGTTTCCAATATTCGTCTTTTATATTCGTATATTGAGAATAATATGGAACATTTATTTTTTTAATCATATTTTTCTTTTTTTATTTTTATTACATCACAAGAACACAAAATTCATTTCAAAATCCATTATGATATTATCAATAATATCATAATGGATTTAACTTGGATTTGAATCTAGGGTTAAAATCTTTTGAAAAAAATAAAGCACCTCTTTGCCTCTTTTTGTAATTCTATGGTTTACTCTTAATCCGTTATATTTTTTACTAATAAAACCAACTTGCTCAAGCCTTTGTATATGAGTAGCCCCCGTTTGATAATTTATTTTTACAATTTCAGAAATTTCTTCCACACTCAAATCATTTCTTTCATCTATTAAAACAAGAATTTTTATTCTCTTTTTATTGGCAATTGCTTTCGAAAAAATCTCCAACAATTTCATTTGTTTTTCAGTGAATACAAATTTCATAATTTATTTTATTTTATATATTTTAAAAATTAAATAACCATTCATATTATCATTATGATATTATTGATAATATCATAATGATAATTATTTATTATTTATTACTTGCCATATATTATTTAAATATATTAACATAAAAAAACCCCCGCGAGTTGCGGGGATCAACCAAGGTCACGGATAGGTTTTTCGCTGGTAGGACATTCTTCTTGAGGAGAATATAGCTTGCAGTGAAATTGCAGGTAATCGTCTTTTCGATCTCCTGAAAGACCTTTTTCGTTCATAACAGGAACGATTTTTTTGCAATCAGGACAGCGGGTGCTCCCAACTCCCAAACCCTTTCCCCAACGCTTGGAATCAAAATAATTAACCTTAATCATTATCATCACCATTTGTTTTAAGTAGGTTAACTAAACATCTGACATAACACTACAACAATAAAAATATTTTGCAAACAAAAAGGGCCGTGGAAACTGTTGGCAGTTTCCACGGCACTGGGCAATGTCAGCCTAATGGCAGACAGCGCTCCCTGAGGTCGCCCTGGACGACATCGGCGAGATACTTCCCGCTGGCAGGACACACAAATTCCCCTGCGGGCCATGAGCGCCAAGATAATCATAGAGACTACTCTCATCGGGCTTGCCGTCATTAATTATTTTGACATTGGATTTTTTACAAGCCGGACAGGTCATCGTCCTGAGCCTTGCATTATACTCGGAGACAATCCACGAAACTTCTTTTTTCATAACACCACCTCCACACAAAAATTTATATCAGAACACCTTTTTAGAAAATACCAAAAAAATTAAGACCTGTAAAGAGCAAAGACCGCATCTGATGATGCGGTCTTTGAAAAATTATTTCTTACCTTTCTTTGTTTTTTTAGCAGACTTTGCAATTAACATTTCTTTTTTTACTGCAAGACGCTTTTTTGTCTTCTTTGAATGTGATGTTTTCTTTTTGTCTAAACCTGTAATTCTTTTTGCCATTTTTTTTAAAGTTTACAGCTGATAGCCGACGGCCAACAACCTTTAATAAATTTTCTTAAATTATACACAATCTATTTATGCATTGCAAAAATCGATCTGTAAAATGCCCCCAAGCTGACCAAAACAAGAACCAACATCATAAACCAACCCACGACAGGAATCAATCCCAAGATTGCCAATATCACAGTTCCGCCAATTACGATTTTCCAATCAGCCGTATAATCTTTCTTTTTAAACAACAAATGTGCTAACCATATTCCAAAAATTATTCCGGTAATTGCCGCAGCGATTGTCAAAGACACAAAGTAAATCATCAAAACAACCAACCCCAACCAAAGTCCAAACAAAGTTACAATCAAAATTACCGAAGCAATAGGAGTAATCAAAAACAAGACAAGACCTGTCAGCAAACTTTTCCAAAAGCTTGTCAGACCTTCTTTTGCACAAGCCTCTGTTGTCTTTTTAAATACATAAGCAAAAATCAAACCAACGATTAACAATCCAACCATCTTTATCAACAAAGCCACAGATATAATAGTAAACAAAACTCCGGCAAAAACACCCTTGTCTATATTTTTACTTACGGCCTTCTTTTCATTTACGATTGTTTCACCTTTTACAACCGCTCCCTCTTCAACCTGAATTGGTTTTTTAGAATAGTACTCCAAATTTCCGTTTATCACGGCGCTACTTCCCAAAATCAATTCGTCGACTTGATTGATCTTTACATTGCCTCCAATCTCACTATTAATGGTTACTACCCCACCGCCGATAGAAACATCTCCGACAACAGGGCCTTGAATATCAATTGTTCCACCTCCTACCATCAAATCACCGCCGACACTGGCTTGTTTAGAAACCATCACATTTCCTCCAGCAATAAAAAGATCGTCGGAAATCTTACTTCCCACAACAACGCTTCCTCCGGCTGTGTGAACACTTCCCAACACATCCCCATTGACCATCACCGTACCTCCGGCTGAATAAACAGACTGTCCGACATTTCCATTTATATTTACAACATTTCCAGCGGCATGAAGTCCCTTTTCTACATTGGCATCAATAGTGACAATGTTTCCTCCGGTATAAAGGTTGGTAATAACTTCTTCTGCTCCAATATTTACGCTTCCATTATTTTTGGCTCCTATGCGTAAATCTGCCGCATAGGTTGTTCCTGCAACGCTTAAAAAAACGAGAGCAAAAACAAAAGCCAAAGATAGAATTTTTTGTAATTTCATAATAAATAGCAATTAGTTTTTAACAGATTAATTATACAATGTATCAAACAGTTTAGTCTATATAAACAAAAAACCTGCCGAGATTAAACCTCGGCAGGCTGAAATTAAACTAGATGAGACTCATCCCCTGATAACGATGAAGACCAACAAGAGTATCGTCTGATCCGTCGTCATTCTTTTTATAAATTCCTTCCTCTCCAACAAAACCAGGGAATAATTTAGCCCTTTCAACATCGTTATAATATGCTAGATCAGGATAATTTTCATCATAATAATAATTATTACCTCTTCCTCCCATAAAACGACGGGCTTCAATCATTTCCATCAAAGCCACTTTCAAGAAAGGTATAACCTCTTTTGGGTACCATCCACAATAACTCATAACCCAGATAGGATTAAATCCAAACCAAATCGTCGTTTTTCCTTCTGAACGCCCATTAGCGTGCGACGACCATTCATCCACAAAAGTAAATTTTCCTGTTCGATGACGAAGGCACTTATAACCAGGCATCAGACTGTGGCTGGGTTTAACCTTTTCGGTCGGCCAACCGACAGTTTGCATGGCTTCCCAATAAAAGTCCTCGACATCTTGAATGGTTATTTGAGATATATTTCTTTCCGATTCAAAACCAACAACCCTTACGCCTTCGGCGATTCTTCTTAATTCATCCGACATTTTCCCTCTCATTATTTGTTTCTTGTTAGAGAACCCTATTTCCTAAGACAACTTTACTTTTTTGACAACTCGTTGTCAACAAAATTTAAAAATTTTTTATCTGTTTACAATTTATCTGTATTTATATATAGTCTTTAATAGGATAAGTCCTTACTATTTTAGACAAACATTCGAGAGGAGTGATTTATGAAAAAAATCTTATTTATCTCATTTTTCAGACATTTGAATAATAAAATTGATCAAAAAACAGACGATATCACATCAAGATTTTATGACAACAAAATTACATTATCATTCCTGCTGATTATTTTTACGGTGGGGTTAATAATTTCGACATCCAATATTGTCATCGGAACAATCAGTATAATTATGAACAATTATTCGTGGCTTATTATCCCGGGCTTGATATTTTCACCTCTGTTGTTTCTATATTCAGCCAACGGAGTTAAAAATTCTTGCTGGAGATTAACACATTGATACAAAAGCCTCGGCACTTGTGCCGAGGCTTTTTGATTTTAAAAATTTTATCTAACTTCCCAACCTTTTGATTGCATCTGTGTAGTTATTTCATTCATAATTTTATTTATTTCATCATCGGTCAAAGTTTTTTCTTGCGATTGAAATACTAAATTAAAAGCATACGATGTCTTGTTTTTCCCTTCTGGTTTATAGGTATCAAACAATTTCGTTCTTACAAGCAATTCT
>Ga0209541_10014403_pt1 | contig 11928 bp, 8 predicted proteins | sample RifCSPlowO2_01_FD_184027 | JGI IMG/M metagenome (GOLD analysis project Ga0209541, IMG submission 184027) | Groundwater microbial communities from Rifle, Colorado - Rifle CSP2_plank lowO2_0.1 (SPAdes) (version 2) | ecosystem: Environmental > Aquatic > Deep subsurface > Groundwater | place: Rifle...
TGTAAATGCGAAAGAAGGCCATATGAAGCTTCTGGCAGTTACTGAAACAACTGACGGCTATGAAGGGGGAATTGCAGACCTTTACCTTGAAATAAAGCCAGGCTCTGGCCGTGTTTTCTTGGAAACTTTTCCACTTACTAAAGTTGATACACAAATATCAACAAGATTTGCAAAAGAAATAGCATGTGATTTTGCAGACATAGACTGTGATAAATTTGATTTCTTCTATACAATAACAGCTGACTCATCAATTATAGCAGGGCCAAGCGCTGGCGCAGCAATCTCTGTTTTGACTTTTTCATTAATCAAAGATGTTGACTTTGACGAGAATGTTGCAATAACAGGAACCATAAATTCAGGAGGCTTAATCGGACCTGTAGGAGGCTTAAAAGCAAAAATAGAAGCAGCTAACAGCACTGGTTTGAGTAAAGTCCTGATACCTCTTGGAGAATCAGTTGAAAATGAAGGAAATGAGAGCGTAAATGAAACTTTTGATTTGAGGGTGTCCATGGAAAAATATGAAATGGACATTATAGAAGTATCAACTTTGGATGAGGCTATTTTTGAATTCACAGGAAAAAAGTTCAGGGAAAAAACAGCTGATTTGACCATAAATCAAGATTATGTAAATACAATGAAAAGCTTGGCAATACAATTGTGCTCAAGAAGCACTAAACTTAAGGAAAGTGTTCAATACCTAATTCCAGATAACACAACAAAAAAAGTGCTGGATAATGCAATCAATTTGTCAGAAAAGGGAAGAAATTCTTTCAGCGACAATATGTATTACTCTTCAGCAAGCTACTGCTTTGGCTCTAATGTTGAACTTAATTATTTGTTGTTGTTACATCAAGACTTAACAGAAAATGAGATAATGCAAAAGACAAGCGAATTAAGGTCAGAAATAGGGGATTTTGACAAAATAATAGAAAATGAGGAAATAAGGACTATAACAGACCTTGAGTCCTATATGGTTGTTAAGGAGAGATTGATAGAAGCTTATGATTTTCTGGATTTAGTCAGGGAAACCCTGTATAACAAAAACATTAGTTTGCATAATCTGGCTTATGCAATTGAAAGGGTTAATTCTGCACGTTCCTGGGCAGAATTTTTTGAGAATCTAGGAAAGGAATTTAACTTTAATGATGAAATTATAAGGAATGCGTGCAAGACAAAGCTTTCTGAAGTTGAAGAGCGTTTACAGTATGTGCAGCTTTATTTTCCTCAAAACTTAGAAAACACCAGAAAAGAACTTAACTATGCTTACCAGGATTTAGAAGGAGAAGATTATGAGCTTTGCCTTTTCAAGGCAAGCAAAGCAAAAGCAAGTGTTGATACAGTCTTAAGTGTTTTTGGTGTAAGAAATGAGAACGTTAATCGTATAATAGACCAGAAACTTCAGATTGTTGAGAGAAACCTGGTTGAGGAGACTGAAAAAGGTGTGTTTCCTATACTAGGCTATAGTTACTTTGAATATGCAAACTCTTTGAAAGATTCTGATCCTTTCTCTGCTTTGATTTATGCAGAATACGCATTGGAGTTAAGCAATCTGGATATATATTTTAAAAGTACAGAAGATAAGAGTATAAGCATGTTTGAGAATATTGACAGTAAATTATTTGCTGTACTTATTGTAGGAATTGTTTTAGGCATCATTGCTACCAGGCTTATAGAGTCAAAAAACGAAAATATTACACAAAAAATAAAATCAAAAAGGAGAAAATAATTTGGAGCATAAAACCCCAGCAAAGCTAAAAGCTCTGCTAGGGAAAAAGAGGTGATAGATATCGTTAATTACTTAACGATAGTCTAACTCTATTGTTACTAAAGAATGGTATTAGTATTTAAATTTTTCGTTGTAATTGGTTAAAATGAGATATATTGCTTTACTGCTTTTTCTGGTTTTTTTGTCAATAAGTGGGTGTAACAATATAGAGGAAAACAAGGTTAATACCCAGAATATTTTTGAAACCAATGTAAAAACAGAGGTATATTTCTGCCCAACAGACAATTGTGGTGGAGTAATAAAGAATTCTATTAATAATGCAGAAAATTCTGTTCATTGCGCTTTTTTTGATCTTGATTTAAAAGATTTAATTACGACAATTGCAAAAAAGAGCTATAGTGCAGATGTTAAGGTTATTATTGATGATGGCAATTATGACGACCAGATAAAGGGAGAGGGTATAAGAATTGCAAAATCAGAGCAATATATGCACAACAAGTTCTGCATAATAGATGGAAAATGGGTATTAACAGGGAGCACTAATCCCACGAACAATGGGGTAAATTTCAATAATAACAATTTAATAATCATTAATTCAAAATACCTTGCAGAAAATTATGAAGATGAGTTTAATGAGTTATGGAATGGTGTGTATGCTTCTGGCAATGAAATAAAATATAAAAAAATCAATTCCAATAATATAGTATTAGAAAATTATTTTTGCCCAGAAGACTGCGCAATAGAGAATCAAGGAGTTTATAAAATAATAAACTTAGTAAAAAATGCTGAAAAATCAGTAAAAGTTGCTTCTTTTTCCTTTACTCATGAAGAGCTAGCAGATGAGCTGGTTAAGGCAGATATAAAAGGTCTTGATGTAGCAGTTTTAGTTGAAAGAACGCAAAGAAATGCCCAGAATTCACAATATAGCAGATTAAGGGATTTTGGAGTTAAGATTAAGGTAGATGGGAACAAGCATAATATGCACCATAAATTCATAATTATAGATGATAAGATTATTGTTACAGGAAGCCCTAACTTCAGCTGGAGCGGATTTAACAGGAATGACGAGAATATGATTATAATATACAATGAAAACCTGGCTTTGAAGTTTGTCAATGAGTTTGATAGGTTGTTTGATGAAGGAGAAGTGGTCTAATATTTACCCTTTCTTGCCTTTATGAGGCAATAAAACCGGTATTCCCTGCCTAATTGGGTATTTATGGCTGCATTTGACACAAACAAGGCCTTTTTTGTCTTTTGAATACCTTAAATTAGACCTGCAGATTGGGCATGCCAAGATATCAAACAAATCCTTTGGAATGGGGTCTTTCATTGTATTTTTGGCGATAGTTTTAAATATTAATCGAAATATTTATATAGTAGTTCTGCTTTTCATTTATAAATATTGTTGTTTTATAAATATTGTTTTATAATATTGGTTTTACTAAAAAGGGGGTTTTAGTATATTAAATTTACGATTAAATTTAAATGTAGGAGTGTGGTTTAAAATGCCCGAGCTAGTAAAAAAATGCCCTGAATGTGGAGGCATAAATCTTAACTGGAATAAGGAACGTGGAGAAATCATATGTAGGGATTGTGGATTAGTAATAGAAGAAAAAATGGTTGATTTTACACAAGAATGGAGAGAATTTGATAGTGAAGATGGTGAAAGGAGAAGAGCAGGAGCTCCAATGACTTATACACAGTATGATCATGGTTTAGGAACTGAAGTTGGACAGAAAGCTGATTTATTTAAGCTAGGTGGGAAAGAAAGAAACAAATTTTTTAGATTAAGAAAATGGCAGTATAGGATTTCTACAGCAATCGAAAGGAACCTTAAATTGGCTTTAGCAGAGCTAAAGAGAGTAAGTTCTTACTTAAAATTACCAAGATCTGTTGAAGAAGAATCTGCAAGAATATACACTTTAGCTGTACAGCGCGGCTTAGTTCGTGGCAGAAGCATGGAATCTGTAGTAGCAGGAGCTTTATATGCTGCATGCAGGAGACATGACGTACCTAGAACATTAGATGAGCTTTCAGAAGCTTCTGGAATTGAGAAGAAAGAAATCGGAAGAACTTACAGGTTTGTTACAAGAGAGCTTGGAATTACAATATTGCCTTCAAATCCAGCAGATTATATTGCAAGGTTTGCCTCTTCATTGAAATTAAGCGCTGAAACACAAAGCAATTCAATTGAAATTCTTGAAAAAGCACAAAAAGCAGAGCTTACTTCAGGAAGAGGGCCAACAGGAATAGCAGCTGCTGCCTTGTACGTAGCTGCATTATTGCATGGAGAAAAAAGAACCCAAAGGGAAGTTGCAGATGTTGCTGGTGTAACAGAAGTTACAATAAGGAACAGATACAAAGAGCTTCTTGACGAGTTAAAACTAGAAAAGGAAATCAAGAAAAAGAAAAAGATTAGGAAGAAGAAAAGGTAACTTCTATTAGTTTATTGCATACAAAACTTAATACTTTAGTTTTAAGATTCAATATGCTCCGCAATTCTAGTGCGAGGCGTCGCTTTCCTGCCATATCGCTCCGCCTCGCCTACCTATCGTATGGAAACTAAAACCTTTAGGTTTCAGGAGGGGGGGTCATTTTGGGCTTAGAAATGGTTAAATATAACAGAAACGAATAAAAACCAACAATACTTTTTCCCATATACACTAATTAAATTAACTTTTAAAATGTCAAATAAAAATCTAACAGAACAGGAATTCAACAGGTACGTAAGGCATTTAAATTTACAAGAAATAGGAATGAAAGGCCAGGAAAAGATTAAGCAAGCTAAAGTGCTAATAGTTGGTATTGGGGGTTTGGGAAGTCCTGCTGCTTTATATTTAGCAGCAGCTGGCATAGGGACAATAGGAATTGTTGATTTTGACAATGTTGAAGAAAACAATTTGCAAAGGCAGATAATCCATACTACAAAAAATTTAGGAACAAGAAAAACAGAATCTGCAAAAAATTCTATTAAAAATTTGAATCCTAATGTTAAGATGGAAATATATAATGCAAAATTAAATTCTAAAAATGCATTAGAAATAATAAAAAAATATGATGTAATTATAGATGGAAGCGATAATTTTCCTACCAAGTACCTAATTAATGACGCTTGTGTTTTGCTGAACAAGCCGGATGTTTATGGAAGTGCCACTGGTTTTGATGGGCATGCATCTGTTTTCAATTATAAAAATGGCCCATGCTATAGGTGCTTATTTCCAAAACCTCCAAAACCAGGTTCAATCCCAAGTTGTGCTGAGGCTGGTGTTCTTGGAGCTTTGCTAGGGGTTATTGGATCAATACAGGCTACCGAAGCTATTAAGATTATTCTTGGCAAAGGGAATATATTATCTGGAAGGTTTTTAGTCTACAATGCATTAAATATGCAGTTTAAAGAACTGAAATTAAGCAAGAATAATAATTGTGCTGTTTGCGGAGAAAATCCTAGCATAAAGAAATTAGAAGAAAATTAAAAAATCATTTTTCCAAATATATTGCTTTACTGGTTCTTTCCCAATGTTATTTCTATGGCCGAAACTCTAACATCTTTGCCTTCGTCGCTCTTGAACTCTTCACTGTCTATCTTTATGTCCTTTACGCTTACTGTTCCTTCCAGAAACCTCTTTGCAGCAACCTCTGCAACGTCTACAGCTCTGCTAATAAACTTTCCGCGAGCCTTTATTATGACATCGTCTGCATTCTTGGTTGTAAACTGCATCACTACACCAGTTACGTAGTTCATAAAAGGCTTTCCACCAATAAAAATACTGTTGTCTGGCATATTACTGACCTCCATGTTGTTTAATATTTTATCAATGTATTATTGTTATTAGTACCAATTATTGTGTTACACTACCCAACGTTTAAGCCTTATAACAATATTCTATTTATAAATATTTCGTAATAAGTTAATGGCAATTTACCTTTTCTCGACTCCGACCTTAGAAATCCTATGCCCTTTAATTTCTTCAATTTTTAATTTATATTTATCTATTTTTACACAAAAATATTTTGTTCATTTATTATAAACATTTATAAATAATAAAAAATTATTGTTCACTTATTTTCTACTACTTGTATTGTACAAGAACCAGGAAGTTTTTTAGAAGCTCTTGTTAAAGCTGTTTTTGCAAGGTCCAAATGCACTTTGCCAACAGAAATTTGGAATATTATATCACCTTTCCTTATCTGAGCGGCATTTCCTATTGGCTTCCCAAAGGATTTCTGCATGCCCGTACTAAACCTGTCAGCTCCAGCACCTGATGCAAGTGGATTTTCTCTTAAGACATGGTAAGGATAAGGTTTAAGTTTCAGATGATAGCCTGAAAGGCCGATGCTTGATTCGAGAATCTTATTAGAGGTTTGCTTTGCGCTTTCTAACGCATTGTCTCTTATTTGCAAACTATCCTTTGATATAAGATTTAAAGTGTATGGGAATTTCTTTTTTGGGCTACCTAATTCAAATCCCACTATATGTATATGTGGGTTCATTCTTACAAATGATTTTCCTTTATACTTAGAAGTCCTCGTGTACGGTCTTTCAATTCTCCTGTAACTTACAAATTTTCTTAATCTTGCCATAAAGCCTGAGAACTGCATATGGTTTTTAAATGTTTCTGCTTATAAAATAAAAATTCAGTAATATTTATAAAAGAATTTGGGTTCTAAGGGTATGGATGCGAGGGGCATAGTCCGCTATGCGAGGGTTTGTGGCTAAATTCCACTACCTTAAAGCCAAGCGGCTAAAGATAACTGAATAACCTTATCGGTCAGGGCGAGCGGCTGCAATGCAAAAAAACAATTTCGTTTGCTGAGCCCGCTTATTCAAGGGTTCGAGTCCCTTCCCTCGCTTATTTTCTTCATATTTCATAAATGAACAATACTAAAATCCAATAATATTTTAAAACAATTCAAATAACAATAATAAATCAATAATATTTTAATAATATAAAAATAATTAATTAAAAATGGCGTTAAAGCTGTATAATACTCTAACTAAGAAGAAGGACGTATTTAGTTCAAGAATAGACAAAAAAGTAAATCTCTTCGTATGTGGTCCGACCGTATATGACTACGCGCATATAGGCCATGCAAAAACATATGTACAGTTTGATGTTATTATTAAATATTTAAGATATAGTGGCTATAAAGTTTTCTATCTGCAGAATGTTACTGATTTAGATGATAAAATAATACAAAGGGCACAGGAAAAAGGCATAGAGCCCATAGAATTAGCAAGGGATTTTGAAAAAGAATACCATAAGGATATGCAAGCTTTAGGAGTTGATGCTGTAAGCAAATTTGCTAGAGCAACAGAGCATATTAAGGAGATATTGAAGCAAGTAAAGACTTTGATGGACAAGGGTTATGCATACATCATTGAGGATGATGGGATATACTTTAATCTTAGCAAATTTCCTGAATATGGAAAATTATCCGGCAGAAAATCAGAAGAAGCAGAAGACGCAGTAACAAGAATTGATGAGAGCAAGAAAAAAATAAACAAAGGGGATTTTTGTTTGTGGAAGAAATCAAAGGAAAATGAGCCTAAATGGGATGATCTATGGTTTCATAATGGAAGGCCAGGATGGCATATTGAAGATACGGCTATAACTGAAAGTGTATTTGGTCCACAATATGATATTCATGGTGGAGCTCGTGATTTAATATTTCCGCACCATGAAGCTGAAATTGCTTTGATGGAATCTGTTTCTGGAAAAAAGCCATTTGTAAAATATTGGCTTCATACAGGTTTTCTAAATGTTAAAGGGCAGAAGATGGCCAAGTCTTTAAATAATTTTGTCACAATAAAAGATGCATTGAAAAAATATGATTCAAAAGTTTTAAGATTATTTTATATTTCAGCACATTACAGAAGCCCCGTTGATTTCTCTGAAGAATTGTTGGAACAAGCAAAAAATATCCTCGAAAGATTAAATGATTTTGTAAGAAAAGTGAAAGAAAGTAAAGAAAAAGATGACCTGAAATTAATTGAAAAGACAAAAAAAGAATTTTTAAAACATATGGATGATGATTTTGATACTCCCAAAGCCCTTGCGGTAATATTCAATTTTGTGAAAGAAGTCAATAAGAAAGGAGGAGGCAAAAAAAGCTTTGAATTGATGCTGGAATTTGACAAAGTTTTTAACATTTTAGAAATTAAAAAAGAAAAAATTCCCTCTGATATTAAAAAACTAATTAAGGAAAGGGAAAAGGCAAGGAAAGAAAAGAACTATAAAAAAGCTGATGAGATAAGGGAAGAAATTAAGAGCAAGGGCTATATTATAGAGGACACTAAAAAAGGCGCTATAGTTAAAAAATAAAAAGTCTCTGTTATTGCCTTTGGCTTAGACTGGTTTTGCAGGAGGACGGTACCACAAAATAGGAATATTATTTACTTCTACAGGTTTGTAACCCAGTTCTTGCATTAGTTCTGGAGCTTTTAGATGTTTAAGTTTAGGTGTTTGCATTGCTGAGACTATTGCGTATACATGTCCTTTTGGTACTAATACACCAAACTTATGGAAGGGTTCATAATTTTTCATCCCTAAGTTTATTTAAACCATATTTTAATAATCAATATTTAAAATTTATTATAAATATTTTAAATTTCCACCACCACCTCATAATCAATTTCCGAATCTTTTTTTATTTGCTCAAAAACAATTTCCTCTGCATTTGTTGTTGCTACTAAATCTTGTTTTATTTTTTCAAAGTCTGATTTTGTTATTTTGCCTTTGGTAGTAATTTTTTTAACTGGATTTTTTAATGACAAATTCTTCTCAGATTTTGCCCTTCTCACATGCTGCAGAACATAAACAAGGAAATCTCCAACCTTTTCAGCATTTTCATCAATTAAATTTAATGATGGCCACTTTGTAATATGGATGCTTTTGCTTTTCTCGTGTTTTTTAAAGTAAACCTGGTAAAGCTCTTCTGTTATAAAAGGCGTTATCGGAGCCATTAATTTTATTATTGTAAGCAAAGCAGTATATAGCCCGAATTGTGCAGATTCTTTTGCATCTTTGCCTCTTTTTTCCATGTTATAGAGCCTATCTTTTATTATTTCCAGGTAATTGTCACAAAAGCTATGCCAGAAAAATGTTTCTGTAGCAAGTTTTGTATGAGAATATTCATAATTCATGAAATTTTTAGTTGATTCCTTTACAACTCTGCTTAGCTTTGATAAAATCCATTTGTCTATAACTTCAATTTTTTTGGGTTTCTTTAGACTATAATCAGCAAGGTGCATAAAAGCAAATTTAGAAGCATTCCATATTTTTGTTGTAAATTTTTGGCCTGTTATAAGGTCTTTTTCCTGGAAGGGTAAATCATCTCCTAAGCTTGATCCAGCTGCCCAGAATCTTAATGCATCTGCAGAGTATTTTTTAATCATTTCCCTGGGATCTATTACATTTCCCTTTGACTTTGACATTTTTTTGCCGTGAGGATCAAGAGCCCAACCGGAAATCATTACATCTTTCCAGGGTATATTCTTATGGTGGAAATAAGCTTTTACAACAGTATTGAAAAGCCAGAATGTAATAATGTCATGTGCCTGTGGCCTTAAAGACATTGGGTAAAGCTTTTTGAAAATTTTTTTGCCTTTAAACAATTTAATTGCAATGTCTGGTGTCAATGAGGAAGTTGCCCAAGTGTCCAAAACATCCTTTTCCGGAATAAACTCGTTAGAGCCGCACTTGCATTTTTTCAATGGTTTATCAACCAAAGGGTCAACTGGTAGCTGTTTTTCGTCTGCAATTATAATCTCATTGCATTTTTTACAGTGCCATGCCGGAATTGGTATGCCAAAATGTCTCTGCCTAGAAATATTCCAGTCCCATTTTAAACCTAAAATCCAGTTTTCATACCTGGCACGCATATGATCAGGATACCATTTTATCTTTCTGCCATATTTTATGAAATCATCTTTAAGGTCAAGGTATTTTATGAACCATTGATCTGTTGTTAAAATTTCAATGTCTGTTTCACACCTTTCATGAACATTTACTACATGCCTTATTGGTTCTATTTTTTCAATCCTGTTTTCTTCTTCTAAAGCTTTAATAACAGATTTTCTTGCCTCCTTTACATGCAATCCTTTAAATTTTCCAGCTTTTTCATTTAAAGTTCCATCTTTGTTAAGAATTTCAATTGGCTCGATGTTAAATTCTTCTGTCCACTTTACATCTTCCATATCACCATAAGTACAATGATAAACAATACCAGAGCCAAAGGCCATATCAACGTCTTTATTGGCACTAATTTGAACTTCCCTGTCAGAGAATGGAATTTTTGCTTTAGCCCCAATGAATTTTTTGAACCTCTTATCATCTGGATGAATATGTATAGCAACACAAGCTGGCAGTAATTCTGGTCTTGTTGTTGCAATTGTTATTTGTTCTCCTAAGCTTGTGTCAAATTTCATATAAACAAATTTACTTTCCCTTTCGCTGTCTTTCATCTCAACCTGTGCTATAGCTGTCTGGCATTCAGGACACCATACAAACGGTGCTCTTTTCCTGTAAATCCTTCCTTGCTTATACAGGTCTAAAAAAGAGCGCTGGGAAATTTTTTGAGAATGTTTATTGATTGTAGAATAAAAAATATTAAAATCTGCACTAGTTCCAATTCTTTTCCAATCCTGGACAAATTCTTTTCTTATCTCTTCAACTGTTTTGTAGCATAATTTTACAAATTCATTTCGTGGCATGAATTGACCTTTAACATTTTTCATCTTCTCAATCATCCTTTCAGTAGCTAAACCATTATCATCAACACCAAAAGGATAAAACACATTTTTACCTAACATCCTTTGGAATCTTATAACAAAATCCTGCTGCGCATAAGAAAAACTATGGCCTAAATGCATTTTTCCACTTACAGTAGGTGGAGGAGTGTCTATTGAATAAACTTCAGCTTTGCTTTCCGGGTCAAAAGCATAAATCTTTTCCTTTTCCCAGAAATCCATCCATTTCTTTTCCGACTCTTTTGCATTATACCGCTTAGGCAATTCCATACATTAATAGAAAAGATAGTTGTTTTTAAAGTTTATGCACAATAACAGTTTTTCGATAATTAATTGAAAATTAAAATAAAAATAATAAAGTTATTAAAACTGAAAATATTGCCCAGTTACTATGCACCCATTCACAATCAAATATCAGCCTAAAAAGACAGATGAAATTATAGGACAAGATGACTCTATAAAGAAATTAAAAGATTTTGTTATTAATTTTAAGAAACAGAAGAAAAATGCAGCTTTGCTTTACGGGCCTTCTGGTGTTGGCAAGACAATAAGCGTTCATGCACTTGCAAATGAGCTTGATTTGGAAATTATTGAAATAAATGCAAGTGATTATAGAAATGCCGATCAAATCAATTCTATAGTAGGGGGAGCTGTAGAGCAGACGAGCCTATTTTTTAAAGGCAAAGTGATTTTAGTAGACGAGATTGACGGATTGTCCGGAACAAAAGATAGGGGCGGATTGCAAGCTATAACAAGCCTAATTGAAAAATCCTCATTTCCATTGATTCTTACAGCAACAAATCCATGGGATTACAAGTTCAATAAATTAAGAAGAAGTACAGAAATGATAGAATTTATTCCATTAGATTATTTGTCAATATTTAAAATTTTGAAAAAAATATGCGAGCAGGAAAAAATAAAATATGAAGATGAAGTTTTAAAAGGCTTGGCAAGAAGGGCTGGAAACGATTCAAGGGCCGCAATAAACGATTTGGAAATACTGACAATAGAAGCAAAAGAGCTCACAAAAGAAAGCCTTGAAGAATTAGGGGAAAGAAATAAGCTTGATAGCATTCTAAATGCATTGTACAAGATATTCAAGACAACTGATCCCAATGTCGCTATAACGGCATTTGATAATGTTGAGGAAGACCTTGATGAGCAATTGTTATGGCTGGATGAAAATCTTCCTAAAGAGTATACTAATCCAGAAGATCTCGCAAAGGCTTATGACAAGCTAAGCATAGCAGACGTATTCAGCAGAAGAATCAAAAGATGGCAGCATTACAGATTTTTGGTTTATATCAATGCATTAATAACAGCAGGAATTGCAGTATCAAAAAAAGAGAAGTATAAACAACATGTGCAATATAAGCCAACTGGCAAGTTGCTTAAGTTGTGGTGGGCAAAACAAAAGGCTATGAAAAAGATGGCAATAGCTGAAAAAATC
>Ga0209541_10014404_pt1 | contig 11927 bp, 11 predicted proteins | sample RifCSPlowO2_01_FD_184027 | JGI IMG/M metagenome (GOLD analysis project Ga0209541, IMG submission 184027) | Groundwater microbial communities from Rifle, Colorado - Rifle CSP2_plank lowO2_0.1 (SPAdes) (version 2) | ecosystem: Environmental > Aquatic > Deep subsurface > Groundwater | place...
CGCGCGAGAGGCCAGCAACGCGCTTCAGAAGCTGTGCATACTGCCTCGAGCTTATTAAACACTGCCTACAAACACTTAGCCACGGGAATCGCTTCCCGCGCCACGCATCTGGCGCGCAAAGTCCGGGGTTTGTGCGGTGCGACCTGCGAGCACTCGGTCGCGCACAAACCCGTTCGATTCCCGCTCACACTTCAAACAAGCCAAACAAAAATACCAACCCAAAAGTTGGTATTTTTGTTTGGAGGTGCGAGTGGGAATCGAACCCACGAATAGGGGTTTTGCAGACCCCTGCCTTACCACTTGGCTACCGCACCGAATGACCCCATTCTATCGGAAATATTATTCTGCGGCAACTGGTGGAGGAGTTGGCGCTAACTCTGGCACATATTGAAATGAAACTTCGCGCGTCGTTGCGTTGCTCACCGCATCAAATGCGGAAACTTTCAATGTATGGTTGCCGGATTTCAAGCTGCTTAAATTTAAGGTCTGTGAAAATGGAAATTCTGTTGCCGTACCAATAAGCACACCATCAAGTCGATACTCAACGCGCGCAACACCGAGTGGCGCGGACACCTCAATCGAAGCAACTATCTCAGAACCCCCGACTGCAGTACCAGTTTGCGGTGCAACCACAACGAGTGTCGGACGATTTTCTTTTTTGTGCACATCATCAAACTCGGTTGGCGGCGCATCAAATGAAATTCCGTCGCCTACCTTGCCTGCGAGCCATCGCTCAACACCAACTTCCCATGCGGAAAACTGCGGATGCGAGGCGGGATTCTGCGGCGGCGCACCAAGCGGATTTGCCGGATCAACATAAAACAAAATATCATGCGGTGGCAAAAAAGTTCGCTTCTCAGTGGTCTCGCGCGGCGTGTCCGCAGTTGCGCGCTTGCCAGTCACCGTATCAATTTCAACCGCAACGCCGCCTGCCGCATCACCGCGCAACATAAAATGTGTTGCGGTGTTTTTTGGCGGCTCCGGAAATCCGGTGGCCGGCATTTTTTTCACCGCCTCTGTCATAAACTGCTGCCAAATCGGCGCAGCAACAACCGATCCGTCTGCACCACGTTTCATCACCGCGTTATCGTTGTTACCAACCCATACGCCAGTCACAATTTGCGGGGTGTATCCAATTGTCCATGCATCATGGTAGTCGTTTGTGGTTCCTGTTTTTGTAGCAACTTGCCGACCGCTCAGTGTTAAATAATTTTTCGCACCAAAAATGTATGCGCGCGAATCATTGTCTGACAGCACGCCGGAAACTGTTGCCGCAACGCTCGCGTCAATCACGCGCGTGCCATTTTTTTTCTGCGGCGTAATATCTTTGCCGGTGCGATCTTCAACTTTCAACAAACCAATCGGATCTTGCAACGTGCCGCCATTTGCAAACACGCCAAACGCGCGTACATGTTCGATCATGCGCACGCCGCCGCCACCCAAAACTACGGATGGACCAAATTTTGAGCGATCTGTAAACGTGCTATATCCAAGTCGTTCAGCAAAATCAAGCGAATCATCAACGCCAACCAAAAAAACCGTCTTCACCGCCGGAATATTGAGTGATCCTTGTAACGCTTTGCGCATCGTCACCGGTCCGTGTTCACGGCCGTCGTAGTTATGTGGTTTGTAGGAGCGGCCGTCATACGGAAAATCAGTCACCGCATCGAACAAAACCGTTTCCGGAGGAAAGCCTTTTTCAAACGCCGCGGCGTACACGACAGGCTTGAACGATGACCCTGGCTGACGCACTCCCTGTGTTACGACGTTAAACTTTCCAAGATGTTCATCATCTGCATAATCGCGCGAACCAACCATTGCCAAAATTTCGCCGTTGTTTGGATCAATGGAAAGCAGCGCGCCATTTGTCGCGTTGTATTTTTTTTCTGCTGCCTCAACACCTTTTTTCACAATCTCACCCGCTGACTTCTGTAAATCATAATCAAGCGTGGTGATCACTTTGAGCCCGCCCTGATCAACCGTTTTTTCGCCATACTCGGACACGAGCTGTTCCTTAATGTACAAAACAAAATGCGGCGCAATGAATGATGTCTGCACAATGTGCACATCAGAATTTTGCGATTGCGCTTCTTTCATGTGCGCTTCAGTGATGTAATTCTGCTCGTGCATTTTTAGCAACACATAGTCACGACGCCCACGCAGCAACGACGGATTTTGCAAATATTTTGTCGGCAGCTGGGGCAACGCAGCGAGTGTTGCTGCTTCAGCGAGCGTTAATTCTTTTGCTGGTTTTCCAAAATATGATTGCGACGCAGATTCGATTCCGTAGTTCGTCGAGCCATACGGAATTTCATTGAAGTACAGTTTCAAAATTTGATCTTTCGCGTAGACACGTTCAATTTGCAGCGCCAAAATTGCTTCTTTGATTTTGCGCACAAAACTTCGCTCGTTTGTGAGAATTGCATTTTTAACGAGCTGCTGCGTCAGTGTCGATGCACCACCACGCCCTGAATTCAAGCGCAACACATTTGCCGCAACGGCGCGCACCAAGCTCGTCCACCGAATTCCTTTGTGCTCATAAAAATGTGAATCTTCGATGGCGATCGTTGCATCAACAACGTAGCGTGGCAACTCGGCAATGTTAACAATTGTTCGTTTTTTTTCATCATACAATTCGTAGAGCAAATGTTTGCCGGTACGATCATACATTTTTGTGCTTTCAACGATCACTCGATCCTGCAGATGATCTGGATCTGGCAAGTCACGGGTGAGCCATGCGATCAAAATAGTGACGCAAAAAAAACCAATGATTGCCCCGATGCCAATAAAAAATACAGCGCGCCGTAAGGTGAAGCGTGATCGGGCGACCGCAAACCAGTGAGCAGCGGTCGTAGATCTTCGAATTTTCAAGTTTTTATCGCGAATTGACGGCATAGCAGGTGTTCAAGTATTAACACTATCAAAAAGCTGACACGAAGTCGATGATGGTTGACAAAAATCGCCTTTTATGCTATTATTGAGTTCCTCAAAACTATGGTCAATATCAAACCAAAACAGCTAAACAGAGCGGAAAAACTCGTTCTTTGTGCTGCGGTGGTTGCGTTACTCACGACTTCAAGCAAACCACATATTGTCCGCGCAAGCGAGATTTCGGCTCCTGCATTTGAAATCACCGAAACCGCACTTGTCAAACCGACTGACCCAATTACCATTAAAAAAACAATGGTTGTTTCAGCGACTGCTTATTCTTCGACTCCTGACCAAACTGATGCGACCCCGTTCATCACTTCAAACGGAAAACGCGTCTATGACGGCTTGATTGCCGCAAATTGGTTGCCATACAACACCAAGGTCAGAATCCCTGACATGTTTGGTGATAAAATTTTTACCGTTAATGATCGCATGAACGCGCGCTATCACACAGGACGCTTCGATGTCTGGATGGGTTCTCGAACCGACGCGAAACAATTTGGTTTGCGCCGTGTTCGTATTCAAATCGTCGAATAATTCCTCAGATCGCGCTCCAAAAATTACTGCCGAATCGGCATGATAATGTACAGATAGTCGTCTGTTTTTTCTGGCTGTATGATGCACGGCGCCTCACCGCTCACCACACGAAACAATGCACGCTCATCGTCAACTGACATAAGCCCGTCAACCAGATAACGGTGGTTTAAGATTACGCGATTTTCTTGACCTGTGCCCTCAACACCGATGTCAGCTGAATGTTCGCCGGCTTGCGAAGAGGCTGAAGTGATATTTAGTGTTTCTTCGGCAGGCTTGATGTCGAGCGACACCGCACTCACCCCAACGGTCGCGAACAGAGACGCAGCCTTAATCGCTTTTTGTGTTTCTTCAACAGGGACTTTCAACTCTGTGTTCCATGTCTTGGGGATAATCTGTCGATAATCAGGATACGTACCATCAATTAGACGTGAAACAATGTGTACGTCGCCGATTGCACAAGAAATTTGACCTTCGCCGACCGCTAAAGTCACCGGATCAGCACCGCTGGGGAGAAGTCTGTGGAATTCTTGTGCAGTTCGCTGCGGAATAATGATACGAATCGGATTTTCCGGATGGTTGAGTAGTTCAACCTTGACTTCTGACAGGCGGTAACTGTCTGTTGACGCGAGTGTGGCGCGCAAATCATCTACAGCGTCGGTGAACATGAGCACCCCCTGCAACTCTGGTCGCACTTCGCTGTGCGAAACCGAAATCAACACACGCTGCAAACCACGCTTGAGACGATCAGCGGGAAAGGTGAGTTCGTTATTTTTTTCAATTGTTGGTGCTGCTGGAAAATCAGTTGCAGGAGACCCTTTCATTTTTGTGCGCTGCCGACCTGACTTAAGCAGGAGTTCGTTTCCCTCGAGTTCACAATCAATATGTGCTTCGGCGGGTAAAAGTGCTATATACTCTGCGAGTGTTTTTGCCGGAACAGTGTACGATCCCTCCTGCTCAACTTTGCCTCGAACAGTAGCGATGATCGAAAGTTCAAGATTTGTTCCCACCACGCGGAGTCCTGTTTTTTCTGCAAGCAGCAAAAGATTATTTAGTATCGGCAAATGAACTTGCTTTCCGGTGATCGCCGCAACTGCTTGGATTCCCTGTAGAAAATTTTCTTTCGTGCATGTGAATTTCATATCCTGAATTTTAACTTTTATGTATTTGTATTTCTAGTAATAGTAGTAGGGCGAGTGGATAAGTGTAAAAGGCACTTTACGGTGCGCTGTTAAGCACTTATACAGAGTATCCACAGGTGGGTAACCAGTGTGTGTGGGTTCGGTATGGATTGTGGGTAAGTGCTCCAGTAGCGTTTGTGTGTGTACAGACTGTTACTAACTTACCTGATATCCACCTACTTTGTAGCAGGTTTTCACCACTTTATAAAGAGCTTATCCAGAACTTATCCCGAGTTTTGCCTAGACGATTGTGTATAACCGCTGTCTGATTGCTGCCACGTCCTGCTTCAGCTTCATGTCATTTTCTAGTTCGCGCGTTATTTTTTCGTATGCGTGCATTGCGGTGGTGTGATCACGGCCGCCGAGCTCTTGTCCAATTGAAGGGAAAGAACATTTGAGTTCCTCACGCAACAAATACATGACGATCTGGCGCGGAAACGCGAGTCGTTTTTCTCGGTTTGCGCTCAAAAGCTCGTCAATGCTCACGTCAAAATATTGTGAAACCATTGTGGTGAGCTCGCGTGGTGTCAGTGATTTCTTATACGACTGCTCTTCATAGCTTGACAACAGTCCTTTAACGGAATCAACCGTCGGTGGTTCTCCCCGCAATTGATGGTGTGCAAGAATTTTGTTAAGCGCGCCCTCAAGCTCACGAATGTTGTTTTTAACGAGCGTCGCGATCACCTGCAACAATTCTTTGCTTAAATTGCACTTTTTTTCAATGCATTTTGACTCAAGAATTGCGACACGTGTCTCAAGATCAGGAGACGCAACATCCGCAATCATACCCCATTCAAATCGAGAGCGTAATCGATCCTCGAGACCAGGGATTGCCTTTGGCGGCCGATCTGATGTCATCACAATTTGGCGGTTTGCTTGGTGTAGTTCGTTAAAAGTGTGAAAAAATTCTTCCTGTGTTTCTGTTTTGCCTGCAATAAATTGGATGTCATCAATGAGAAGTAAGTCAATGTTGCGGTATGTTTCCTTGAATTGCTTGATGCTACCCGATCTGATTGCTGACACAAATTCGTTGGTGAACCGCTCGGATGAGATGTAGAGGATTTTGACATTTGGCTGATTTGCTGAAATTCGATTTCCGATTGCTTGGATAAGGTGGGTTTTGCCAAGTCCTACCCCACCATATATGAAGAGGGGGTTATAGACCTCACCCGGCCTGTTTGCAGTTGCCTGTGCGGCTGCATGTGCCAATTCATTGGTTTTTCCTACGATAAAGCTCTCAAATGTGTAGCGTGGGTTGAGACCAAACTTGTTTTTTGCCTCGATTCGATCAGTAACCGTTGTTTGTGTTCCTGTGGTTTCTGATCTAGCGAATGTCCTTTGGGGAATTTGTGTGGATATTTGCTGGCCGACCGTTGTGGATCCTCCACTGCCGCTTCCTGTGCTGACTGGGGTGGAAGCAGCGGTGGTGACGGCAGCCGAAGCCATCTGAATGGCAGCTGCTGCGGCTTGCGCCGCTGGCCTGCCTGCTGACTCGATTCGAACGATCATTTTTTGAACCGGTTGAGCCAAAATTCGCTCAACAGAGAGAATAATTTGCTTTTGATATTTGGTTTCAAGCCATGTTTTCGCCACACCGTTTGGCACTGAAATCAAAATCGAGCCAGCCTCGAACGAGTGAAGCTGCGCCTGTCCAAACCACGTCTTAAAATTTGCTGGGCTGATTGAGAGCTCGAGCTCGCCGAGCACTGCCCGCCACAGTTCTTGTGTGGTCATAAAAGTCTCTAGTTTAAAGTGGACGTACTATAACACGATCTTGTGTTGTGGATAAGTGGTCAATTTTAGCCAATTTTGTGCATAAACTGTGTAGAAACTGTTGAAAAGTCTCGCTTGACAACAGGTCTCGACAGGTTTTGTGTGTTCGGCTATACTACGCCCACTAGTTTGCTATGCCAAAACGAACATATCAACCAAAAAAACGGAAGCGCGCGAAAACACACGGATTCCGCTCACGCATGAGCTCAAAGAATGGACGCTCTGTGTTGGCGCGCCGACGCGCAAAGGGTCGCAAGAAGCTGACCGTCTCTGCGGAGCACAAGTAATTGCTTAATTGTTGCAGCCATGCTCGCTCGCGAGTATCGCATTTCCGCTGATAAGGACATAAAGCGCATTTTGAAACTCGGGAAACGCCAGTCTGTTCCCGAGTGTTCTGTATATATGATGCCAAACAGCGTCGGCCACACGCGTGTGTGCGTGGTCGTTGCTTCAGGTGTTTCGAAACGCGCGATTGTGCGCAATCGTTTGAAGCGTCAGGCGCGCGAGGTGTTGCGCGCGGCGATTTTTGATGGTCGCCTGAATCGAGCGCTTGATGTTGTCGTGATGATTCGCGCAGCATCTGCTACAATTACAGATGAGCAGCGTGTTGGATTTTACAAAAAATTGTTTGAGCGCTGCCACATTCTTTCTTCATGAACTTTTTGTTTCGCGTTCCCCAGCGTGCAAGCATGCAACTTATTCGGTTGTATCAAAAAACAATTTCGCCGGACCACGGTTTTTTTCGAGGTGTATTTCCGTTTGGGTACTGCAAGTTTCAGCCATCATGCAGTGAATACGGATATCAAGCGCTTGCGCGGCACGGATTTGTGGTCGGGTGGTTGAAGGCGTTGTGGAGAATTATGCGCTGTAATCCGTTCACGCGCGGCGGCGCTGACCCCGTCTAAATCAGACGTCAAAAATTTTTGTTCGGGTCGTGGCGCCTGAAATCAATCGTACCGATGTTTTTGGTCGCCCAAAATATTTTGCAAGTATTTTAATGACCGCGTCATTTGCTTTTCCGTCGGTCGGCGCCGCAGTGACGCGCACGCGCAGTGATCCGTCTGGCTGTAGCTCAACGGAATTTTGTTTTGCACGCACCACAACGCGCACGGCGATTTTCATATAGCCGCGGCGTCGCGAAGTTTTTTCATGATTTTGATGTCGCCGACAACCTTGTCGTACTCTGTTTCGCAATATAAATTGACATGCTTTAATTTTGGGTGTGCCACAATTTCTGCAAAGCCTTTTTTGCCAATTTTTCCATCGCCAATATGTTCGTGGCGATCTTTGTGGCCGCCAAGTTCGATTTTTGAATCATTGCAGTGTGACATTTTGAGACGTTTCAATCCAATTAATTTGTCGAATTTTGAAAATGTGTCGTGGACGGCGTCGGCGTCGCGCAAATCATAGCCAGAACCAAATGCATGCTGCGTATCAAAACAGACGTTCATTTTTTCGCCAACGCCGCGCAAAATTTCCGCAACTTCTTCAAACGTATCGCCGATGATTGCTCCTGCACCGGCTGAAATTTCGAGTAAGAGCTCTGTGTGGCCATCATAGCCATCAAGCAACCGGCGGCAACCCTCGATTGTTAATTTTATTCCTTCGGCGCGACCGACAACCGCAGCAGATCCCGGATGAAACATGAGGTACGCTGCTTTCAACAACGAGCCGCGCTCCAATTCTTCGCGAATAATTGCTGCTGATCGTTTGCGCAAAAATTCTTTGTCTGATGCGAAGTTTATGTAGTATGGCGCGTGGATAACCCATTCGCGCTGATTATATTTTTTGCAGTTGTCTAAAAATGCCGCTACAATTTCCGGCGTTAGTTTTGGTGCAACACCACCCTGTGGGGAGCGCGAAAAAAACTGAAAACATTCACAGCCAAATTCGTGTGCGTTTGCGGGAGCGTTTTGCACGCCACCAGCTGCGGAAACATGGGCGCCGATTAACATAGTGACTTGCAGTATAGCAAACCTTGATTTTTTTCCTCAATTTTGGTACGCTTTTCCTATGAAAATTGTCATTGCAACCGGCATCTATCCGCCGGCAACGAGTGGACCTGCACAATATGCCGCAGCGCTTGAGCGCGAGTGGGTAGCGCGTGGCAACGCCGTTACGGTCGTGACCTACGGCTTGGAGAATCGATTGCCAACCGGCGTGCGGCATCTGCTCTTTTTTTTGCGCGTGCTGCCTGTGGCTGCGCGCGCTGATTTTGTGTTGGCGCTCGACACGTTTAGTGTGGGACTGCCAACGGTTGCCGCCGCGCGTCTGCTTGGTCGAAAAATCATCATCCGCACCGGCGGCGATTTTTTATACGAACAATTTGTGCAGCGCTCCGGCGAGCAAGTTTTATTGTCCAAATTTTATCTAGAGTCGCGCGCGTTCACGCGTAAAGAAAAAATAATTTTTGCGTTGACGCGCTGGACGTTGCGCAACGTGAGCGCGCTGGTTTTTTCAACAACGTGGCAGCGCGATATTTTTTTGAAGCCGTATGCGCTTGAGCAGCAGAAAATTTTTATTGTTGAAAATAGATTTGACGAAAAAATCTCTGATGAACCAGCGGCTACGAAAAATTTTATTTTTGCGACGCGACCGATCGCGTATAAAAATATTGAAAAATTTAAAGAGGCGTTTGCGGCGGCACAAAAACAGACGCCAGAAATTTCGTTGGATATTTTTCATGCAACCCCGCACGATGAATTGATGAAAAAAATTGCCACCTGTTATGCGGTCGTCATGCCGTCGCTTGGTGAAATTTCGCCGCACGTTATTACCGATGCGCTCCGATGCAACAAACCGTTTTTGTTGACGCGCGAGTCCGGCTACGCGCAAAAATTGCGTGACGTCGGATTGCTCATTGATCCGTTGAGCGCCGAAGACATGACGCAGAAAATTTTGTGGATCGTTCAAGACGCAAATTATGCAGCGGCCATGGCGCGCGTTCGCGGCTACAATTATACTCACAGTTGGGGACAAATTGCGGATGAATTGTTGAAAATCGCCAATGAAATATGAGAATTTTAATGATAAGTTTAGACCAATCAATACTCTCCGTGAGCAGCGAGGCGCGCGAGCGCATGCGCGCGTATGCCGGTTTGACGGACGAGCTGCACGTCATTGTGGCGAATATGCACAGCCGTGGGCAGGAACACCATGAAGGTGCGCTCCACGTCTATCCAACAAATTCGAGCGGCGCGGTGCGGCGCGTGTGGGACACGTTTACGCGCGCTCGCGCAGTAATGACCGAACGTACGTTGAGCGGTGCCGACGTCTTACTTACGACACAAGAACCATTTGAGATCGGATTGGTCGGCGTTCTGTTGCGCAACAAATTTCGCGTCAAATTACAGGTGCAGTGTCACGTTGATTTTTTGAACCCCTATTTTTTTCGCGAAAAAATTCTGAACATGGTTCGCGGCGTCATTGCGCTGCAGGTTTTGCGTCGCGCCGACGGCATTCGCGTGGTGAGCGAACGAATCAAATCGTCAATTCTTGCGCGCATTAAAAATTTGTCGCCGGAAAAAATTTCCGTGCTGCCAATTTTTGTTGACATCGCCGCCGCGCACACCGCAGATACAATTGATTTGCATAAACGATTCCCGCAGTTCAAAAAAATTATTTTGATGGCGTCGCGCATCACGAATGAAAAGCAGATTCCGTGGGCATGTGAAGCGCTACAGAAAATTGTCGGCGAATTTGATGGGCTCGGCGTGGTGGTACTCGGCGACGGGCCACAACGCGCAGCGGTTGAAAAATTTCCATTTGTGCGTGCAGTCGGTTGGGTGAGCGACGTGACGCAATATATGAAAGGCGCTGATATTTTTTTAAATGCGTCGCTGTACGAGGGTTACGGTCGCACGCTGGTGCAGGCCGCTGCGGTTGGTATGCCAACGATTACCACGGACGTTGGGGTGGCTCGCGAAATTTTTGAGCACGGCAAAACCGGAATGATTATTCCTGTACGAGACGAACAATCGTTGCAGCGGGCGGTACGAGCAATTTTGAGTGGCGACGTACATCTGTCCACACCAAAACTCGTTGAAAAAACAAAAGCAGAATATTTGCAGGACTATAAAAAGGTGTGGTCCGCGCTTGTGGCGCGCAGTAGTTGACATTTTTTTAAATTTCATCATGAAAGTACCGGAGCGCAAAAAAATTTTATCATTTCGACGCACCGTTTTTGCGCATTTTAAAAAATCTGGCCGCTATGATCTGGCATGGCGCACAGACACACGTCCGTATTTTATTTTTATCTCTGAACTGATGCTGCAGCAAACGCAAGTGCCGCGCGTGCAAGTGAAATTTGCGGAGTTTGTGAAGCGGTTTCCGGATTTTCGCGCGCTTGCCGCGGCGTCGCAAACAGATGTGTTGGCGGCGTGGCAGGGACTTGGCTACAACCGTCGTGCGCTGTTTGCAAAACGCGCCGCGGAAATTGTCGTGCGCGCGCACGGCGGCGAGCTGCCGCGCGATGTGGCTGCGCTACAGCGGCTGCCCGGCATTGGCCCGAACACGGCGGCAGCAATTTTGGTGTACGCATGGGACGAGCCGCACATATTTCTTGAAACAAACATTCGCACCGTTTTTTTGCACGAATTTTTTCCGCGTTCACAGCGTGTTGCTGATGCGCGGTTACTGCCATTCGTTGCCGCGGCGCTGGATCAGCGTCGGCCGCGCGAGTGGTACTGGGCGCTCATGGACTATGGCACGTTTTTGAAACGCACCACCGGCAATGCGAGCCGTCGCAGCAAACATCACGTGAAGCAAACACGTTTTGAAGGGTCGCATCGCCAAGTGCGCGGGGGAATCTTAAAATTTTTTTTGTCCGGTACAAAAGGTGCGGCTTTTTCATCTGAAAAAATCGCGCACGCGATTTCGCGCGAGCCCGCCACCACGCAGCGCGCACTTGATGAATTATACGGCGAAGGTTTTTTGGAAATGAAGGAGGGGAAGTATTGGCTGGGTTGAATTTGTAGCAGAATATTGCTAGAGTACCAGCGTTTGAGGAGGTCACAGATGATACCAGAATTCGTTACAACAGAAGCGCTGTTGCGATGGGCGCTCACACGCGCGCCATCACTGATGCCAATCGTCGTAGAGATGGACGAGTACACGCATGTGTGGGTCGTCGGCCCGTTGGAAGAAGGGAAATTCCTGGTGTACGAAGCAACGTGACTCGGCGCGATAACTGCGGCGGTCGCCGTGTGGGATCATGAGCCGAGCGCCGACGAGCTGCTCGATGCGCTTCTGGCGCGCGGGTGGCAGCCAACCCCAACTGGGATGGTGGGCGGAGATCAGATACTTGGTCATGCCGCGTGCCGGTTTCGAAGGGAGCCCTGATCACGCTGCGTTCAATCGCGCGGTGTGAGTAGGGCTAATTTTTTATTGCCCCCCACCCGTTTTAACGAAATTGAATTTATACAAAACCGTTGTCCGGTTGGCTCCGGTCCATCATCAAAGACGTGTCCCAAATGCGAGCCGCACGTTGCGCATGTCACCTCAAGGCGC
>Ga0209541_10014405_pt1 | contig 11927 bp, 15 predicted proteins | sample RifCSPlowO2_01_FD_184027 | JGI IMG/M metagenome (GOLD analysis project Ga0209541, IMG submission 184027) | Groundwater microbial communities from Rifle, Colorado - Rifle CSP2_plank lowO2_0.1 (SPAdes) (version 2) | ecosystem: Environmental > Aquatic > Deep subsurface > Groundwater | place...
ACGCTGTACTATTAAGTTAAGTTGGAGTTAAATATTTAATTTATCTTTCTTAGGACGCCGTCCCGGAGTGCAATAAACTTTTAAACAACAACTGGTTAATTAGTATTATGGATATAAAAATAGACAAACAAAGAAGTTGCGAGAGTTGCTTATCTGTTTGTTTAATGAGCCTCTTATATTCTCAAAAAGGAATAAAATTGGACGAGAAAGAAGAGTTTAATATCCTTTTTGAAGGGTTAAAATTTACACGCTTAGATTTTTCAACAGGTCATTTAGTGTATTTATCTAAAAAATTTCCAGAATTAACTTTTGAACAATATATAGACTTTGATGTTTTTTATGAAATACTGAATAAATTAGATTTACCTAAAAATCTTAAGATGTATCCTAAAAAAATAAATCTAAAATTTTTAAAAGAGATGACTCAAGAAAACCCAGCAATTATTTATATTGACATGTTTACTTTAGAAGGAATATATCATTATTCTCATTTTGTAATTTTAAAAGAAATTGATGATGAGAAGGCCACAATATTTGATCCTTGGTCTGGAGAAAAAATTGAGATGGAGACTAAAGTTTTAATGAGGTCAATTAGCTATATTAGGAATATGCTGAAAATTAGTCCTAAGTTGATAAGAGTAAAATAAGTGAAATGCCTTTAAAAGTTTACTTCTTCTTAACTTTTACTTTTTCAGCTTTATGAATTGGAGGCATTTTAGCTCTTAACATTCTTCTTGATGCAAGTGTTCTTGAGACTAGATAAATAATCAGAATTGCGATTGCGATTATAAGGACAGTGGTTTTTACTATTGCCGGAACTTCTCTGATGCTGTCTCCGATTTCAGTTATTTTTCTTGCGTCAATTTTGTTTTCTTCATCTTGCGTCACGGTTTCAAATATTGATTCTAATGGAGCTCCTTCAGAACCTTCTTCTACGCCACCTAATAGGGCGACGGTTATTTCTGTAAATTCCTGGTCGAGTATTCCTGAAACTTGTATTGCAAGAACTCTTCCTTCCCCTATATCAATTGTATCAATGGAGTTTGCGTTGATTATTCTCGTTAATTCTTCGCTTGGGGTGCTTATTTTTATCGTTACTGTTGTTTCTCCTACTTCAATTATTTCAATGACATAAGTTCTTGAGTCAATTTTGAATTGTATTGTGTCTTTTGTTGTCAAGATAATTCTTGCGTATTCTCCTTCGTTCAGGTTATTGCCGCTTTTTAGTTCATAGTTGAATGATTGGTCTGGCTGTCTTTCTTCGCCGTCGGGACTTTGTCTTGGCTGTTCTCTATCGCCGAATTCTCTTTCAGGGTTTTCTCTTGGAGGTGGTTGTCTTTCTGGCTGTTCACATGCGTCTCCGCACTTTGGATCTTCGTTGTATGGACCTCCAGAACATTGTTTTCCATAAGTATCTTCTTGATTAGGGTTTGGTACCGTCCAACAATTGTCTTTTTCCTCAATTACTCCGTCTCCATCTCTGTCGGCTCCGCCACCTCCACCTGCTATAAATTCGCTATCCCACAATGGGTTGTTGCCACATTCTGGGTCTCCTGCACCGTTACGACAGATAAATGGGTTTACTTCAGCCCCTAAATAATCACAGAAACCATCTTCGTCATTATCTATTCCGTCTTGGCATTGTGATGTCCTAATTGATTCATCATTGAGAAATGGGTCGTATTCTCCTGTGACTTGGTCTATACATCCATTATCCTCGGGATCTACTAAATTGTCATCATCATTATCTATTCCGTCTTGGCATTGTGATGCCTCTTTATCGTCCCTTCCTGAGTCGCAATTAGTATCTTGAGCATCAGCTTTTTCATCGCCATCGTTGTCTATTCCATCAGAGCATTCAAATTCGTCTTCACTTTCTCCTGCGTTTTCAGAATTCTTTTGTTGGTCGTATTGGCCGTCTGTCCAGCAACCTGCGTCTTCTCTGTCCGTCCAGTCATCTCTGTCGTTGTCAACGCCATCTTCGCATGCTGTTTTTGTAGGAGCAAACTGTACACCACTGTCTCCACCTGATGATGTTGTTGCTGGAGCATTTTCTGTACCGCTGGTTCCTGATTCGACTTCGCCGCCTCCGTCGCCTCCCAATCCTGCGTCATCGCCTCCACTCGGAGCTGCTGGATTTCCTGTGATTCCAGGAGATTTCAGAACAATGCCTAAGCCGATGTTACTGTTGTATGTAAATTGAATGTAGAGAAGAATTAAAAGCGCGAGGATTATGAGCACAATCCAGAATGTCCACTTTGTTCTGTTTGCGACAACTTTCTGCGCTTCCTCCCTCTTTTTCATGTTTTATAGTGGGTGAATTGGTATTTAAACTTTTTTCCGTTTGAGTTTTGCCGGAATAAGAATTTTTTTAAATAATTTATTTAATAGTTATATTCCGCAACTCTCGGTTGGGCTGGTTAATTTAATTAAAAATTCTTAAAAAAATTTTGACTCTTACTCTATGCAGAAAAATATGAAAGAAGTTTTGTTATGGCTCTCGGTTTCATTCAGCTTGAAACAGCGACGAGTTATGTGACAAATCAGAATGCACACCACGCGTTAGGAAGCCTCGCACTAAAGTGTGAGGGCGTCACAATATCTGGTTTAGTTTTTTCAATATTTATGAAACATCAACAGGTTTTTCTATCTGTCTATATATTGTTGCTCTTTTCTCTATTTGTTAAAGGATAGTAAACTCCATTAGGAATTTTCCTTTGATTCTTTCTTCCTAGATACAAAGTTCTCTCTGGAACATCTTTAGATACCAGAACATTTGAGCCTACAGCAGATCCATATCCCACTTTAACGCCCTCCAAAATTAGAGAACCTGAACCGAGAAAGACTTTATCTTCTATGATTACTTTTGGAAGTATTGTGTTTCTCATTGTTATATGAGTATAATCTCCGATAGTTGCATAGTGAATTATTCCATGAACACCGACCATTACACCCTTGCCTATTTTTGTATTTCCATCAATAAAAGTAAATGGCCAAACTGACGACCCTTCACCAATTTCTACTCTTGGATCTATGTAAGAAGTCGGATGAATTAAAACTCCTGTTTTGTAGCCTTTCTCTTTCCATTCTTCTAGTCTTTTCTCCTTATATATCGGCTTACCGATTCCAATAACTCCATAATGTTTTTCGGAGTTTACTTTCTCCAAGAACTCTCCTGAATCAGGATCAAGTATATCTTCTAAATTATCTGTGTTCACATAACCCACAACTCCTGGAAAAAATGCCATGCTTTTTGCAATATCTCCATGCCCTATTACGACTATCTTCTTATTAATGATAAAACCTCCTCAACTCTTTCCTCTTTTGAAAGAGGTGCTTTTCTTAATTGAATATATGATAGTTCAAAATCTTCTAACATCTCTTCAATTTTTGTATGAATCATTCTTTGATAATTTCCGTTTATATTTCTATAGTTATTATCTTCAATAGGAATTTGACCGAATGGAAACAAAAATAGGTAGTCATATTTTTTCATTACATCTAAACATCTCTCTTTAAAAGTTGCTAATTCTTTATTAGTGCTGTAATGTCCACAGTATATTTGATGGTAAACCCAGAGTTCTCCTGCGACTCTATCTGAAATAAAAGAATTTTTTCTTGAGAGGCGTTCTCTGATTGAAAGTGCTCTGTTTTGATAATCCTTTGATTGCTGTGGTGAAAATCCTCCTTTATTTTTTATAACTCCTCTTTTAATTAGTTTCTTTATTAGCCTGGACTCCAATTCCTTATGAACCTCTATTCCGGTAATCTCATGAAGTTTATTTGCAGTTGTGGTCTTGCCGACACTTGCACTTCCCATAAGACCTATTTTTATATTACCTTCCATGAAACTTAAGAACCTATAAGTTATTTAAAAATTTAGCGATTATGCGATATTGTCAAGATAACGTGATATGTTGGAGATTAATGTCAATTAGCTGTTAAAAAATATTCTTCATCTTGTAACATTTATTATCTAACATCCGACGTTAAAATACTCTGGATTTATTATAAAATTGGTGATTAATGCAAGAAGCCACAAATTCATGGGACAATTTATCTATCTCTCGATAAATTGACAATATCCGATTATGTTAATATAAATTAATTGAATTTAAGCACCATATTTTTTTGTTATAAATCTCCTTTTGTTCTATTTCAGAAATTGACCCAAAGTTTTGAGTAAATGCATAAGCATTTGAGAGGGGGTAATCAAGTAATTCACAAAGAATAAAACGATTAATTCCGGCATTCATTACCAAAGCAACGTCCTGACCTTTTTCTATAGTATCTTTAAGAAATTTCCTTATGTTTCTTAAATTCTCTATTTCAGAATGCTTTAAATCATCTTCTCTAACAAAAAAAGTCCCCCTTTCTATCTCCCTTATATTTTCTATGATTTTAAAATTACTATCTAACTCTTTTGTAAGAATTTTACAAGATTCAACCGAACGCGGATTTGAACTAGAATAAATCTTTTTTGGAAGAAAATGTTTTGTTTTTCTTGCCAAACTAAGTATTTGGTCTTTTCCTGATCTAGTAAGTTTTGCTTCAAACCCATGACCTTTTTTCTCTCCATGACGGATTAAATAAATTTTCATTTTATGTATCCAAAAGATTTTAACATTGAATCCACTTTTATAATTAGGTTCTTTAAGCTACCTTTATTTACAATTTGATATTCAGAAAGCTTCATTAATCCTTCTAAATCATTTGCTTCAAATCCTTCTAAATCATTTGCTTCAAATCCTTCAATGTTTCCAAGTCTTCTTTTATCTTTGATAAGAAAATCTTTCCAACTAATGTTCGATTCTCCTTTTCTTTCCCGCTCTAAGACTCTTTTGTATCTACTTTCTGTTGGACAATCGATACTTATTACTCTATAAGGGATTCCCTCTTTTTCAAAAAATTCTATCTCTTTTGGTCTTGAACAACCACTCAAAAAAAGAGGTCTGGGCAAGTTCTTTAAACAGTGCTCGTAGGATAATCTTAATGCAGAATCGTCCCAAGGAACGTTATAGTTCAAATCATCTCTTTTAAAACCAAGTTCTTCCAATATCTTAACAGAATGGGACAATTCGTGCGTGTATAATCCTCTAAAATTAGCAATCCTCAGAACCGTACTTTTTCCTGCCCCCTTCGGCCCTGCAACAACATTGATCTTATCCATTTTTTATTCTCTGGTAGGCTTTTTTCAATATTCTTTTTTGGTTATCGTGATCGATTTTCTCATAAGCTTCTTCAAATTTTAGCCAAACAAAATCAACATGCTCGTCAGAAATGACTGATTCAAAAGAGTTTGTCTCAAACAAATAATGATGCACTTCTTTTTGATTTCCTTTGAGATTTACAAAGGAGATTATTTCTATAAAGTCTTCATAATGGGTTAAATCACAAAACCCTGTTTCTTCTTTAATTTCTCTTTGTGCAGCTTCTAAAAGCGTCTCTCCCTCTTCCACATGTCCTTTTGGGAAAACCCACCAGCCTGTTGTTTTTCCTTTAAGTAATAAAAAATAAGGACTTCCTTCTCTTATTGTGAATATCACTCCCCCTGCACAGATTTCTTTCTTCATTTAAAAAACCTTCTTGTTTTTTCTAAATCACTTTTAGTTCCAATATCTATCCATTCTCCTTTTGTGGGAATTGATAATATCCCAAAATCTTTACTTATTAAATAGTTTATATAATCACCTACTTTATCTGAATTTCCAATTCTAGCCCATTCTTTTAATTCTTCAAACATTCTTGGTTTCCAGATTTCATAAGCAGTCTTTATGGTTCTGGATTTCGGAAGCCTTGGTTTTTCCTCACATCCAATTATTTTATTTCCAAAGGTCTGTATAACCCCATACTTTTTTGCATCTATTAATCTCTTTACTTTGTAAGTTAAAATTTTTCCGTCGGCAGAATTTGCGTCTAAAATTAATTGGTCTTGGTTTTGAGAAAAAATATTATCTGGAGCCATAAGGAGAATTGGTTCTTTGAACTTTAATTTTTTATAAACATATCTTAAAGTGTCTAGAATTCCCCAACATAAATCAGGTCTCGAAAAGGGTTCAACAAAAATTTCTGCATCATAGATAAGATTATTTCTCACCCATTTAGAATAGGCAGAGACTCCCTCGCTGTTTGTCTCAATTATTACCTTTCCTATTAGATTCTTTGAAAATGTCTCCAAACCTCTATCAAGCCCACAAATACCATTTATTTGAATAAGTCCTTTTGGAGTATAATTTGGTAATTTTAATTTGTCAAATAGCCTTGTTCCATACCCTCCTCCTAAAACTAAAACATCTATTGAACTTGTCATAATTTCAAGATAAACTAAGAATTAATAAAATTATTCTTTTTTTGGAAATTCATTCATATTTTTTGGGAATCTTAAAAATAAATCTAACCTGGCTGATTAAGTATTTTTGGCTTTTTCTTTAAGTAAACTTCGAAAACGTGGTAATTAATTAAAGGTATTTTATGATGTCTTATAATCTCTGATTTAGGAAGATGAATCCCCATCTCTTCTTTTATTTCTCTAATTAAAGCATTTACGGGTTGCTCATTCTTTTTCATTCCTCCTCCAAATATTCCCCATTTGTTTGGGTTCCTTCCGTTTTTATCTCTTAATTGAAATAGGATTTTTCCTTCGCTATTCTTTAATATTGCCCCCGAGTAGCCCATGATTTATTGAATTGTTCTGAGCTTTTAAATTATTTGCAAAATCCGTTTTGTTTGTTGGTTAGTAATTCAGATATTATAATTTTTGTTCTGCCGAAATAAGGAATTTTGAAAGTCACTTTTCCAGTTATTTCTTCCGCTGTTATATTGGTCTCATCAATTCCTGCCTGGTTGTTTTCTTTTGTTAGTTGCCTTGCGTTGTTGTCTCCTTTTGTTTGGTAGGGATTTGTCGAGATTATTCTGTTAATCAAGGGGTCTTTTAGTGCGGAATTTGAGAAAATGATTATGTCTCCTATTTTATATTCTGTTTCTTTTTTGAGAAGTACTATGTCTCCTCTCGACAAACCATTTTTCATTGGGGAATTTTCAAATTCATATTTTGTTATGTTGTTTGATTCGTACCCTCCTTTGTTTTCTTCCCACCAGTTTTCAAAGTCAGAATTATGGTACATCGAACAGGAGTTTATAAGTACGACTGGAGAAAATCCAAGGGCTATATGGATTATCGTATAAACTATGATCATTATCATTACTAATATGCCGAGGATTATTCCTGTTAATCGTGATTTTTTGTTTTGAGGTTTTTTATTTTTGAAACCGAGGAAGATTGCGAGGATTGCCAGTATTGCTGACAAAAACATAATGGGAAGGAGAATTATGCTTATCGCGCCGAAGATAATTGGCAGATTGTTTACTGTTTCTTTTTTCATTACGGTTATATGTTTTTTTGTTTTAAAAATCTTAGTTTTATTTTGTTTTGTATTTTGATAGATAATTAAGATAGACAAAGGTTTAATAAAATTTGCAAGTATTCTGTTTTATGAAAAATATTGCTTTAGAAGTTTATCCTCTTGGAATTTTTAATTTGATGTTAGATTCTCTTGCTCCTTGGCATGAAGAGTTGAGGAAGCGTTTTTGGTTTGGCAAGAAATTTAGGGAGCGGTTTTCTCTTTCGGATGAGGACATTGAGTTATTAAACGAGTATACTGAGATTCAGCAGAAGGATTAAATCAATTTTTAAAAAGGTTAAAGAGGAAATGAGTTCAAACAAGATTTTTAAACAAAGAGATATTTAACTTAATATGAATAAGAAAATACTTGCTTTTATATGTGATGGAGAAAAATTCCTTTTATTGAGAAATAACTCTCGAGATCTTACACATGGGGGAGATTATTGGTTCACTGTAACTGGAAGTGTTGAATCAGATGAATCTATAGAAGATGCGGTTAAACGAGAAGTAAAAGAAGAAACCAATCTTGATGTATCTGAGATTTTTGATTTAAAATGGGGTTCTATTTATTCTTGGGTTGGAGAAGATCATTCAGAGAATAATTTCTTAGCTTTTGTTAAAAAGGGAAAAGTAATATTAAATGAAAAGCATTCAAAATATGAATGGTTAGATATTGATAAATTTATTGAAAAAATAAATTGGGATTTAAATAAAGAAGAATTAAAAAAAGTCTTGGAAAAAGCTATAAAAAGAGAATTATTTTTTAAGAAGGAGAAAATTGATGATTTTAGAAAGTAAATACAAATTAATTTGTCTAATTAATTTATCGGAGATAAATAAGCCACAAATTAATGGAAATTTAAAAAAATTATTTTATAGAAAATAAGAATAATTTAATTAGTTTTTAGGAAATAATTATCCGATACGACATTAATTGCCGTAAACAAATTCATTGCAGAAATCGCAGTTCTTTTCTAATGAACAGGGTTGGAAACCTGAAGTTTGGGCTTGGAGGATTTGCCTGGCTGTTTCGGTCAGCTCTTTTTTTATCTCGTTGATATTGAATTCCATCCTGTTTGAATATTCGGCTTTTGCGTTTCCGTTCTCGTCGAGGGTGAATTCGAGAGGCTTTTCCTGTTTTAGCATTTCAAGCGTCATCTTTTTTACTTTCCCCAACTTTGAAGCCGCCAGAGCGTAAAAACCTAACTGCCAGTTCCTATGTTTCGGCTGTATATTTGATGCTCCAGTCTTGTAGTCAATTATCTCCAGAGAACCGTCGGAGAGTTTATCTATCCTGTCTGCGAAACCCTTGAATTTTAAGCCTTCTATTTCTATTTCCAGAATCTGTTCAGTTTTAGAAGAAGGCGAATACTTGTTTTTGTTTCTTTCATAAAAGACTTTGATTAGATGCTCAGCTTCTTCAAGTCCGATTGTTTCCCATTCTTCCTGCATTTGCATTTCTTTCGCGAGGTCTGTAAATTGTTTTAGCGACGAGAAATTCTCTTTGACACCTTTGTCCAAAATTGTGTGGACGAAGTTTCCGAGTTTTAGCGCTTCCCAATTGAAAGATTTTTCTTCCGGCATGCTGTAAATATATTTGTATTCAAATTTTTTCTGGCATTCGGAGAATAGAAGCAAGGAAGAGGGCGAGAAAGTTATTTCCTGCTTTTCTTTTTGCAATTCAGGAATGAAATTTTCGAAGTTGTCTTTTGAGAGAATCGTCTGAGAATCTATGGGGGATTTTATCTTTAATTCAGGGATGAGATATTTTTCTTCGGCGTCAATCAGGAATTCGCAGTTTTGGTTTTGCTTGTATTTTATTTCGCTTAAGAATTGCGACGGAAAATGTTCTTTGCTGTTGTATTTTTTTGCATAGGTGAGGATTAAATTGTTTTTTGCGCGGGTAAATGCGACGTAACAGAGACGGCGTTCTTCGAAGAGCTGGTGCTTGCTTTCTTTCTCGCCTGCCAGGTATTCCCTGTCTTTTTCTTCTATGTCCTTGAATTCCGGCGATAGTTCGAGGGGAATAAGGGGATTATTTGTGAATTTTTCCATCGGGAAACGTTTTTGTGCGAGATTTGTGATGATGACTGTGTCGTATTCCAATCCTTTTGTTGCGTGGGAAGTCATTAATCTTACACCATTTGTTTCCAATTCCGGAGACTCAATTTCTATTTTCAGGGTTTTAATGACACCAAGGTAAACGATGAAATTTGTCAGGTCTGCTTCTTGGAACGAAGAATAGCTTTCGGTCAGCTCGTGAAATTTGTTCAGGTTTAGAAGGATTTCTTTCTGTTTTTTTATCTCCTCGCCTTCGATTAATCCGGAGAGATAGATTATCTGCTTTACCAGGTCAGGGAGTTTTTCATTTATGCGGGGAAGCATTTTCTTAATTCGCTGAATTTGGAGCTTTACCGAGAACTTTCCTTTTTCGGTGAGTTCAAGGTTTTCGAGCTCGTTGAAGAGTTTTACCGAGAGATTTTCCTCATTTTTGTTTTTCTTTATGAATTTTCCTATTGCTACAATATCTTTTTCAAGAAGATTCAATTTGTAGAACATGTCCCACCATGCGTCCTCGCCGTTTCCGGATTTTGTTTTTAGTTTTTCCAGGATTGTCAGATAGTTTATTATTGTCCTGACAGAATTTTGCTTTAGCAGGGACGATTTGCCGACGGCACAGTAAGGGATGTTTTTGAATTCCAAGAGCTGTTTTATTATCCTGCCGTACTGATGAGTCCGGAACATCACGCATAGCTCGTTTGGATTTAAGTTTTCTTTTAGTTTTTGCTCAACTATTTCAACTATTTTTCTTGCCTCTTCTTTTGCATCGTTTAGCTCGAATATTCTTATTTTTTCACCTGCCTTGCCGAATGCGTTCTTCACTTCGAATGATTCTTCTTTACTTTCGTAATTATTTGTTATTAGCTCATGCGCGACTTTCAGGATTTTATCTGTTGAGCGGTAGGATTTGTCGAGGCTGAATATTTCGCTTTGCTTTATCCGGAAATGCTTTTTGAATTCATTGTAGTTTTCATTATATGCCCCGCGGAACCTGTAAATTGACTGGTTGATGTCTCCTACGATAGTTATGTTTTTGTGCGGTGCAAGCTGAAATAAAAGCTCTAACTGGATTTTATTTGTGTCCTGGAATTCGTCTACAATTATGTATTTGTAGTTTCCTGAAATTTCCGGGAATTTTTTCAGGAGGGTCAGCGCGTTGCTATTTAGGTCGGAGTAATCCTGATAACTGTTTTTTTCTTTTATTTTTTCGTAGGCATTCCAGGCTTTTGTGAATTTTTGCAGGTCGAGGATTTCTTTAATCCTGTTAATTTCTTCTTTTATCTGCCATTTTTCTTTTTTTTGCTTTAGGTAGAGGGTTTGGAATTCAAACTGCAGGTTTTCGAGTTTTTTTTCTAGGTCAATGTTGTTGTAATGCGAGAGTTTTTTTTGGACGCAATTTTGGAGCTGTTCTAGAGTTATGCCGAGGTCTTTTGCAGTGCCCAGAGAGGCGACGTATTTGTGGCAGTTGTTTACAGGAACGCGGAGGTTTTGGTGAAGAATGATTTTTGCTTCGTCCGGAGTAAGGATTCTAAATTTGGGCGAGATTCTTATTTTTTCACCGTCGGTGCGGAGAAGGTCTGCTGAGAAAGCGTGAAATGTTTTTATTATCGGGCGTTTTTGCCAGTTTCCTGATTCCTGTTCGGGCAGGGATTTTTGCACGCGGGCTAGTATGGAATTTGCCGCTTCATTTGAAAAGGTAATGCAGACGATTTTTTCTGCAGGGCAGATTTTGTTTTGAATCAGGTGTTTTATTTTTTCAACGATTGTGTGGGTTTTTCCGGTGCCCGCTCCTGCGAGAATGACGCATGGGCCTTGAGTTTTTTGGATTGCTAAATTTTGCTGGGTTGTTAAGGAGAGCATTTAAATTTTAGAGCGGAAGAGATTATAAAGATTTTTGGAGGTGAGAATTAAGAGGGCACATAGTCTGGTTTTGGAATAACATTATATTGGGTAAACTTGACACCTAAAATTCTGGCAGACCCGTTTTCACCAATATGTGTTATTTGATACCCTTTTAATGGTCTTAAATTTTTATTTTTTCGATGCACTTCTGAAATATATTTTTCTATTGGTAACTTGGTTTCGCTTGGCGGCCTCATCATTATCACATCAACTTCTCTTTCGTATGTTATTTCTACAGGATCTTGAGTAATTCTTTCAACTAATTGCCCATTCTTTTCTACAAGTTCTGTGAGGTCTGGGTCTGGGGGTTCCACTGTAATTAAAAAATATGCGCCGAGTATATAAATTTTTTTGTTTTTTAGTATATATCTGGCTATCTTTTATTGTAATGAAATGGATAAACTAAGGTAGTTAATAAGAACCAAATTAAATAAGTTTTAATTGCTATCGTCTATAAAATAAACAATTATTATTTAGCGCGAAAAGGTAATCTTAAATCAAATAATCTCCCCGTAGCCAATCAGTCTCCAGTGACCTGCGATGTTTCTTGCGATGCCGACG
>Ga0209541_10014406_pt1 | contig 11927 bp, 11 predicted proteins | sample RifCSPlowO2_01_FD_184027 | JGI IMG/M metagenome (GOLD analysis project Ga0209541, IMG submission 184027) | Groundwater microbial communities from Rifle, Colorado - Rifle CSP2_plank lowO2_0.1 (SPAdes) (version 2) | ecosystem: Environmental > Aquatic > Deep subsurface > Groundwater | place...
TCTTCGTCGCTCGTCTATAAATTATATCAGCTCCAAAGTCACTCGTCTATAAATTAAAATAATAAATTAATCTTTTAATATTCATAATCTTTCAAACAATACATTAAGATGATAAATCATATTTGGAGTTTATGGTATTAATTTTATTCGTAGCGAAACATTGTGCTGAAAGCCAATGTTGAGCACTCAATAAGCGAGCGTTAGCGAGCCTAATCACTTACCAACTTTCTTCACAATTTCTTTCTTTGCCTTTTTCAGCTCGTCTTCTCTTTTTGTCAAGGGCCCAATAACTTTAACAAGCAAACCAGGCAACCCGGTTCCAATTGGTACAGGTTGATTCAAAATTATATTTTCAATAACGCTCGTCAATTTGTCTTTGCTTCCTTTTATTGTCGCATTAACAAATTGTTTGACAGGAGTTTCAAAAGTTGCACGGGCAAGAATAGAAGATTTTTGCGCAATAATTCCCATACGAGTAACACCTTTAATCACACCGGTATTAGTCATAGCGTCGGCAGCAAGCTTCAAGTGCCTCATATCAATATCCAATCCCTGCGCACTAAGAACATCTTGGATTTCTCTAATTATTAATTGTCTTCCAACTTCAATACCAAAAGTCTCAGCCATCTCATGCAAATCATTTGAAATCGTCTTGTTTTTATTTACTTCCTTGCATTTAAGAATTTCCTTAAGATTAGTTCCCAAAGTTAAAACAACATAATCCCTGTCTTTCTTAACAATTAAAACTTGTTTAACATCTTTAATACCGGAAATTTTTGTCTCTATTAATTTCTGTTTCAATTTGTAAATATCTTTGAAACTAACATCAGCAACGTTAACGCTGATTGAATTAGGTTTCTCTTTAACTTTATGCCCCAAATCGCTCAATCTCTCAACAACTTTTTTAATCGTCGTGTGAATCTGCTTGATTTCTTGGGCATCAATAATTACTTCAAGTTTTTTATCAGAAAAATCAATATTAATTTCAGAAGAAATATCTTTTAATTTTGTTTCTTTAATTTTCTCAGCAAACACTCTGGCATTTTTTTCATCATTATAATCTTTTTCTAAATAAATTTCCATTTTTGGCGACGAGGGTTTTTTTCTTGCATCAAAAATTTCAATTAGTCTGGGAAGACCCTGAGTAACCTGCATTTCTTGAACACCTGCAAAATGGAATGTTCTTAAAACCATCTGCGTTGAACTTTCACCAAAACTTTGAGCAGTAACAATTCCAATTGCTTCACCGGAATCAATTTTTTTATTAAGATGGATTCCAGGAACATCTATACCGTCATCACCAAATAAATATTGAATAATGTTATTGTTGCTGTCTCTAATTGTCCCATCATATTCTACTTTCAAATCCTGGAACGCATTTGCTAATCGCCTGTATAAATAACCTGACTTTGGCGTTCTTAAAGCAGTATCCATTAATGAATCTCTTCCTGTCATTGCCCCAAAGAAGAACTCGTCTGGACGCAAGCCTTTAATAAACGACGAATAAATAAAGCCTCTTGCCCTCGGCGACAAATCTCCTTTCTTGAAAAAAGATAATGTTCTTCCGGTATATCCAATGTTAATTCTCGTCCCTCCTAAAACCTGCTGCCCAACACACGACGCCATCATTGTAACATTAAGAATATTTCCCCCGCCCCCGGATTTAATCATGTAACTAACAGGATTGTCTTTTGGAAATTCTTTCTTAACAATATCTCCAATCTTTGTTCTAATTTCATTCAAAACCTGAAGAATTTTAATTTCCCTAGATTCTTCTCTTGTTTTTCCCGGTATAGTTTCAAGAGTTCCTTCCTTATATGAATTGACAATCTCCAAAGCCCTGACTTCAGATTTCCTAATTATATCATTTGCAGCTTCAATAACTTCCCGATTTAAATCTAAATCGTCAACAGACATTGTAATTCCCCTATTTGTCAAATAATTTGTTCCAAGTTTGAAGATTCCTTTAATAGTTTCAAAAGTCCTGTCTCTGCCTACTTGTTTGTCAAGTTTCTTAACTAAAATACCATCCTCGACGCCAAAAGTGTTCTCATCAATTGACCCCTTGACAAATACACCATTTACAACCTTTAATGATTCATCAGAAAAACTTAATTCCTTTGGTAAAATCTCCGAGATTATTTCTTTTCCATCAATTATTTTTTTATTAAATTTAGCAGTAATTCCAGATTGATATAATAACTGGTTAGCATCACACCTATCAAATTCTTCTAAGCCCATTAAATAATTTCCTGTAACTGAATCAGCAGATGTTCCAATTAAATTTGAATTATTTTTTGGCGACATCAAATTTTTTTTCACATCCAAAAGAATTTTTGCTTCTGCTCTCGCTTCTTCTGTTTGAGGAGAGTGTATATTCATTTCATCACCGTCGAAGTCAGCATTATATTGGAATGCCGCCATTGGATGAAGTCTAAATGTTCGTCCAGGCAAAACCTTAACAAAATGCGCCATTAAACTTCCTCTATGAAGAGAAGGATGTCTGTTGAAAAGAACAATATCACCATTTTGCAAATGTCTTTCAACTTTATAACCTGGCTCAAGCTCGTTAATTATTTCTTCTTTCAAATCATCAGTAATTTTTTTTCTTTTTCCATCCGGCCGAATAATATAATTTGCCCCGGGATATTCTTTCGCCAAAATCAATTTTTTCAAAGACTCAAGATTCAAATCCGTGGCAGTTTCAGAAACAGTGACAATCTTTGCAATTTCATAAGGAACACCAACTTCATTAACTTCAATCATCGGGTCCGGTGAAATTACACTTCGTGCAGAATAATTAACTCTTTTACCTGCAAGATTTTTTCTGATTCGTCCTTCTTTACCTTTTATTCTTTCAGTAATTGTTTTCAACGGCTGTCCGCTTCTATGTCTTGCAGGAGGGATTCTTGCAACAGTATTATCAAAAAAAGTTGTAATATGAAATTGCAATAAATCCCACAAATCTTCGATAATAACTTCTGGCGCGCCGGCATTCAAATTTTCCCAAAGTCTCTGATTCGCGCGGATAATATCACTAAGTTTATGAGTCAAATCATCTTCACTTCGCTCGCCTGATTCAAGAATAATACTCGGCCTGACAGTTACAGGAGGAACTAACAACAAAGTCAATATTGCCCATTCAGGCCTGCACGTTTTCGGATTAACTCCTGCCTTTTTCAATTCCTCGTCGGTAATCTTTGAAAGAATTTCTCTAATCTCCGTAGGAAAAAGTCTTTTCTTTCCAATGTAAAAATTAGTTGGCTTATCCAGTTTAATTTTTTCATGAGCTGATAGACAATGCGGACATTTCTTTGCATCTTTCGCTTTTTTAACTCGCTGATTAGTTGAATATTTTTCTAAGTCATCATCAGCAACTAAAAATTTATGGCATTCACTGCAGTAGCATTTTAATCCAAGCTCAATTAAAGTTACATATTTTAAATGAATAACAGAACGCGCGAGTTCAATGCTTCCAGGATGTCCTAAACATTCTTTAAGTCTTCCTCCGCAAGTTCTGCATCTTACACCTGGGTCAATAGCGCCAAGTCTCAAATCCATTAAACCACCGTCGACAGGATAACCATCTATATCATAAAGTTCAGGCGTAACAATCTTCGCACAACTAATTCTTTTAATACTCTCCGGATTAATCAGGACAAATTCAAGTTCTTTTATTTGTTTTCGTATTGGTTTGCTTGTCATTTTTTATTTTTTAATTTACTGATTTCATTTTTTACATTGCTAAATGAGATTTTAACATCTGACTTGAAATCTTTTAGTTCATCACTGACGCCCCACATTTTGAATAACAACATTAATGTAAATGTTAACATTATACTCAAATCACTTGGACTATTACCAAATATTTTCCACAATACTAATCCAATTCCAACTACAAGTAAAATCCAAAACAAAATGTTAAGTATTTCTTTTCTGTTCATTTTTTATTTAATTTCTAAAATATGTTTTAATGCTTGAAGCATAATAGGATATTTTACATCAATTTTTCTTTGAATATTCTTTGTTATCATTTTATTCTTCTATGGGGGTGCATATATATTCTTCCGTGTTTAATTTTAATTGATCTATAGTTAATACTAAAATATCAATACTTGTATGGGTGTTTTCTTTAATTCTATTGTTTAGACATTGTTCATTCTCATCTGCATCTATAACTCCAACATTTCCAGCTACAGCAATATATTTCTTTCCGTATTTTTCTCTCAACTCATCCTCATGTTCTATTACATACTGACGTGCTTTCTTAATTGGTAGTGGTATTTTCATCTTACTCATATTTATTCTTCAAGTTAAATTTAGTTTGAATATGTAATCCTTGCAATTCTTCAATTAATAATTTGAAAGCATAAGAAACTTCAATTGGCTCAACCTCTTCGCTGTGGCATAATGGGCAAATTATTCTGTTTCTAATTGTATCATCAATCGCAATACCGCCGCATTCTGTACAAATATTCAAAACAACTTTGTCAGAATCGTATCTTTCTTTTAATAATAAAGAAGAACCATGGGCAACTAATGCCTGCTGTTCCATTTCTCCAAGCCTCAATGCTCCTCCTCGTGAACGTCCTTCAACAGGCTGACGAGTTAACAATGCAATTTTACCAGAACTTCTTCCATGAATTTTATTGCCAACCATATATCTTAGCTTCAAATAATATAAATCCCCGACAAAAATCCTTGCAGTTAATTTTTTCCCCGTAATTGGATGATACATTGTTTCCTTGCCATCAAATCTGAATCCAAGATTCTTCAATTGTTTTTCTAATTCACTTTTACTCTCTCCAGAAAAAGGCGTACTGTCAATTACTTTTCCTCCAACACACGCAACCTTGCCGGCAAGCAGCTCTAACAAATAGCCCACTGTCATTCTCGAGGGCAAACCATGTGGATTGAAAAGAACATCGGGTTTAATGCCTCTTGAAGTAAATGGGATATCTTGTTCAGGCACAATTGCACCAATAACTCCTTTCTGACCATGCGAAGTTGCAAATTTGTCCCCGATCTCAGGAATTCTCTGGTCACGAGTTCGAATTTGAACAATTTTATTTCCTTCTTCATCTTCAGAAATAAAAACAGCGTCGACAACAGCAGTTTCTTCTTGCCTCATCATAACACTTGATTCTTTTTTAGTACGAACAGAAATTTCTCTTGCTTCACTCAAAAATTTAGGCGGAGACATCTTTCCGATTAAAACCTCTCCTTCATTTAGTTCTGCTTCTGGAAAAATAATTCCGTCATTTTCTAAATATCTATATGATGCTTCTAATTTATATCCTGAAGCGTCTTTTTCAGGAATGCCAATTTCATCTTTCAAACCACCGGCATAATTCATTTCTGTTGCAGCATATGGCCTGAAGTAAAAACTTCTTCCAACACCTCTATCAATTGAACCTTTATTGAAAACCAAGGCGTCTTCCATATTATAACCATCATAAGTCATAATCGCAACAACTAAATTTTGGCCGGCAGGATAAGTATTCAAAGTGTCATAAACAAAACTTCTGATAACTGGTTTTTGCGGATATTGTAAAATGCTTACATCAGTATCTAATCTGCACAAATAATTTGCAGCATATAAACCTAAGGCCTGTTTTTGCGTCTTGCTTCCACGATTCAAACGCGACGACTGATCATGATTTGCGTACGGAACCAACGACGTCACAACCCCAAGCAAATCCATAGGGTCAATTTCTAAATGGGTGTGTTCTTGAGTAACTTCTTGAGGATAAAGAGCAGTCAGCGAATTTTCTTCCTCTGCAGCGTCGAGATATTCAACCAAACCTTTTTTAATAAGGTCATTCCAATTAATTGCTCCTTGTTCTAATTCAACTAAATGTTCATCTTTTAATTTAGGAACACCTTCTTCAACAATTATCAAAGGCCTCAAAACCCGTCCAGGTTCTGTTGAAATAGAAATCAAATTAAAAACCGCATCATACCTCACATTAATTTCAGGAGATAACTCGTCGTTTCTTCTTTTTTCTTTTAAATTTTTAATAAATTCTTTTGAGTTTCCAGCATTTCCAATAAAGATGCCATCCATAAAAATATCAGTAGCTTCTGAATTTTCCAAGCCGGTTTTTTCCAAACCAATTGACTCAAAAGTTTTAACTAACTGTTCAGAATTCATTTGAATTCTTGTAGATATTTTAGCAAGAATTGCAAGATTTTTTCTCAATCCAATTTCAGTTCCTTCTGGAGTTTCAATCGGGCAAAATCTTCCATAATGCGTCGGATGAAGAGTTCTCGCCATAAAATTTTCCTGTTCGCCAGGCAGCATGCTGGCAACTCGCTGTAATTGAGAAATTGTTTCCAAATAATTAGTCTTGTTCATATTTTGTGTAACACCTTTTCTCTCGCCAACCCAGCTTCCAGTCGCAATTGCAGATTCAACTCTATGCGAGAATAAAGTCGATTTAGCAATAGTCTTAATTGAAAAAAACTTTTTTCTCTTAGAAGATTTTTGTAAAGAATACAGCATATCTCTGATCAAAATACCAAGATTAACTCTAAACAAACTCGCTAATAAATCCCCGCTCAATCTAACCCGCTTGTTTGCGTAATGGTCCTTATCTGTTCTTAATTCAGGATTTTCTTTTGCGATAAGAAATTGTTTAATCAACTTGCAAAGCGTCACAGCTTTCTTAAGCCGGTCTTCTTTTTTAAGCCCAATATGCGGCAGCAAATAAGAATCAATTCTTTGTTTAACTCTGTCAAGAATTTCTTTTTTTGTTCCTTGCAGCGACGTCTTTTCAGCAATAAACATCATCGCGTCTTCAGGAGTGCCGATATTCACAAACTCATAAAGATTAACAATAACACTGTCAGTCTCCTTCCCAATAAGTTTTGAAATCTCTGATTCTTTTATTAAACCCAATGCTTTTAGAATAATAATTGAAGGAATATTCTTAAATCTTGAAAAAGAAAATTCAATCAACCCATCCTTGCTTTCTGTAATTGAAACAGGAATTCGATAAGTTCCCTTTAATGAAAACAAACGCAAAGACAATTCTTCAGTAGCGCCTTTTGTTTTTGATTCAATAAAAACTTGGTTTTCCGCAAGATCCTCGGCCATAACAAGAACTCTTTCATTTCCATTAATAATAAAATAACCGCCAGGATCTATAGGATCATTATAATTCTGAATCAATTCTTCTTTTGACATTCCATAAGTGTTGCAAACCTTGCTCTTAACCATAATGGGTATTTTTCCAATTTCAACAACTTGCGAATCAGTCTGATCCTCTTTCTTGACGCTGATTTCTAAAGTTATTGGAGCAGCATAAGTCAAATTTCGTAATCTCGCTTCGGCAGGAGTGATATTAGAGGAAGAACCATCAGCTTCAATAACCACCGGCACACCAACCTCAATTTTTCCAAGTTGAATTTCAAAATCGTCGTTATTTATAGAATCATTAACTTCATCAACAATTTCCTGCAATCTTTTTGTAATAAAATTATTAAACGAAGTGATATTACTCTCAACCAAAGAATGCTCTTGCAGGAATTTCTTAACGACAATATGTTTATTTTTATCAACCATTATGTAAATTGCTCCTGTAATTTATATTTGAGAATGTTTCCCATTTGATTATGTAAATTGCTCCTGTAATTTATATTTGAAAATGTTGCCCATTTGATTATGTAAATTGCTCCTGTAATTTATATTTTGGTAATTTCTTTATTTCCATTATACAACAACCCTGTAATAAGCAAGGACCTTATCTGTTTCAGCGTCTTTTCTTTCTATTTTAATTATATCTCCAATCTTGCATCCATCTAACATGGCAGTATCACTCAAAAGGATTTTTGGCAGTTGAGACTTAGAAACATTTAGCTTAGAAAGTAGTTCTTCAGCTTCTTTTTCATTAAGTTTAGAATGTTTGGGTTGTAAGATGTGCATAGGGTGGTGGGCGATTTGATAAAGATACGGCATAATTGCCATATGAAATCATTAACGACTTTATAATACTAAAAAATTGTAAAAGTTAGTTTAAAAAACTTTCCCCTATCACTAAAATTGAATATTAATGACAAATATATCAGAATTTATATACTTTTTGTATTAATTATCTTTTTGAGAATTACTTAATTCTATCTCTTAAGGAATATAGTCTTTCTAGATATTCTTTATACGCTTCCTTATGTTTTCCTATTATTAAAAACCAAATAATTTTATCTTCGATGTAATAAACCAATCTTATATTTTTAGTTATCGGCTCTCTATAGCAATTTTCTCCTCCACCCAGATGTTTTTGCCTAAGCGGATTTTCTTTTATCTTTTTCTTCTTTTTGTAAAATATTTCTAAATGCTTCTTATCAAGCCTATCTAAATCTTTAAAGAAATATGGGTGCAACTTTATTTCCCATTCACTCAATTTCAACCCCTCTATCTTTCATATAATTATCAAGTTCTTTTTCTGAGACAGCTATAGAAGGATTCGCCTTTATTTCAACAAGGCGTTTTTTTGCAATTTCATCCTGGTCAAGCAACGACGCTACATCTTCAATTAAAATTTCTACATCAACTAAAACTTTATTCAATTTATCTTCTGAGAATGTAACCGATTCCATAAATATCAAATAACACTCAACTTTAAAAAATTATGTATTAAGGAAAAATGGTCCCGGAGGTAATTAATAATTATATATTCTCCTATTTGATGATAGTTTTTTAAAGATTATTTGATATTAAATTTATGAAAAAAAGGCATAAGATTACTTTAATAATCATTATAACCATAATAATCTTAATATTTTTATCTATCTTCATATTTAATATTATAAAAAGCCCCCGTTGTTCCTTGAATGGAGGTGTTTGGAGAATGTTTTCAAATGGGTGTGGAGATTCTTGTGTTTATGAAAGACAAACCCCTGATAATCCTGTTGCATGTACAATGGCTTTTGCACCTAATTGTGATTGTGGGCCTTTTAGATGTTGGAATAGTGAAACAAAAAGATGCGAATTAAATTGATACACTCCTTATTATAATATATAATTCCATAAATGACCCGGAGGGATTTTACTCGCGACCCCGCTCGAAATATGGGCGATTTGGAAGTCTCGCAAAGTCGCTCGCCCCCGACTTAAAAACATGCTGAATTTATGTGCCTCACAAATCCAAAATCAATGATGTCTACGACATCATAAATGGCCCCGGAGGGATTTGAACCCCCGACACCTTGATTAAAAGTCAAGTGCTCTAACCAGGCTGAGCTACGGAACCAATATTGCATTGAACAATTTCGGGTTTAAAAGTTTAATGTATACTATATTAATTTGTGGTATCCGAAAATTAGTTCTCACTTCGTTCGAAAATTAATTACGACTTCAAAATCGCCTTATGGCAGATTTTTCCGTCGAGAAGAATGATAATAACATATCTCAAGATTTATTGATTAGCAATTTCTTAGCGGAGAGCCTAAGCTTAGCAAGGCCGAGTGTTTTGACTTTGACAAATTTATTATTGATAGCAAAGTCGGGACGCGAGTAGAAGCCATTAATCTTTGCGAAGCAAGAAAATTTACACATAAAAAAGGGTGACAAATGTCACCTGCGCGTACATGTATACTATATTAATTTACTAACCAATTTTTCAGAATTTCTACATTAACCTAATCTCTCCAATAAACGAGCGAAGTGAGACAAGTAAAATTTAAAAAGTCTTTGATAAATAAAAATTTATGATAAAACAAGAAAATTCTGAAGCAAGAAGATACTATGCAATTATTAAAGCAATTGAATTTGGAAAAATAATTCAAGAAAGAATTCCTGAAGTAGCAATTGATTTTAGAAGCGGCAAATCTCTTACAAATATTGTTTCAGAAAGAAAAATAGGACATTTATTTGGACTTTCTCCAAATGTTGCAAGAACGTCTTTAAGATATGCCCTATCAGGTTATTATGGAGATTTTTCTCCGTCTCCATTTGATTCTTATTCTGGTTTATTATCTAGCGAAGAAATTGAAGAAATTGTCAAACAACATAGAACAGATTCAGGAAAAGTTTATGGTAAACTTGCAGCAAAGAATGGAAATCTTAATCAAAGGAGAGCAGCAATTGCGCGTGGCGCAACTCTATGGAGAAATTGGGTTGTCGGAGAGAATTATTGCGTTTATAATGAAAAACAGTATGCTTTTGATTTATCAAAACTTGAAAAATATCGGCGTCAGGGACAGCCATTTCATAGTAATACAAGGATTGCACAAAGACTAAATGAGGTTTACCATCATGGCAAACAAATCAGAACTGAAAATGCTGTTGGTTGTGTTCTCAAAAGGATGAAAAAATTTTAATTCCTCACAAACTTTTCCAGCTTTTTTTCAAAATCATCAGCAGTCATTCCGCCGACAAACTCGTCAATAATTCTGCCATCTCTTATAAGTTTCATATTAGGGATAGAAACAACCTGAAACTTTTTCGCGATTTCTTGATTATCATCAACATTAACTTTTCCAAACCTAATTTTCCCCTTAAATTTTTCAGACATCTCATCAATAACAGGCGACATCATCAAACAAGGCATACACCATTCAGCATAAAAATCTACAAGAACTAATCCTTTTTTAATAAACTCATCAAATTCTCCATTTGTAAGCTCTGGTACTTTATCATTATCAACCATTTTGTTTTTTCCTTTACTTGATTCACCTTCATAATAAATTAGAAAAAACAAGGTTTATAAAATTATTGATTTAACACAATTTTGTATGAGACTATGACATACGTCAGTAGCTAATCAAAAGTTAGTTCTCACTTCGTTCGAAAATTAATTGTAACTCCAAATCCGCTTTCAGCAGGATTTTCCGTCGAGAAAAATGATAATAACCTATCTCGAATTTTTGGATTAACAATTTCTTAGCGGAGAGCCTTGACGAAGTCTGGCTCGAAGCCATTAATCTTTGCGAAGCAAGAAAATTTACACATAAAAAAGGGTGACAAATGTCATGAACCTACACATGATTTAACACAATTCTTTTAGCATAGCTGTCAACTTCTTCAATTAAGATTTTATCGCCTTTTTCTAAATTAATAAAATCCCTATTATTATCTGCAACCAAAACTCCCGGCCCTCTCACAATCTCAATTTCAATTTTACCGTCACTGACAATTTGCATTTCTTTTTTTTCTGTGATGTTATTGAAAGCCAGGCCAATTCCTTCATCAAAACTTTCTTTTGTTATGGAATAAAAATAAGCTCCTTTCGAACTTCCATAAACAGTTGAGACAACAACTCCATCGCCGATAAATTCCCCTAAACCAGATTCAATTTCTTTGCCATTAATCCAAACTTTAAATCTAATCGCCTCGGTTGGCAGAGTATTCCTGATAACAATATCATTAACGCCAATTAATTCTTTTGTTTCGAATCTTCCTTTGCATGTGGCTTTAATTTTCTTTAAATTCTGAATTGTAAATTCTTTTCTTAAATATCTTTCAATTACTTCTTCAACTTTTATATCATAACCCTTATTTGAAACTTTGCTCCCTTTAATCAAAATCTTCGGAATTCCAGGAAAAACCCTTTCAGCAATCAAAAAAATCCCGTCGCCGCCATAACAAATCACCAACTCTGGACTATCTTCAGAATAAATAAAATCATATTTTTCTAATTTACATTTTAAGTTTTCAATTTTTTCAATATCTATCCCAAATATATGAATTTTTTTCATTTTTCAGTTTTATCTTAATATAAAATAAACCATATAAATTTACACCATTTAAAAATTGCTCGCTCATTCTTCGTGAAATCAAATCTAGGCTCGCTATCGCTCGCAATATCCACGACCAACTATGTTAATTTAGATTCAACATTTGGTTTTAGATAATGATAAAACTATCAACTACAATCCACCAACATAAAAAAGTTTTTTGCGTTAACCCTTCTCCTGCGAAACATCAG
>Ga0209541_10014415_pt1 | contig 11922 bp, 15 predicted proteins | sample RifCSPlowO2_01_FD_184027 | JGI IMG/M metagenome (GOLD analysis project Ga0209541, IMG submission 184027) | Groundwater microbial communities from Rifle, Colorado - Rifle CSP2_plank lowO2_0.1 (SPAdes) (version 2) | ecosystem: Environmental > Aquatic > Deep subsurface > Groundwater | place...
GTGGCAAGTTCCGCAACATTCACTTTCACAGCAATGTCAAGCGGATAAAGAATAGTATAAACATAGAACCACACGGAACCCGATTGCCTTGCAGCGCATGATATTCGGTAAGCGGAGAGCGTTCCCACCCGCCCCTAAACGCCTCCATCATCTTCTTACCGACGAGAAATACGAAAGGTTTAAATACTAAGAAAGTTTCTCTTCTCCTCGAAAACAGCATTGTTTTCATTGAAAAAGAGGAGGTTATAAAGATGGCTGAAGTTGTAGCAAATGTTGGAGTTAAAAAAGAAAAGGGTTACCTTTATTTTCTAGATGGAAATGGTAATGTCTGCCGTGCGGCGATGAGCAGAGCAGGCCGGACGAAAGGTAAAGCAAAAAAAGAAGTAGTCGCCAGGTCCGGAGTGAAGAAAGTATCAGGGTATCTCTATTTCATTGACAAAAAGGGCAATGTCGCTCGGGCAAAAATGGCTCGCGGCCGAAAAGCAGGCACGAAGAAAGCTGCGAAGAAAAAGACGAGTAAAAAGAAAGCAGCAAAGAAAAAGACAACCAAAAGAAAACCTGCTAAGCGAAAAGCGGCAAAGAAAAAGAGAAGGTAAACTTCTTTTCTTTTTATTTTTCTTATTTTATTCCTATACTTTTTTATATAATCCCACGCATGTTTTAATGATATGGCACATGATAAGACTCTTATTTCTCGTGACAACCGATTGAACGACCTTTCCGCGCAGGAATGGCTGCGTTTCACAAAAACATGGTTTGTTCATAATCCTCCACCCAGAAAAAAGAATGAGACTCTTCATCCCGCCAAATATCCTGAGAGCCTGATTGAAGAGTTTATCCGTTTTTTTACCAAACAGGGACAGGTTGTCTTTGATCCATTCCTCGGCACGGGAAGCACGTTAGTAGCATGCCAGAATACAAAAAGGAAAGGAATAGGCATTGAATTGCAAGATAAGTATGCTCGGATTGCGGAAGAGAGAGTTGATCCTGAACAAAAAGTGATTATAGATGATTCATCAAATATTAAAGAAATATGGGTGAAGAACGACTTGCCCAAGATTGATTTTGTAATCACCTCACCTCCCTATGGGCCGATGTTAAATAAGAAAGGATTAGTGCAGGGAAAAAGGGAAGAACAAGGATTAGATACAAAATATTCTGAGCAAGAACAGGATTTCGGCAATATTCTTAAATATGATATTTTTATTGAAAAATTAGTTGATTTATTTGCCAAAACAAAAGAGGTAATGAAGATAGATGCATATGCTGTCGTGATCATCCAGAATTATCGTGACGGATCAGAGTTTAAAACCCTGGCTTGGGATTTTGCGACAGCAATGAAAAAATATTTCACCTTAAGCGGCGTGAAGATCTGGTGTCAGGACAATAAAACATTATATCCTTATGGGTATAGATATAGTTTCGTTCCGAACGTACACCATCATGAATGTTTAATCTTTAAGAAAACCCAATAGAGAAACCAAATTATTTGATAAAAACATCATGATAAAAAAATCAAAATTCAGATTTTAAAATAGTTCTCGTTAGCCTTGCACACTAAAGGCTGGTCCCGACACAGTTGAGTACTATATTCCATAAGAAATTTGGTAAGCTCATCATCCCCTAAGAGAAAATTGGTTGAAGAATAATTCTGCCAATATTCACACATCTCAGGAGGCGTCACGGTAACAAGGTCATAATTTGCATTATCAACACTTTTCTTTAAAGAAACATTATTTTTCGCGTAGGAATCTGCAAAAAGAACGACCATGCGGGTAGCATTTGGACGCCACTTTTCTTCAGAAGCACGTGCTAAAGCATAAGGATATGCTTCCGGTATATCGCCGCCTCCATAAGGAATGATAAAGTGCAATCCCATTTCAATATGCTGGGGATCGAACGAAAAATCACGAACGCGGTTATAAGGAATGTCTATGGAGAAGAGCCGATCGGGAAAATCACCAACTGTAGAAAGCGCATATCGAACCGAGGTATGATGCTTCGCAATTTCATAAGACGCTCCTCGAATTTCCTCTTTCATTGCAGGAAAAACGCCTCCCATAGAGGATGTCGTATCAACAAGGAAAAGAATATCTAAAGGGGTACATTCTTTATCACTGGCAAATTCATTGGCAAATGATGTAAACAATGCCGGGGGAAATGAATGAACTTTTTTTTCTTCAGAGATGGAATCTTCGGGAGCAGAAGATAGAAGAGTAGAAAGGGTAAGACCAACAAGATATTTGGACATAATTTAAAGTATTAACATAAAGTTAATAAATATTATTACAGAGAAAGATAGAGGTCAGAGAAAGTATTTTAAAACAAGTGCTCTTCTTTCCTTTATGAGTTATCTCCACTACACCATCCCCCCAGACATGATCCAGTTCTTTCGCAGTCAAGCAGAACAGAAAATACAAGTAGAAGGATGGGGAAAAGACGGAAGACCGGTTGATGTCAAAATAGACAACTTTGTTCATTGCTGGATTACGGAAGAAGCATTTAAACAAATTCTCATTAAAGAAAAGGTTTGGTTTCGACATAGGGGGTTATATTTTGGTGATGCGCAAGGAGCAGGAGCAGATTTCACAGTAAGAATCAACGGAAAAGAAGTGAGTATTGGTTTGCGGAGCGTTGCACCAGAATCTTTACATAAATGGAAAACTGTTCCGTATCCTGATGATCGCATCCGTTTGGAAAAAGAGAAAATTTCGGACTACCATATTGTCTGCAACCATGATAACGGACAGGCAACATTCTTTGGCATAATTTCAAAAGAAGACCTTCTGGAAAGTGTGCAAAATGCAGAACGAAAGTATAGTAAACAGAATCAAGAATATTTCAGAGTGATTCCATTGGGAAAATTTTCTTTTTCATTGTTGCAAGAACTTGTAGAAAAAATGGAACGCGTTTAAAAAGAATAAACAGGAGCTAAAAACAGGAGCTAAAGAGAGAGAGGGGAAATCGATGAAATTAATCCAAAAACTGCGTACCAACATACACCATAACGACGTACTTAATTAACAAGCCAAGAAAACTATAGATAATTTGTTTCCGCAAACTAAATTTCACTACTCCTGCAACAAAAGAAAGAACCGCTGAGGCTAAGGGTAAAAGATTGAAAATAAACACCGCCCAAGAGCCATACTTTTGAATGTGATATTCTGCTTTATGATATTGTTTTTGTCCAATAAGATTATTTATTACATCCGAACTTATCAGCCTGCCAAGAAGAAAATTAAGAACTTGCGCGATAACACCCGTGGACACCGCTATAATGACTAGATAGAAACCGTTATGCCCCACCGCTTGATAATAAGGAACAATCGTTTCAACGGGCAGCAAAATAAAGAATAAATATCCTGCAAAATGAATGAGGGTAAAGGAAAAAAGGCTTGGTTGCTTTCCCGCCATGATTTCCTTCCCAAAGGTTAAAGAGATAATGATTACGGCAAACACAATGGTTACAAAACTGATGATGATTCTCTTTCTTTGCATGTGCATACTTACATCACAGAAGGATATAAAAGTTTTGCTGACAGATCAGTAATGTTCAATTTTAAGTCTGCCAGCGCTTTCTCAGAATAATCATTCTGTATCTCAAAAGCAAACCGTATTTCTTTCAATGTATGCGAATATAGTGGGTCGTAATATTCTTCCAACAAAATTCTTGCTGCCTGTTGATATTCACCCTGGTCTAAGAACTGAATTACTTCTTGTATCTTTTTCTTTGAAATTACTTTAAACAATTTTGCGGTGATCTCTTTCATTATTTCAATATCTCGAAGGGAAGTAAAATACTCTTGTACCGCCTCATTTGCCCTGATATCAATACTTCTTGTAACCAGAATAGGATTTCCTTTCTGCATTGCTTTGTACAAGAACGCAGGAAGGATAATATTGCCGATGCGCTTGCTTTCTCCCTCAATAAAAATAAATTCTTCGTTGTTCAATTCGTCCAGCCGCTGGAGCAAGAGATTCTCAAATTTTTTCTGTGAATGCGGCTGCAGCCCAATAGCACCAAACAAGCTGCCCCGATGCTGCGCGATTCCTTCCAAATCGAGAGAATTGGAAAATCTTGACAAGAGACGGGTTTTGCCCGTGCAGGTCAATCCCCATAACACAATTATTTTTGGTTTTAATGAATACGTTTGCAGCCGTTCAAGAACATATTTCCGGTACTGCTTGTATCCCCCTTGCAACTGAAAAACAGGGTAGCCGAGAGCGTCCAGCAGCGCAACAACACTCCGCGAGCGCATTCCTCCCCGCCAGCAATAAATGATCATTTCTTTTCCTTTGTGTTTCGATATTTCCTGCATGAATGCGGGTAATTTCTGCGCAAAGAACGAAATTCCTTGTTCCAGAGCTTTTTCCTGAGAAACTTGTTTATACAACGTGCCCACGACTGCTCTTTCTTCATTGGAAAGGATGGGTAGATTAATAGCTCGAGGAAGATGATCCTCCGCAAACTCTTGAGGGGAACGAGTGTCGATGAAAACGACGTCCTGTTGCGCTGCCTTGCGAAGCGCACTTTCAACCGTAATTTGTGTGACCATATCTTTTGTTAGTAAACCCCCTCTAATGCCTCTTTATTTTTTACACTATATATTTCTTACGCTCTATTTGGCTTCATAAAAATGTTTAAATACCCACCCCTGTTAGCTGTTCTCATTATGGTTCTCCACAAATACTTTTCACGACGAAATTTTCTGTTACTGGCTGCGTATAGCTGCGCAAGTGGGAGGAGTATCTCTCTTCCAGAAAGACAAATAAATGAAAAAAGCAACGTTCCTATTACAGAAGCAAATCTTGCGCTGCAAAAACTATACACGCCAATTCCCGGCGCAGCGGAAGTAAGGGTATGGGAAGCTGCCGAAGCCAAGTATAGCCTTATTCATGTCCCTTTTTGGACATCTTCTTTGGAGAATGTTGAATTGATTGTCACACATACCATCGCAAGGTTTTCTTTATCTTCTTTGTATCTCGACGGATCAACTGCCGCCCCTTCGCTCAAAGCGGCTCTTCCCCGTGTTTCGGGCCGTTCAGATGACCTTGCTGATTATATTTTCAGGCTGAATTCTTCTTCAAAGAGCCCCATTCCTATTGGGAAAAGAAAATCTGGTGTTCATCGGGAAAATGCTTTTCTCGAGCAGCTTGTGCAGGGTAATGAAGTTGTATCATTATTCGTCAGCCCTCTTGGATTGGACAGTTGCGTCGAAGACTGGAATAATACACATGAGAAGAAAATATCGTATGCAAGTATCATCCCTCTCCGCCCGGAAATGCCGGTGGAGTGTCCAGATAAAAACCTAAAACCGCACCAGTGTTATGGATGAAGCTTGGGTTTAGATTCAATCTTATAATTTGCCCACACAATCTTTATAAATAAACCGTTGTTTCGAAGAGATATTACCAATGAGTTGTGTGTCAACAAGGTAACAAAAGAAGATTTCTTTTGGAGCCTCACTCAACCAGTTGTGAGGTAACAATTTTTTATGATTGTTGCTCCAGCTAACAAAAACAAACAAAACAATAAAAATAAAGCTAACAAATAAAATAAAGCTGAGGTAAATCAAAATGGCTGATGAAGCAAAAGTATTGGAAGCGGTTGAAGTCGCACGGACAACCGGCAAAATTCGCAAAGGAGCAAACGAAACAACGAAAGCAATCGAAAAAGGGAATGCTAAATTAGTAGTATATGCAGCTGATGTAAATCCGAAAGAGGTAGTTATGCACCTTCCTCTGTTATGCAAGGAAAAGAATATCCCCTGCGTTGAAATCTCAAAAAAAGAAGATTTGGGAGCAGCCGCGGGCTTGCCGGTAGCAACAGCTGCTGTGGCTGTCGTTAAGGAAGGAGATGCTAAAGGAGCTATTGAAGAACTGGCGAAGGAGATAATTTAGCTGCGAATAATAGGAGCAATTAAAGACAGGGGAAAAAATGGCAAAAAAAAATATGCTTAATGAAAAGAAAGGATCAGAAGAAGAGATCAAAGTTGAAGGGGAGCTGAAGTTTCTTCCCGGAACTCCTGCGGAAGTTAAAGAAATTGTTGCTCGTGCCGGAAGCAGAGGAGAACTCACTCAAGTAATCTGCCAAATACTGGAAGGCTACGACAAAAATAAAGCGATCAGGCGAAATGTCAAAGGGCCTGTACAACAAGGCGACATTTTAATGTTATTAGAAACGGAAATTGAAGCCCAACGTCTCGGCGGCGGAAGAAGAGGGAAGAGTTAAAACAAGTGTATGAAATATAAAGAGATTAAGTTAAAATAACGAGGTTTTTACCATGCCAAAATGCACGTTTTGTGGAAATGAGCTTACGAAAGGAACAGGAAAAATGTTTGTTCATACCAGTGGTAAAATTGACTTCTTCTGCTCAAGCAAGTGTGAAAAAAACATGCTGGAGCTCAAACGCAAGCCGCTTAACGTCCGCTGGACACAAGAGTATCGACGGGAACATAAAAAAGGAATAAACATAGAAGCAAAAGCGGAATCAGGGGTAGAACAAAAAGCACAACCGAAATCGTCGGGTGGAAAGAAATGATTGAGCGATCCCTTGTTCTTTTAAAACCAGATGCTATAAAACGCGGTTTCATTGGCCGCATTGTGAGTCGTTTTGAGGATGCCGGGTTAAAGATAGTCGGCGCGAAAATGGTTTGGGCTGATCAATCTTTCGCACGACAGCATTATGATGAGATTGGAGAAGTTGGAAAGCGGCGAGGCGAAAAGGTGCTGCAAAATATGCTGAAAGTATTAAGCAGCGGGCCGGTGTTAGCGTTGTGCATTGAAGGAGTGAATGCAGTAGAGAATATCCGGAAAATGGCAGGGGCTACCGAACCAAAAGCAGCTCTGCCCGGCACGATCCGCGGCGATTTTTCTCATGTGAGTTTTGCCCATGCCGACCAGTTAAATAAAGGCGTCGAAAATGTGGTTCACGCTTCAGGAAGTGTGGAAGAAGCAAAAAAAGAAATCGCTCTTTGGTTCAAACCGGAAGAATTGCATACGTATAAGACAGTTCATGAAGCGCATGTGTTTTGAAGAGGTATAACAATGGCAGAAAAAATGGTTGATCGTGTGATGAGGCTCATGAAGTTCCCTGAGCAGATCAGGAATATAGGAGTGTGCGCTCACATTGATCATGGAAAGACAACCTTTTCTGATAATTTGCTTGCTGGCGCAGGCATGATGTCTGAGGAACTCGCTGGTAAACAGTGCGCTCTTGATTTTAGGGAGGATGAGCAGGCAAGAGGGATTACCATTGATTCTGCTTCCGTTTCGATGGTCCACACCATTGGTGACAAAGAATTTCTTATTAATCTTATCGATACGCCTGGCCACGTTGATTTTGGCGGGGACGTTACCAGAGCCATGCGTGCCGTTGATGGCGCCATTGTCTTAGTATGTGCATCAGAAGGACCCATGCCGCAAACGGAAACTGTTCTGCGGCAGGCGCTTAGGGAACGTGTCAAGCCCGTTCTCTTTATTAATAAAACCGACCGCCTGATTAAGGAATTAAAACTTACTCCAGAACAGATGCAGCAGCGGTTCGTGAAACATATCATGGATGTCAATCAAATCATCCGCAACGTTGCTCCTGAAGAATACAAAGAGAAATGGCAGGTGAGTATCGAAAATGGAACGGTGGCGTTTGGCTCTGCGTTCCACAATTGGGGTATAAGTTTGCCGTTCATGAAAAAGAAAGGAATCACATTTAAAGAGATCATTGATGCCTATAATAGTCCGGCAGAAGATGCCATCAAGCAGCTGGCGAAGAAAGCGCCAATTCATCAGGTTATTCTTGATATGGTCATTTCCCATCACCCCAATCCAGTGCAAGCCCAAAGCTATAGGATCCCTAAACTATGGCAGGGAGATTTAGAAAGTACGGATGGGCAATCTTTAATTAAATGCGATCCGAACGGAAGAACTTTTTTCGTCATCACGAAAATTGTTATCGACCCACAAGCAGGTGAAATTTCTGCTGGCCGTTTATTTAGCGGCACGCTGCGGAAGGGGGATAATGTCTATCAAAATAGGGCCAAAACACCGGCTCGCATCCAACAGGTGTATATCTATAATGGGGCGAAGCGGGAGATTGTTGATAACGTTCCCTGTGGAAATATTATCGGTGTTTCTGGACTAAAAGCAGGATTGCCAGGTGAAACCGTAACAACTGATGGAGAAGCGGAACAGTTTGAAAAGATAACGCACCTCTTTGATCCCGTCGTAACCAAAGCGATCGAGGCCAAGAAACCGGGAGACTTGCCTAAACTTATCGATGTTCTGCGTCAGGTGCAGAAGGAAGATCCCTCAATTCAGATTGATATTAATGAAGAAACTGGCGAACATCTCATGCATGGCATGGGAGAACTCCATCTTGAAGTTATTGAAAATAGAATTATCAAAGAGAAAGGCGTTGATATAAAAACCTCTCCGCCGATTGTTGTCTATCGTGAGACGATCACGAGAAAAAGCCCGGAAATGGAAGGTAAGTCGCCTAATAAACATAACAAGTTATATTTTGTTGTTGAGCCGCTGGAGGAAGACATTGCCAACGGAATCAAAGAAGGAAAAATGCCTACGGGCCGTTTTAAGAAAAAAGATCAGGAAGTGATTACCTTTTTGCGTGACGAGTGCGGCTGGGACACCAAAATGGCGGGAAGTGTCAAAGCGGAATGCAATGGTAATATTATCATTGACCAGACGAGAGGAATTGTTTATATTAATGAGATCATGGAAATGGTGCTGGACATGTTTGAAGATGTCATGAAAGCAGGGCCGTTGGCAAAGGAACCGTGCGTGAACGTGAAAGTAAGTTTGACGGATTGTACCTTGCACGAGGATGCCATCCACCGTGGTCCGGCGCAGATGTATCCTGCCGTTCGTGAAGGGATTAGAGGAGCAATTATGCAAGCCGCTCCAATCTTGTTTGAGCCGCTGCAGGTTATGCGTGTCGAAACACCCAACGAATACATCGGTGAAATATCAAAATTAATTTCTTCCAAAAGAGGGCAATTATTAGACATGAATCAGGAAGGAGATATTACTGTCGTGAAAGCAAAATTGCCGGTGGGAGAATTATTTGGCTGGAGCAACGCCCTGCGTTCCGCTACCGGCGGCAGGGGAAACAGTTCGCTTATTGATCAGGGCTTTGAACGACTGCCCGGCGAATTGCAGGATAAAATTAAAAATCAAATCATCCAGCGGAAAGGGTTGAGTTCCGGAGAGTTGGGAGCATGATAGAACAGATAAATGTTCCACCACTTATTGGGCTTGGGCCAATTCATGCTTCTACTTTGAAAGAAGGAAATTTGGTTTTATTATCCACAGAAAAACATCAAAATCAAACTTTAGCGCATGTAATTGGAACGATCCCCTGCGAAGAAGACCGTGCCTTTTGCGATCAAGTAAGAGTGATGGTACTTGCTGATTATACCCCGAATGGAAAAACGTATCAAGCTGGTACGATCATAGATGTTTCATCAAATTGTGTTTATCTTGATCCGAGTTTTATGTAATATTAGTTTCTTATGAAACGAGGTATTATTTTTTAATCTCAAGTATATCTCCCTCGCTCGTTTTATTCTTTGATTCATCTCTCCCTAATTCAATAACATATTTTCCTTTTTTTGCAGGATTCCAAAAAGAAAATGGTTTGAACGGTCGTTTTATTTCAACAATTTCCATATTTTTATTTACAACAAGTACATCAATAGGATAAAAAACAAAAAAGTTGTGCAATGAGATTTTTTGTTCTTTATCGAAGACCATAATTACATTTTGTTTTTTTCTGAACATCAATCCTCGAAGCTGTGCAGGAATTCTTTGTTTGAAATTACTCTCTTTGTTGTTTTGTTGATGATCATGGTATAATGGGAAAATATAATGGGAAAAGAATTACGCTTTGTACTCTTTCCAAATCTCATCTCCAACATAATGAATGTTCTTTACAACTTTTCCCGAAGTTATTTTTTTCATTTCAGCAGAATCATAAAGAGCAATGCCGACCACCAATGGTTTTTTATTCCTCTCGTCAATAATGACAACAAGTTCATCTTTGGCAATCCCTTCTTCGATTTCGGTAATGCCTGGACGCATAATGTCCGCACCATTGATCACAAATTTTATTGCTCCCATATCAACGGTTATTTTTTTTAGACAATCCGGATGTTCCTGTAAAAATTGCAGCGTTGGAACTGGTTTATTATCGTGATAGAAAAAAGATGGTTTTCTGTTAATGAACATAACTTTATGCTCGTCTTCCACCAGCTCCACCTGATCTTTTTTAGAAAGAGAAACACCGAATACTTCTAATTCTTTGGCAACATCTTTCCTTCGTAATTGGGTTCGTTTCACTTTTTTTTCCAATGTTTAATAGGCAGTGTTTATTCAACCAATATGCCGACTTTTCCCGGCATGGCTGATTTGGCTTTCTGATTATCACTTTCCTCGGCGAGAATAATCTCAATGTTGCAGGCAAATTCTTTCTCTAAAAAGTTCTGCGCGTCCTGCATGGTTTTCATTTCCTCCTCCTGCGACGTCACTAAGGAAAGAATTTTGGATGCATCTTTGACCAGGCTGGTGACAATTTTGGTGATCTCTTTCCCTTTCATCTTATGTTCTTCTACTGCCAGTACCTTTTTCATAATTTCTCCCACATTCCGTGTCACGTGCATCTCTTTTGCTAAGACATTGAACAATTCATATAACCAACGTTCAGCGATAAACAACGTAAATTTGGTTGGTTTGTCTAATTTTGCTAATTTAAGGACGTTGCGCATGCCCTCCATAGCCGTTTTTACCAGCTCTTCTCCCGCTTCCGCGGTGTAATTGATTTTTTCTTTATCTATCTCAGGCCAGGAAGATGCAGATACTAATTTTTTTCTTTCATCATCTCTGTCATGGAGTTCTTCACTTAGATGAGGCGTTATCGGATTCATTAAACAGCACCATATGTCGAGTGCTGCGGCAATCACTTTTTTGTTTTCTCCTCCTCTCCGTACATACCATCGTACATCATCATACATGGCAAAATAGACGACGGAAGATAATTCGCGCAAGTCGTATGTTTTCATGGCATCGTTAATTGTTGCAAGATGCTGCTGTATTCTTGATTCTAACCACGTGTCAATAACCTTCTTTTTTCCATCTGATTTTCCCTCTCTTTTTTGTAAATCCTGCGCGAGGGCATAAATCCGTTCCAAGGCATTTTTGTAATTCAATACTGCTTCTTCCGTCCAGAGAACATCAACATGAGGGGAGCCGATGTGCGCATAATACAGACGCATTGCATCAACACCGTATTTTTTAATTGCGTCAGGAATAGGTTCAGCTCCGCCCTTGCTTTTGGAGATTTTTGCCCCCTTTCCCGTGACCCACCAATTAACAAATATTCCCCGCGGCCATTTCTCCTCAGGCAAAATCGCGACATGGTTCATGATAAAGACGGGAAAGTGGACGGTCTTATGTTCCTTGCCCCCTAAATTCAGGTCCAAAGGATAGAAATAGTCAAACTCTTCTCTTATTGGTTTCCATCTCTCATTTCCCTTTCCTTCGCCTAAAAAGACGTAATCAAAAAATTCTTCCGTGAGATCTTTCACGGTAAGTGTTCCATTGTTGATCCATTTAGAGACAATGTAATAGGCAGGATATAATGTGGAATCGCTGATTGGTTCCACTGTCCAACGCTGGTCAAAGGGAAAGGAACTTCCCAGCCAGTTTCCCAAGCGCACACAGGCACGATCGCCAAACCAGTCAAGAATGGCCGGAAGATGATCGTAATATTCCTTGGGAAAAATTTTCATCTCCTTAGCTTGTTCTTTGCTGCGCTCCGTTAATTCCTGGTCGGAGTAGCGGATAAACCATTGGTCATCAATACGCTGGATAAGCACTTTCTCCCCGCAGCGGCAGAGAACGTCCTCACT
>Ga0209541_10014416_pt1 | contig 11921 bp, 10 predicted proteins | sample RifCSPlowO2_01_FD_184027 | JGI IMG/M metagenome (GOLD analysis project Ga0209541, IMG submission 184027) | Groundwater microbial communities from Rifle, Colorado - Rifle CSP2_plank lowO2_0.1 (SPAdes) (version 2) | ecosystem: Environmental > Aquatic > Deep subsurface > Groundwater | place...
TGTTCCTATTCTTTTTATCTTCGTTTTAAACTAAAGCGTTTTTTCCGCAGGCATTGGTGGGGGTGGACAGGACTTGTTCTTATGCGCGTTGGCATGATGCCGGTGCTTTTATATAGGCTTTTGCGGCGCGAGGGGTTTGAAGGAGTGCGGAGGAATATGAGCAATTTTTTCAATGGGAACAAAATAAAAAATGAACCCCCGCAGTATATGTGGGACGGCGGATTTAGCTAGCTAAAAATTGATAGTATGAAAAATGAATTGAAAATTCGTTTGATGGAAATTGCAAAAAATATAAAAGCGCTTGTTTTGGACGGCGACGGAGTTGTGTTTACCGGCCATGTCCTTGAAGGAGCTGACGGGCCGATCGGGAAAATACGAAGCCATGCCGACGGCCAGGGAATCTCGCTTCTGCGCGCCTCTGGCATTGTCGTTTCTTGCCTGACCGGCGAAAGCGGCCAGAATGCGTCGTTTTTGGAGCGCCTTGTCGAGAAATGGAATTCTCTTCCGTCGGTAACGTCAGGCGTATGGCGTCCGGTAGCGCTCTTCACAGGAGTCGAGCGCACGAAGAAAGTGGATGAAGTGAAGAAATGGCTTGCCGAATATGGTATTTCGCTTGGCGAATGTGCGGCGATGGGAGATGATATGACGGATTATGATCTTCTCGGAGAGGTGGGGCTTGCCGCGGCTCCCGCGCAGGCAGAGGATATTATTAAGAAGAGAGTTCATTTTGTTGCGGCTCGCCGCGGCGGCGACGGCGCAATCCGCGATTTGGCAAATCTCATACTTGAGGCAAAAGGCATAGATATATCATCATTGACACTTCGATGAGGAACGATTCTATAGAAAAATTGTTTGATCTTACCGGAGAAGTTGCGGTTGTCACCGGCGGTTTGGGTCAGCTCGGGCGCCAGTATGTGAAGGTTCTTTCGGATGCGGGCGCGAAAGTCGCAATTTTTGATATTACCAAAAAAGCGAATCCGGTTGTCGCGCCGATTATTGACGCGGGAGAGGCCTCGCTCCACGTTGTTGATATTACAAAAAAAGATGACGTGCGAAAAGGATTTAAAGAGGTGAAGGAGAAATTCGGGGTTCCGACGGTTCTTGTAAATAACGCAGGCATTGATGTGCCTCCCGATGCGCCAGCGTCAACGACAGGGCCTTTTGAAGATTTTCCGGAAGAGGTTTGGGATGCGGTTATTGATTCTCATTTGAAAGGCACGTTTTTTATGTCGCAAGAGTTTATCAAGAATATCCGCGGCACGGGAAAAGAAGGATCGATTATCAATGTATCTTCAACATATGGAGTCGTTGCGCCTGATCAATCTATTTATGAATTCAAACGCAAAGACGGTGGAGAATTTTTTAAACCTATTGCCTATAGCGTCGCAAAATCAGGCGTATTGAATTTTACCCGGTGGCTTGCAGAGTATTGTCGGGCGCGAGGAGTATCGGTTCGGGTAAACACCCTTGTTCCCGGCGGGGTATTCAATAACCAGTCGCAGGAGTTCGTGGAGGAATATAACAAGCGGACGATTCTGGGGCGTATGGCGCGGCCGGATGAATACAACGCCGCGATTCTTTTTCTCGCATCCAATAAGGCGTCAAGCTATATGACAGGCGCAACCCTTGTTATTGACGGCGGATGGACCGCGCGCTAGATTCTTGTATATGAATTACCCTAAAAAAATAGTCCATTGGATCGATAATCGCGAGGTAAAGTCGGTATCCGGGAAGTTTTTTCCGAAAATGAATCCCGCGTCGGGCGAGGTCTTGGCACTTGTGGCAAAAGGGGACAAGCGGGATGTGGAGCGCGTGCTCAAGGCGGCGGAGCGAGGGTTTGGCGCGTGGTCAGAAGTGACTGTTATAAAGCGAGCCGAGATCCTGCGCGAGGCAGTGCTCCGCATGCGTGAGAAAAAAGACGAACTTGCTGAAATCGTCGCGCTCGAATCCGGAAAATCGAAAAAATCATCCCTCGGAGAAGTGGATGCCGCGATAGAATGCGGATTTTTCTTTGCGGGAGAGGGGCGACGTTTTTTCGGCGAAGTGCTCCCCACATCAGTCCCGAACCGGAGCGTAAAAATGATTCGCGAGCCCGTGGGCATCGGCGCGTTAGTTACTCCCTTCAACAACCCGGCGGCGGGAATTGCGTGGAAGATTTTTCCCGCGCTTTTATGCGGAAACGCAGTTATTGTGAAGTCGCACGAATATACGCCGTACGTCGCTATATGGTATGCAAAGGTTCTGAAAGAAGCTGGGGTCCCCGCGGGTGTTATCTCGGTGCTTCAAGGAATCGGGTCCGAGGTCGGCGCGCCATTGGTCGCGGATTCGAGAATCGAATTTGTGAGTTTGACCGGCTTTGCCGCGACAGGACAGAAAATTATCAGAGCAACCGCGTCGCGCCTTGCCAAGGTTTCCATTGAAGCCGGAGGGAAAAATCCATTTGTGGTGTGCGATGACGCGGATCTTGAAAAAGCGGCAACGATTGCGGTTTCTGCGGCATTTGTCGATGCGGGCCAGCGCTGTGCTGCTACGTCGCGGATTATTGTATTTGATAAAGTATACGAAAAATTCAAAAAGGCATTCTTGGCAAAGACGAATGCGCTTAAAATCGGTACAAATGATGACGATGACTATGGCGCAATTATTTCCGAAAAGAGGATGCGCGAGATTTTGCGGGCGGTTGAAGGCGCGAAGCGCCGGCGCGGCGCGATCCTTACCGGCGGCTCACGGCTTACCGGAGACCAGTATAAAAAAGGATATTTTATTGCACCCACGATTTTTGAACGAGTATCTCCAAAGGACGAAATCTCGCAAAAAGAGTTATTCGGGCCGGTTGTTATTCTGTATTGCGTAAAGAATCTTGATGAGGCGATTCGTCTCGCCAATGATTCTCAATATAAACTTTCAGGCGCAATTCATACGTCGTCAATCCATCGCGCAGAGGAGTTTATCCGCCGCTACCGCGCGGGAGTTGTGCGCGTAAACGGCCCGACGCACGGCTCCGAGCCCCATATGCCCTTTGGCGGCATGGGGCTATCTGGCAACGGCTGGCGCGAGCCCGGGACAAACGCTTTGGAATTCTACTCAGATTGGAAGCACGTGAGCGTAGATTACGACCCGGGAAAGATATAAAACGTAAATAGAGAAAATAAAAAAGCGCACGAGAGCGTTTTTTTATTTATGGAGTTTCTCGCGTATACTGAAGTAATATGATTGGTTTTATTCTTGCAACTCTAGGAAGCCTTTTTCGGGAAGTTTCGGGTTCAATCGGGAAATGGGAAGTAAGCGCGTCTCGCGAAAGTTATTTTTCAATGGGGTTTTTGAACCTTTTGATTCAAGCGGTCATTTATTTCGGTATTGCTTTTTTTATCAGGAAAGAATTTTTGTTTTCCCTTGAGTCGCTTCCGACATTTAGCATTCGTGCGCTCCTTGAGGTGGCGCAAGCACACGTGTCGGTTCTTGCGCTTGTGCGCGCAGATCGGAGCACGTATTCTTTTGTTCGGACCATAACGATTCCTCTTCTTTTATTTGTTGATATTATCCTCGGTTATACAATCGGATTTCATCAAGCAGTGGGCGTCACGATTATGTTCGCGTCTGTTTTTCTTTTTCTTATTGATAAAAACGTGGGGAAGACCGGAGTTTTTTTGGCAGGGTTTACCGCCGTAAACGCGGTAATTACCATTTCTCTATTCAAATATAATATTACGCATTTTAACTCGGTCGAGGCAGAAGAGGGGATTATTACGGGTATTCTTATGCTCTACTTCCTTTGTATGGCGCTCGTGCGCGCAAAAGAAAATCCGTTTCGTCTTCTTCGAAAGCCCGCGATTATTTTTCAGTCTCTTTCAAGCGGTGCTGCGTCCACCCTCGGAGGATTTTCGTATGCGTTTGCCCCCGCGTCTTTGATCCTCGCGGTTGAGCGCTCGTCCTCCGTCTTATGGGCGATTCTTTCCGGCAATATTTATTTTCATGAGGCCGTGCTTGCGAGAAAAATCATTTTTGGTCTCTTTCTTATCATTGGTTTTATTTTCGTTTCGCTCTAAGTATTGGTGGGTTTCAAAAAGTTTTTCTCCGTTCTCTTGACATAATGAGAATGATGTGATAGACACAAGAAAGAACATATATAAGGAGATACATAGTATGGAAGATCGTCAACCAACTTTCGAGAATCCAGTGTCGGAAGCTCTTGGCACATTTAGTACTTTTGAGACGGATCCACAAAAAGAGAGCAGTCTCCGAACTCACAAATGGAAACTTCGCAAATCTAATGCAATTCAATCAAGTACTGGAGTAGGTGGTCATAATCTTCCATTTTCTGTATCGCAGGGAACTACATGATGGGATTGTCCCTGTGGCGCGGTTTTTTGCGAAACAATAGAAGCATATAATCCTCTTGATTCTTGGTATTGGAAAGAATTTTATGAATCCGGTGGGAAAAGAATCACTGAGAACTCACAGGAAATTCCGATTCCGTGCTCAGTACCTTCTCAAGATATCCCCACGAAAACGTAAGTAATATAAAAATATTGATACTATTAATCGACGTACACCGCATGGTTTGCCCAGCGATTTTTCTCTTGACTTTTTTTAAAAAATTTGTATAGTATATTTTGCTGGAATATTCCAGTATAGTTTCGAACCAGAACCCAAACAACAAGGAGAAGGGGGATGGAGAAGAGGGTGGCGGTACTCTTCGGAGATGTGGGTACGGTTGATTGTATCGGTGAGCCGGTGCGCCATCTCATTGCCGAGGGCTTGCAGATCGAGGTGTTCCTCGACCCCAAAGGCGCCGGGAAGAAGCATCTCACTCGCCTCGGGATCTCATTCACCGAGGCAACGAAGATCGATGTGAGCCGCTACGCTCTTGTCATCTCCGGTACGAACGGCAAGGCGCAGACCCTCTGGAAGAATGCGTCTGCCGCGGCGCTCGAGGCTGGGAAGCCGGTCATCTGGTGTGGGGACTTCTACATGTCGGGGTGTGAGGTCGCGGTGCGAGATCTCGTGCCAACCTGGCTCACCGTGCTCGACGAGTCCGGCAGCAAGCTCGCGCTCCGCGCGCGGCCTGATCTCGATCCCGAACGCGTGGTCGCGCTCGGCAATGCGTCATACGACGACATCGCAGAGTATGGCAAGAATCGTGCCGCCGTCTGCGTCCAGATGCGAAGCCGCCTCAACCTTCCGTCGGATGCGAGGATTGTGTACTTCGCGGCCTCTTCCTCGAACCAGTTCGACAAGACAGAGATGGAGGCGACTATTGATGCGCTCGTGGGATCTGTCAAGCATCTTTTCCCTCCTGCATATATTCTCGGCTCGTTTCACCCGGCGGATCCGGAGAAGGATGAGCTTGAGGGTATGATGCGGGATCTTCTTGATCGTGCGGACATCGGCCACACCATCGGCGAGCGAGTTATGTCGGGCGTCCCCGACTACGTCGGCGCAGACGCCGTTGTGGTCCAGTACTCGACCGAGGGCGTGAAGTCCTCGCTTCTCGTGCCGACGGCATTCGTGCTCCTGCCGTCGATGCGCGAGTATCAGCGGGCGCGCGGCGGCAGATGGCCGTTTTTCCCGCAGATCGCGCACGGCGCGGCAGAGGCAGTATGGCATGTGGACGCATTCGACTCGACTCTTGAGCGCATGCTCGAGGGCGAGCCGGACTACTACAAGGCCAGGCAAGAGGCCTGCGTTGAGCATTTCCGTTGGCTCATGGACGGTGGCTCCGCTGAGCGGCTCAAGTTGTTCCTTCATGAGGAGATCGAGGCCTACACCAAGTAGGCAAGGAGGTTATCACAAGACCGAGGGGTTCTCGCGCACGCGAGGCCCCTTTTTTTGAAACTATGAAAGCAATAAATTCGTTCTAAATATACAATGGCAAACTCGCTTTTCCGCGTTCCACTGCATGAAATTGGCCGCGTACGAAATTCCGTTTCCGATGCGTTTTTGCGCGCGGAAATTCTTGCCGACATTTTTCGCATAAACGCGCTCTACATGATTCGCTATACCGGCTCCGGACATCCGGGCTCGACTTTTAGCTGTATTGACATTGCAACCTGGCTCTGGACAGAAGAGATGACAAATCCGAATGAGGAAAAGACAGAACATTCGGATATTTATTTTTCTTCAAAAGGGCACGATGTTCCCGCGCTTTACGCGATTTTAATAGGACTTGGGAAATTGTCGTATGATTCAATGCAAAAACTCCGCCGCCTTGGCGGACTTCCCGGGCACCCGGACAGGCAGACGCCCTACTTGGTGACAAACACCGGCTCTCTTGGCATGGGAATTTCAAAAGCGCGGGGCATGGCAGAGGCGCGCCGCCTCCAGGGGAGAAAAGGAAGAATATATGTTTTGACCGGAGACGGAGAGCTCCAAGAAGGACAGATTTGGGAATCGCTCCAGCCAACCGCAAACGGCGGATACTCGGAAATTACCGCGATCGTGGATCATAACAAAATTCAATCCGATATTTTTGTTCGCGACACGTCGGATCTCGGAAACCTCGAAGCGAAATTTGCTGATTTCGGATGGGCGGTTATGCGGATTAACGGAAACGATATGCGCGAAATTAAGAGTGCGATCGATTGGGCAAAAAGCATCAAAGAAAAGCCGCAGGTAATCATTGCGGACACTTTGAAAGGCGCCGGGGTCTCATTCATGACGCGGCTCGCGGATGACGGGCTCTATAAATTTCATTCCGGCGCACCTTCCTACGGAGAATATCAGGCTGCAATTAAAGAGATTGGAGACCGGATAAACGAAAAACTCAAAGCCGCGGGCGAGGCAGAGCTTGTATTCGAATCAACGGAAATGCCTGCCATCACAGTGGGGCAAAACTGGGAGCGCCTTATCCCTGCATACGCGGACGAACTTGTAAAAATCGCAAAAGAGAATAAAAAAGTCGTCGCAATGGACGCGGATCTTGTGCTTGACACAGGCCTTATCCCGTTTAAAAAAGAAATTCCGGAGCGCTACATCGAGGCGGGTATTGCGGAGCAGGATATGGTATCAATGGCGGGCGGTCTTGCGCTTCAGGGAATGATTCCCGTTGTTCATTCGTTTGAGTGTTTTTTGACAACGCGCGCAAACGAGCATTTTTACAATAACGCGACGGAAAAAACAAAGATTGTCTATGTCGGGTCTCTTGCGGGGATTTTGCCCGGCATGCCGGGACATTCTCATCAATCCGTCCGCGGTATTTCCATACTCGGTTCAATCCCGGGACTTACCTTGATCGAGCCCTCAAACGAAAAAGAAGCGCGAATGGCAATCCGCTGGGCAATCGAGAAAAATTCACAGTCAACCTATATCAGGTTTGTGAGCATTCAAAACGAGTGCCCGTTTTCATTTCCCGATGGATACGAACTCGAGCCGGGAAAGGGGGTGTTTTTGCACACGGGAACCGATGTGGTTATCATTGGCTATGGTCCGGTTATGATGACCGAAGCCGTAAAGGCGGCAAGCATTCTTGAAGAAAAAGGGATTTCCGCAACTGTTATGAATTTTCCCTGGCTCAATCGGTTTGATGAGGAGTGGCTTCGAAACGCAGTCAAAGGGTATCGGATGATTGTGACGCTCGACGATCACTATGTAGCGCTTGGCCAAGGGATGCAGATTCGGAGTGTTCTTGCCGCATTATGTCCGGAACCGTGTCCGAAAATCATATCCCTCGGCATCGAAGAAATCCCCGTCTGCGGCCACAACGCCGAAGTCCTCAAGTATCACAAGCTCGATTTCGAATCAATCGCAGAGCGAATCAGAAAGGAAATATAAAAATCCCGCTCTCGGGAATAATTTTTCGTATGCCGCATATTCTTGTTCCAAATCCATCGAAAACAATAATTTCTTCATTAAAACCCGGAGACTTTTCTTCTCTTTTTGAAGGTGCACTCTCGCCGGCGCTTCAGGAACGAATTAAAGCATCCGATTTCCGCTATGTTCCTCTGTCTTCGGAAGAGCGAGATCGGTGTATTTTATTTATACTTCAATTATTGCGTGATCCAGCAGTGGGAAAATCGGGCGAACATCGGCAATCGGAGTGGGAACGGGGATGGTTGGAAAATCTTGAGCTTGTTCGAAAAGGGGATCCGAAAGGTCTTATCCCCCGATATTTTGATAAGTATGATATTGTTCGGCTGCGGGGGGAATTCGTGAAAGTTCTTACCCCTGATTTTGAATATAATATGCTCGCGGTCATCGAACAGTGGCTTTTTGAAAAATATCTGTCGGATGTTAAGTCGATCTATGAATTTGGATGCGGTACGGGGCATAATCTTCTGCGCGCACGCGAGACAAATCCCCATGCAAAACTCTTCGGTCTTGATTGGGCAGAAGCCTCACAAAATATTATTATGGAGAGCGTAAAGACCGGTGTTTTGCAGAAAACAGTCGGCAGGCGTTTTGATTTTTTTCATCCTGATGAAGCTTTTTTGATCGAGCCGGATAGCGGCGTATATACTGTTGCGGCGCTTGAACAGATGGGAAAAGATTTCGTCCCGTTCGTAGAATATTTGTTGCGCCAAAAACCCCGCATCATCGTCCATATAGAGCCCATGCATGAATTTCTTGACGAAAAGAATCTCATCGACTATTTGGCGATTGCATACTACCAAAAAAGAAATTATCTATGGGGGCTTTCCGAATATCTGCATCGGCTCGCCGGCGAAAAACGGATCAAGATTTATGAAGACAAGCGGACGCATATCGGCCACGTTCTCACCGACGGGTATTCGGTTATCGTGTGGTCACCTGTGTGATTTCGGTTTTCCCCATGTCAGATGTTACATACAAACGAATACTAGTTACGGGTGGTAGTGCGGTTGCTGGCGAAGGACTCCGTTCCGTTGTGTCCCGCGGAGAGTATCCCGGGCGTGAGTTTATTTTTCCGGCTTCAAAGGAGTTAAATCTTCTCGATTTCGCTTCCGCGATGGCATACGTGGAGAATTTCAGGCCCGATGCCATTATCCATTTCGCGGCAATATCAGGCGGAATCCAGCTGACGATCGATCATCCGGCAAGCGTTATGCGGGATAATGTCATTATGAATTTTAACATACTCGAAGCCGCGCGCGTGTCTCATACTCCCAAGCTTCTGATGACCCTTTCCGGAGGAATGTACCCCATGAACGCGCATATCCCCATTAAAGAAGAGGCGATTCATGACGGATATCCCCACGAATCAAATTATAGCTATGCATTTGCAAAACGGCTTGTAGACCCCATGATAAAAGCGTACCGCAAAGAATTCGGAATGGATATCATCGGCATAGTGCCGGACGCCATAGTGGGGCCGAGAAGCAATTTTAACCCAAGCGCGTCTACGGCAATTTCCGCTCTTATCAGACGCTTTTATGAAAATCGGGAAGGAGATTCTCCTCTTGTCGTCTGGGGCGATGGTTCGCCCCTTCGCCAAGTTACCTTTAGCGAGGACATTGGTAGTGTTGCTATCTGGTGCATTGATAACTACAGCGACCCTCAAATCTTGAATGTCGGCACCATGGAGGAAATATCGATAAAAGATGCGGCGCACGCAATCGCCGAGTATATGGATATCGACAAAGAGCGTATCATATTCGATCTCACAAAACCCGTCGGGCAACATCGGAAAGCCATGGATAATTCACGATTTGTTTCACTATCTCATTTCACCTATACGCCAATTCGCGAAGCGATCCGCAAAACAGTAGAATATTTTATTGAACATTATCCAGATTCAGAGAAATTACGGCTATAAGTATGGGGATACGTGCATCTTTTTATCTCTTCCGAAAATTGACGGCTGACCTTTCTGAATGGATACGATACAGGATTCATTTGTATAAGAACGAGCCGTATTTTGGGAGAATTTTGGCGGCTTCTGGCATGAGTCATAGGAGGACGCCGATGCAAAAATTGATGGAGCTTGAAGTAAAGAATCATACATTCTTTAGAATTTTAGAAATTGGTTCATGGGCGGGAGCATCTGCGTTGCTCTGGGCAAAAGCAATAAAAGATTCCGGGATTGGTGGAATAGTTTTTTGCGTGGATCCCTGGAGGCCGTATATGAATCAAAAAAATATAGGCAATATAAAGATTGGGAAATACCAAAAGATAGAAAGAGCATTGGGTGAAGGAAAAATTTATAAATTGTTTCTTCATAATATTAAAGCAGCTGGTTATTCCGATATTATAAAGCCATTGAGATTTTCCAGTGATGAAATCCTACCTGTATTACGGGGCGGAGAATTCAATCTTGTATATATTGATGGTGATCATTCTTATTCGCAGGTTATCAAGGATTTGGAGAATTGCAGACGGCTTCTTGTGGGGGGGGTGTTATATGCGGAGATGATTTGGAACTGCAGAGAGACGAGATAGACATCATGTATGCCAAAGAAAATAGAGAAAAAGATTATATTCTTGATGCGAAAACTACTAAGCCGTTTCATCCGGGAGTTACATTCGCGGTATGGGAGTTTTTTGGAGGCGAGGTCTCGAGTTGGGACGGATTTTGGGCGATGAGAAAGACGGAATCGGGATGGCAGAAAATTATTTTGGATGTGTAATATTTCTTAAAACGAGTATGCAATATCGCCCATTAGGAAAAACTCGTATCACTGTTTCAGAGATTGGTTTTGGTTCTTGGGGGATCGGTGGTCGTACCAAAGGCGCGACTTCATACGGTACAACTGATGATGACGAATCAAAGCGCGCGCTTGAGGCGGCGTTTGATGCAGGCATTACGCTCTATGACACGTCTGATCTCTATGGGTATGGCCACAGCGAGGAATTGATCGGCGGAGTTTTTGCCGGGCGGCGAGAAAAAGTCGTTATCGCAAGCAAGGTGGGCTATGTAAAGCACGGCGGGCCGCATGATTTCTCGCCCGTGCGCATACGGCAATGCGCCGAGGCGAGTTTGCGCCGGTTGCGCACTGACTACATCGATCTCTATCAATTGCATAGCCCGTCTCTTGACGAGCTTCAGAGGACCGCCGGCGCCATCGAAGAAATACAGAAATTAAAGGAGGAGGGGAAGATTCGGGCGATCGGTATCTCGGTGAAAAGTCCGCAGGATGGATTTCGAGCGGTGACTGAATTCAAGGCAGAATCAGTGCAGGTGAATTTTAATATGATTGATCAGCGCATTCTTGACAATGGATTCTTGGATTTCGCGCGTGATCGAGGCATCGGCGTTATCGCGCGCACCCCGCTCGCTTTTGGATTTTTGAGCGGAACATTGACTGATGTTTCGTTCAGTCCCGACGACCATCGTTCTTCCTGGCCGGCGAGCCAGCTTCGCCGATGGGCTTCGGCGCCGCGCATGTTTGGATTTCTCAATGAGGGGCGGGGCTGGACGCCGACGCAAATCGCGCTTAAGTTTTGTCTCTATTCTCCCGCGGTTTCCTCTGTTATCCCGGGAATACTGCATCCGAGTGAGGCGCGCGAGAACGCTTCGGCAAGCGAATTCGCGCAATTCGCGCCGGAAGAAATCGCCCGCGCCCGCGAGGTCTATCATTCTCATGAATTTTTTGATACAACAGTGAAGAAGGAATAATTGTATGTCTGAGGCTATTGATACTGCGGCGTTTGCCGTGCACGCAAAAAATGTCCGGCGAATGATCGTCGAGATGATTTATCGCGCCAAATGCTCTCATATCGGCTGCTCTCTCTCGGTAGCCGATATACTGACCGCGCTCTATTTTGGCGTGCTGCGCTTTGATCCCGCACATCCGGATGATCCGAAACGCGATCGGCTTATTATGAGCAAGGGCCACGGCGTGGCAGCTTTGTATGCGACGCTTGCAGAGCGGGGGTTTTTTGCGCGAGAAGAGCTTGATTCGTACGGTACGGATGGGACGCGTCTTGCAAGCCACGTGGTAAGGAATGCGCTTCCCGGGACAGAAACGAGCAATGGCTCCGGCGGGCACGGGCTTTCTCTCGGCATA
>Ga0209541_10014417_pt1 | contig 11921 bp, 15 predicted proteins | sample RifCSPlowO2_01_FD_184027 | JGI IMG/M metagenome (GOLD analysis project Ga0209541, IMG submission 184027) | Groundwater microbial communities from Rifle, Colorado - Rifle CSP2_plank lowO2_0.1 (SPAdes) (version 2) | ecosystem: Environmental > Aquatic > Deep subsurface > Groundwater | place...
AAATGTAAAAGCCGATCGGCTATAAATAAAATAATGAGCCAGCCCAAAGAACTAAGCCAAGGAATGGCGGCAGTAGAAAATATTATAGCTGCCGCTATCAAAATCCCGTAAGTGGAATAAATAATTGATCTCACTAAAAATCTGCCGGCAACCGACATTTTTAATCGCGACTCGTCATAATAAATCTTAAGATTAGAAATGGAATCGCGCATTAAATTAACCCTTTATAAAATATATAAATAGGGAAAGCCGCCCAAACGAAATAAACAATTACCCCCAACAATATTACGAACCCATAAATTATGGAAGCGGCAACCACTCTCCAAAATCTAAAAAAGAAACCCATAACATAGCCAATCAGAGTGTAATCTTGATACAAAGGGCGAAAAAAATTGCGCGCGGTTATTTTTAAAGCAAACCCGCGATCTAAACGCTCTAGCAAGCCTAAAATTTTTCGGCTGATATATAAAAAAGCGTTAATGTACCAATGCCGAAAAAATTCTAATATCCGATAACCAGCCCAATTCGCTAAATACACTAAAGAAAAGCCCATGGCTCAATTATACTAGTGGCTAGTGGCTAGTGGCTAGTGGCTAAAAGGCGCGCTTCGATTCGCAATTTTCTTCCGATCTTCATCATTAAAAATCCTAACCTCGCCATACTCGCCATCATAGCCGGGACGGATTTTTAATTTACCGGCGCGCATACGATTAATTCCTTCAACAATTCTTGGCCTAGTTACCAAACTTAACTCATTAATTTTAACGTTCATCAAAATATTCAGCTCGGATCCAAACGCCTTAATCAAAGGATCGTATTCTTTTTTAACCGCCTTTGCCTTTGGACCCACATCCAACGCTTCGCCAATTACCTGATCCAACGTAACCAAATTAACATAAGGAACGCGGCGAGTGTCTTTATATCCGCTCGGGCGATCGGCTAATTTCGCCACACGGTTTACCACACCGACCGTCACCGGCTTATGGCAGCCCGTACAAATCCCTTTATTTTTAAAAGTTTCTTCCGGCTCCCAAACCACGCTGCAAACCCGATGGCCGTCATAATGGTATTTTCCCTCCTCGGGAAAAAATTCTATGGTCATTAAAAATTTTTTCGGATCGTTGCTTTTAATGGCGCCTACTATTCCGTCATAAGAAAGTTCCGTATCAAACATATTCGCCTCGCGGCCAATTCTCTGCAAACTATGAGAATCAGAATTAGAAATCAGCGCAATTTTGTCCAGCTTAGAAAGCCGCCAATTCATTGCCGGATCACTGGATAAACCAGTTTCGATCGCAAAAATATGTTTAGCATTATCGCCAAAACATTCCTCTAAAGTATCAAAGCCAGACATAGAGCCGAACACGCTAAACCAAGGGGTCCAAGCGTGCGCCGGTAGCACTGCCGCTTTAGAATTCGCGCTTAAAACTATTTTTAATAATTCCTCGGAGTCTAATCCTAAAATCGGCCTTCCGTCCGAAGCAATGTTCCCAATTCGAGAAAGTTGAGCATTAATTTTCTCCGCGGTTGCCAAATCCGGAGCAAAAACTAAATTATGCACACGGCGAGTTTTGTCTCCGCGGCGATAAATGCTGGAAATTTCCACAGTTAACATAAACCGGGTTTCCGCCAGCGTGTCTTTAATAGTCCTTTTCTTAAATGCCGGCTTTAATTTAAAAAGACCCGGTTCTGCCGGCTCTAATTTTTCTTTTATTTCTTTAAACCAAGCAGGATGAGTAAAGTCGCCGGTGCCCATCACCAAAATTCCTTTATCATCTGCCCAACGATCTAATTCCTCCAAAACCATATTCGGCGAAACCGCCCGGGAATATTTAGAATGAATATGGAGATCCGATATAAATTTCATTAAGTTCATTTTACCTATTACCACCAAAATAAAAAATCCCCCCGCTTTGCGAGGGGCAAAAAATAAATTACTTGGAAGGAGCGCGCCGAAACTGCTCATGTATCAACATCAAATCTTCAATCCGCCTCAAAATAATATCCCCCGCTTTCTTTCCCGGACACAATGTCCGTTCATAAGAATAAATCCGAAGATCATAATCAGCTTCCGGCAAAAGATAACCGAGTTCATCATTCGCTAAGCCAATCAACATAGAAACATTGCCCGACAACGCCTTTTTAATTCTCAAACCCAAATCAGGAGTAATTTCTCCCGGAACAGTCGCTATCCGCAGACCTCCAATCTCCCAAACATTAACCTCGGTAAGGACATAATTGCCTCGGTAAAGATCACGATTAAACAATCCCATAAACCGAGCCAGCTTGTACAAGAAATTTTCTACTTGAAGATACAGCGGGGCGTGCCAAAGAGTAATAGCGGGCGAGGAATCATACCGAAGCGATTGCTTTAGCCCACTTATGGCAAGATCAGCAACGCGCAAACCTAGCTTCTCGGCTTCCGGCCAATCATCATCCGAACGTTCTGGGTCGTCCGGGTTGTCCGGAGATACCAAGCCGCCGACCGCTCCCACAACATAAACACCGACTCCGCCCATTTTTGCCTCCAATCGCGCCACAACCCATCCCGGAAAATCAGCCGTCAATAAATTATTCGTCCTTCCTAAAACTTCCGAATGGCATCCCAGCTCAACAAGGGTTGCGATAGTTTTTCCGCCGCCTTGTTCCCGAATGTGAACCGCTACTAGCTCCCTATCAACGACTTCGGGCCGCCGGATATTTTTCATGATCCCAACAGGATCCACAGTCACAGCCGTTGCCGCTATTTCCGCTGGCCGAAGATTTTCGCTGGCCTCTTTCAATGCGCGGCGAATTCCGCAAAAAACAATTTTCATATATTCCGAATCCTGGCCAGAATAAACCGGAGGAAGGCCCCAAAAACCAATAGTATCCGGACCGCTATGATTATGCGTGGAACACACGACAATCTGGCCCGGCGGAAAATCCAAATTTTCAAAAAATCTCAAAAGATCCTGGCGCTGAATTCCCACCAAATCTACCGATACCAAAGCAAACCGCAAATTTCCCCGCTTAAAAACCAACGCCCGCGCGTACAAAGGATCATGCACGCCTTCACTGCTGCGTAAAATTCCGTACCCGCCCATCCAGACAGAATCGGTTGGAGTAATCTCAACTTTTGCGGCACCAGCTAGAAAAACGCCTTCCGCGCTATAATTTACATAAGTTGGTATTTCCCGCGGCACTGGTGGCAGAAAAATTCCGCAACCGCTAGATGCCAGAAAAACCAAACTCGCCGCAATCAAACGAACTTTAATCACAGGCGACTCCTTTCTCAAATTAAAAGAACTGAAATACTTTCAAAATTTAAGCACAAATCAAAATTTTATGCTAATAAGAATCATTCTTTTTAGCAGCGCGATATTTCACCCAAAAAACATGAACAATGGTACGTATAATATTAGACGCCCCAGAAACCCCTAAAGAAAATACTATTCTTCCGGTTACTAAGTACACCACAACGAAATCAATTGTGGCCGCAATGAGTCGCCATTCTAAGGCGTGCAAAAACGCTCTTTTGAAAGTCATAATAATAAATTAGATGCGCCCATGTGGAATCGAACCACAATCTCATCCTTCGGAGGGATACACACTATCCATTGTGCTATGGGCGCGACTTATCGACATCAATATACCGATAACCAGCCACAACATCAATCTTCCTGGCTGAAGAGTCCAAAGGAAATGATCTGCTAACCCAAAACCCAATAATGTTATTAGCATTACTTGGGAAATCCCAAATCCCCCGCCAAAGGCGAGGCTCGCCGTGTGGTAACGAGGCGGCAAATCCCAAATCCCAAATAACAATGTTATAAGAAAAATCAAAAACGCCAGTAACCCAAAAACTCCAATCTCTGAAGCTATCAATAAATAAATATTGTGTATCGGCTGCCATTGCCAAACTTGATCCATTCCGAATTTTTCGTAAAAATTTTCTGTAATTCGAGTGGGCGCATTCGTGTTGCCGAAGCCGTCAGGCGAAGGCGCGCTATTCGTATGCCCGTTTTTTACTGAATATAAAACCTGGTTGCCAATGCCTATTCCTAAAGGATTAGCCTTAGAAAGATCTAAACCCAATTGGTTATAGGCCAAACGATAACTAACTGATGGCTCGTCTGCGGCAATTTGAGCGCGAGATAAAATAAAAGACGACAAGCTAAAAACTAGAAAACAAAAAATAGAAAATAGAATCGCTGATAAAACCATCGCCTGCTTACGATGGCTTTTAACTAAGAACCTGGAACCTAGAACTAAGAATGATAATAAAATTGCGATTAGCCACGCGGTGCGAGAAAAAGTTAAAACTAATCCCAACAGAATGATAAAAATCCCAACTATGGACATCGGATGTCGATATTTTAAATACAAGTAATAGCTGCTCAATAATCCTAATAATAAAAAAGCGGCTAAGACATTCGGATGCGGAAAAGTTCCATAAGCGCGCATTATCGGCGCGCCTTCAACAATAATCTTGGCTGTTCCCCCAATAAACGGCCCTAAAACCGATTCTCCTAAAAATCCCAAACCCAAACTAGATTGTTTTAAAAATTGCAAAAAACCGATTAAAGATTGCAAAACCGCCGACCCAACAATAATCGCAAAAATATTTTCTAACTTAATCAATCCCTCTTTCAAAATTTTCACCACTGCCAAGGCCAGTAAAACTAACAGCGCCAATCTCCCAAAATTATAGATTGCTAACCCCTCGTTCCAACTCCAAACAATAGATAAGCCAGCAAGCACTAAAAATATTATTAATAAGCTTTTTGGCTTAAGCCATACTCCTGAGAAGAGCACCTGCCTGCCGGCAGACAGGTCCGAGAGGCGCAATTTGCTTGGTCGCAAAATTGCACCGAGGACTGAGAGGGCTTTTGCCGCTGGAGCAAAAGAACCTCGTTTCTTTGAAGGAGTTGGATTAAAAATCCAAAAAGCTGCCAAAAACAAAGAAAGAAAAACATCGCTGGCATATAAAAACACCGCCTCATATTCATGAAACCCCGTTGTAAACTGATAAACCAAAACCCGCGTCCCAAAAGGAAGAGAAACTAAAAATAAATAGAAAAAAAATCTCGCTAATTCCATTGATTTAATTTTAACATTATAAAAAGTCTCTCTGCGGACAAGCCGCAGAGAGACAAAGAAACCAGAAAACCAGAACTCCAGATGGAGCTACCTGCCTACCGGCAGGCAGGCTTGCGAAGACTCAGGAGCCGACCAAGACCATCCCAATCACGCTCGAGCCAAAAGAAATTCAGAAACCACCGCTCACCGCGCCAATAGAGGTACGGGACGAAACGACCATCCGAAACCTGCCAAACTGTACCAGGAAATGTCAGATAGAACTTTCTGAATTCTACGGGAATCAGATGCTGATTCTCCAGTAGATATTCTGCATGTTTCTGGCCGAGGTTGGCGTTGAGTTCTATGGCGCGTTCGGCCATCACATCTCCTTTGACCGAGGTTTCACCTGGCTTGAGGAACTCTTTGAGTTCCAGCTGAACTTCGCCAGCTTCGTACTTCACGTCTTTCAGAAGCTCCCAACCTTCTTGGGTCATGTCTTGGAGGAAAGGCTTGGCTGGGTTAATGAAGACGGTGATAACCTGTCCGTCCAGCTCAATTATTTCCTGAAGCTCCGTCATCGTCCTCTCAAACGAGAGCGTCTCTTCATCTACTCTCCGAGCAACTTCTTTGAGCCGCCGCCACAATGCCCCATACTGAGCGTCGTTGACACGTTTTCGCGTCATGACACCCTCCTTTCCGCTAATCAGCGGATTGCGGCTCGTCTAGTTCAGCTACGCGCTGAAGCCGACAAGCCATTGTTAAATTACCAAAAGAGATTTTAACACATCTAATCTCAATCTGTCAATCAGCCTTCACCCGCATCTTTAAAACCCTAGGTGCTATCCTATAGGATAGCACCTAGGGTTTTTACCTATCCCCCAATACACCCAATCCTTTTTTTGTAAAAATATCAAAAAAAACCATCTATGATTTCAACAAGAACAGAGTTATTAAAGGATAAATCCGAAGAACTGTGCTTGCTGCCTAAGCGTATATTTTTCTTGCGTGATGCATAATAACTCACATGCTGAAGAGTTGAATCAAAAAAATTCTTCTTAATCATGCTAACTGTATTTGGAGAAAGCCATAAGATCTCGCTTATTTCCCGATAAGAACGCCTGGATTTAATAAGTGTCATAACTGCCAGCCGTTTAAGTAAAATTCTTTTTTCATGATTACTTAACAATTTTGTAAGAATATATTCAACTGCCTCTTTTGAACGGGTTTGCGAAAGACGATAAAGTAATTTTTTCCATAATTGCTCTTGCCATTTTTCTGCTTGGCGTCCCATAAAGATTTTTTTACGTTGTTCTTTTTTCATAAAATTTAATAATACCTCAATAATCCAGTGCTATCCTATAGGATAGCACGATTCATCTATAAATAAAAAACTGCCCTCCTATATTGGAGACGGCTTCTTCAAAAAAACTTTTTCAATACCAAAAAATTAAAAATCTACAACCACCTCTACCACATCGCTGGGTTCTTTATTAAATTTGGTCTTGGTTTTTACGCCGCTAAAGCTGGATTTAATTTTCTGGGCCAGTTTATTCGCTAATTGATTCTCAGTAGTAGTAACAATCCACTCCGAGAAGACTTGCCCTGCCTGCCCGCCGAAGCCTTGACGTAGGCGGGAGCCTGCCGAACGGGTTTTTTTAATTTCTATCAGCCGATCCATTGGATCCCGCTCATAAGCTCGGCGGCAAAATCCATTAATCAACTCTTCCAATTTAACCATAGATTTTTCCGGAACATTTTTAATCACAATCCTACCTTCATATTGCTTATTTTTAATCATCTGGCACGCCGGACATAAAACAAATCTAATCGGCACATCCTTTTTTTCAGAAACCTCAACATTTTCTAGATCATGATGCCAGGATTTTTTAAAATAAGTAGAATCGCAATTCTGACACATAACTAGTCCCTTTTTACCGGGTCCAAATTCTTCCGCCTCACTTCGCGACTTAGGAAGATTTACGTTATAAGATCTTTTAAAAATGTTCGCCATTTTCTCTAGTCCAAAAATATCCTTGCCACCTCATATCCTAGTGCCGCCAAAAAAACTAAAGCCGTCAGAGCCACCATTGGCGCAGGCAAATTCTTCATAAAAATTCTTGGCTTGGGAGCAATCTTGTCTACCCTTAACCACATTAAAATAATCAACAAAGACTCCAGAGCAAGAAAAAATCCTCCCACTAAACTCACTAGATAAATAAAGCTCTGTGAACTAAAGAAATAAACTACTAATGGGCCGAAAGCAATCAAGGCCGGAGCAACCCATTTAGACAACCGCAAATCTTGCAAAAAACTCTTAAAAACATCAAAACCAACCGCAATATAAGAGGTCCACAGCGACAAAAGGCCAAAAACACCAATCAAAATCATTCCAAAATCTGGAATCTGGCCAACTAAACCCGAAACCGCGTCTTCCGAAACATTCAAAGACAGCCCCAGAACACTTAAAACAAAAAGTCCGTAAACTATTGCTGGCAAAAATGTTCCAATAATAATTGAATTGCGCACAGATTTTTTGTCTGAATCATAAGACACTAACGATGGCACAGCCACGCGGCCTGAAAGCGAAAATAAAACCGGCCCTAAAGGTAAAAATAAAATTTTCCAGTCTAAAACAAATCCTCCAAATTTGAATTGATCTAAAACTCCTAAACCCCAAAGAAAAACTAAACCGATAATCATAATCATTCCCGCCGTAGCCAATAATTCTAAAATAGCAATTTTCCTCAACCCCAAGAAAATAGAAAGCGAACTGACAAACCAAAAGAATAATACTGCCTCCAAATCTCCACCCGGAAAATTCACCAATTGGCTAAAACTCTTAGAGAGAATCAAATAAATTGCCAAAACAAAAACTGTTTCCACTACGGTCATCAAAAGAATCGGCAAAAAAGATTGCCGACCAAGATAAATTCCAGCATATCCTAAAAATCGGTGCTCACCGGCAGTGCGCATTACTACATCGGCATACATTAAATGAATTATCGTAAAAACAATCGCCCCCAAAACTAAATAGAAAAAACCAGCGCCTACGCCTACCGTATTAAAAACAAAAGGCAAGGCAAAAACGCCCGCGCCAATGATGGTGCCCGCTAAAAGACTAACCTGAAAGATCGCTTTCTTCCCCATTGCGAACAAAAGCTGTTTTTTTCACTATTTTTACTTCAAAAATCCAAAGCAAAACTAAAACCAAAATGGTTAATAAAGCGGCGAAAATTCCAATGGCGTACAACTTAAAACCAATCGCCATTCCAATGGCCGCAGACACCCATAACCCAGCCGCCGTAGTCAGGCCGCGAACATTAGACTGATAAAAAATAATTGAACCAGCGCCGATAAAACCAATACCAACTACCACCTGAGAAGCGATGCGGGACGGATCAAACCCCGGTACCCCCCAAAATTCTTTAAAAGCTAATTTAGAAATTATGGAAAACAGGCAAGAACCCAAAGCCACGAGCGCAAAAGTGCGCATTCCAGCTTTTTTACGAGCCAGCTCGCGTTCCAAACCCACCAACGATCCCAACAAAACCGCCAACGCCAATTGCCCAAAGATTTCTAGATTTTCTCCTCCTAAAAAATCCATATGCTATTTTGCCGCGTAAATCTCATCTCCTTCACGAACCTTTTGATCAACTTTAATACCAACTTCCTGTCCTTTTTTTGCCACCACAATATCTTTATGGTCAAACTGCATTGAACCTATCACTTGATCAAACTCTCCAGAAGAATTGTAGAAACAAACTTTTTCTTCTTTTTTAACTGCTTTATTAAATTTTACAATCGCTACACCAATTCCGCCATAATAATGGGTAACCTTGCCAATCGGCTTTTCTTTAACAACTTTCTTAGCAACTTTTTTTACCAGCTTCTTTTTGGTTTTTAAAACTTTTTTCATATTAATAATTTTGTAGACGGTTCGCCCCTTTGTCCCATACATAAGCATTATGTATGGGATTTATTTTAACCGCCATTATGATTCTTTTCCTTTTCTATTTTTATGATATCAACTAATTTTTTTAATAATTCTTTGGGATCAGAAGAAAAAACTATTTTTCCGGGTCCTCGATGAGCTTTCTCAATTATACCCCGAATTTCATCTGCCATCCCGCCCGTTCCTTCCAAAATGCCGATCGGCTTCTGATCTTCAAAAGCGATCGTAAACTCATTCAATGTTCCCATCCTGCCGCAAGCTATTATTACTGCGTCTGCCGAACGAACTAAAAGCAAGTTTCGCCCAGAATAATCAAATCCGGTATGAATAATTAAATCATGATAATCGGTAGGAAGGCGATAAACTTTTATATGCGCCTGTTCTGAAGCCGCCGGCGAAAGGCCAATCACTATGCCACCAGCCTCTTTCGCGCCTTTGGCAGCCCAATAGGGAATGCCGGTAGTAGCTCCAGTTAATAAAATCATTCCAGCCCCAGCTATCTCTTGGCCCAACTTTTCTGCTTTTTCATGGGCATCTATCGCGCAATGGCCGGTTTCCGCCGCTCCAGAAATACAAATCTTATATTTTAAGTTATTACTAAGATTAATTTTTTTCATAATCCTTAAGTAAAGTTATTATACCAAATCTATTGCTTCTCCGGACTTGGGGATATCCGCGTCAACCGCTAACTCATCCCTAATCTTCTGCGCCAACACTAAACTAGATTGCTCCTCGCCTTGAACTACAAACACCCTTTTTAATGAAAATTTCATCGGTTTTAACCAACTCAAAAGCTGTGGTTGATCTGCGTGCGCTGAATAACCGCTAGCGCTGACAATCCGACAACGCACCGGCACCTCCTCGCCGAACATTTTCACGCTTTTAGCGCCGTCTAAAATTAGCCGCCCCAATGATCCTTGAGCTTGATAACCTACTATTAATAAAGTGCTTTTAGGATCAGAAAGATAACGCCGCTCATGGTGTAAAATTCTTCCGGCATGGGACATTCCTGATCCGGCAATAATAACTTTCGGCGGTTTAACATCGTTAATAGCTTTTGACTCATCGGTAGTGGGAGTCATTTTTAATCCAGGAAAACTAAAAATTGAGTCGCCACCTTTAATAATTTGCCTGGTCTCTTGATCAAAATAACTTTCATATTTTTTATAAACCTCGGTTAATTTAATTGCTAAGGGGCTATCCACGAAAATAGGAATTCTCGGAATCCGGCCGTGTTCCGCCAATTCATTAAGCTCAAAAAGCAATTCCTGGCTGCGCTCCATGGCAAAAGCCGGTATCATCAAAACCCCGCCCGCTTTAACGGTATCTTCAATGAGGTCCTCAATAATTTCTTTGCGCATATCCACGTTTTCGTGAATCCGATCACCATAAGTAGATTCAATCAAGCAATAATCAACGTGTTCCGTAAAATTCTCTCGGCTGCCGATAATCGGCGCCGGGGAATTCCCTAAATCTCCAGAAAAAATTATCCGCCGGCCTTCCGACTCAATTAAAATAAAACTAGATCCTAAAATATGGCCAGCATTATAAAAAGTAATCGTAAAAGAACCCACTCTAAAAGGCACGTGATACTCAACGCCATCCCATTTCGCCATTAATTCTTCAACATCCCGAACGCCATAAATTGGAGCTTTTTTAAAGCGCTCCGCTTCCTGCATAAGAATATGCTCGGAATCCAAAAGAAGTTCTTGAGCAAAAGCGCGGGTAGGCGGCGTAGAATAAATCTTGCCGTGAAACCCCTGCTTCACTAATTTTGGCAACAAACCCGTGTGATCAATATGGGCGTGAGTAACAAAAACCGCGGCAATTTCTTTCGGATTATAAGGAAAATCTTCCCAGTTTTGTTTTTCCGAAAATCCGCCGCCCTGATGCAAACCACAATCCACTAAAATTTTATCTCCCGCGCTTTCTAATAAATAATTGGCGCCCGTCACTGTCCCAGCGCCGCCGTGAAAAGTTATTCTCATTCTAATAAATTTTATCACAAAAAATAAAAAGCCGCCGATATCCGTTAAGATACCGGCGGCTATGAGACTACTTCCGAGCGTACAACTCGGTTCTTCCCGAAAGGCCAAGCGTGAGAAGGCCGCGAGAGCGCGCCTCCTCGGCAAACGCTTTCACGTTGATGCCACGGCCGTGGATGATCGCGCCCGTCTGCATGACCTTGTTCTCCGCGATCATCCGGAGAAGCTCCCCCCTCGGCATCTTCGTTTTCTTGACCATAAGTCACCTCTTTTTCAAAAACCGAGATTAAAAGAACAATCAAAACAAATTATTATTATATAATAGCATATAAACTATTAATATGTCAAGCCCACTCAAAATCCATCATCACTATTGTATTTAAAGCAAACAATCCTTTTTGTTCTGGGAAAACACTAAAATGAAATCTCAATCTCTCCAATGAAACTCCGGAAAATTCTGCAGCGGCTGCCAAGTTAATTTCTTCAAGCGTAGGCACGCCCTCGGCTAAATACCAAATTACTTTTTTATTCCGAATTTCTGATCCCACCAAGTCAAAATCCACCTTATATTTTTTCATTAGCTCCTCCCTTTCAAAAAACCACTCATAAGTTACTACAAACAAACCGGGTTGTCTAATGACTGACTCTGACTCCGATTTTGATTTGAGGGTAGGTTGTCTGAAAGACCGTCTCGTAGGCGCGCGGCTAGGTGTCTTTCGTTATAACCTTTTTTCGAAAGACCGCGCGCCGAGAGTGAGGAGCTTGTCCCACGCAGGATGGGACGGACTCCGTATCTTGAAGACAACTGCCCGAAAGTATAAAAATTGCTCACTTTCTCAAAATCTCCTCAACTACGCGCTTCTCGTCCCAAGCAATTTTCTTTCCGCCCGCCATATGCAGCCAAGACTCGCTTCCTTTTCCGG
>Ga0209541_10014419_pt1 | contig 11919 bp, 13 predicted proteins | sample RifCSPlowO2_01_FD_184027 | JGI IMG/M metagenome (GOLD analysis project Ga0209541, IMG submission 184027) | Groundwater microbial communities from Rifle, Colorado - Rifle CSP2_plank lowO2_0.1 (SPAdes) (version 2) | ecosystem: Environmental > Aquatic > Deep subsurface > Groundwater | place...
TCAAAACAATGCTTTTACTGGGAATGAATTAACGGGTTATTATGCCAAAGCTGCCAAAAGGCATTTCCCTAAATTGTTCGAAATTATTTCTGATTTATATCTTAATCCAACACTGCCAGCAGAGGATCTAGAGAAAGAGAGGGGAGTGATACTCGAAGAAATTAGTATGTACGAAGATTTACCACAGAGGAAAGTCTGGGAGGTGCTCTCCAAACTTATGTATAGTGATGCGCCAGCTGGGAGACCGATTCTGGGTCCTAGAGAGAACATAAAGAGATTCACTAGAAAAGATTTTGTTGATTATCGTTCCAAACATTATGTGGCATCTAAAACTATTGTTATCGTAGCGGGTGATATAAGTGAGCAAGCAGTACTTCGAGAGGTAAAGAAACACTTCAAAGATATCCCAAGACATAAAAGAATATCCAAACCAGCTGTCATAGAAAAGCAGAAGTTCCCTGGACTACTTATCCATAGAAAGAAGACAGATCAAACTCATATGGTTATGGCTTTCCGCGCCTATGGTGCGGATGATAAGAGAGCCCCAGCTCTAACCCTGCTTGCTGAAATTTTGGGTAAAGGGATGTCCTCACGTCTTTTTACCAAATTGCGCGATGAAATGGGGGCATGTTATTACGTTCGAGCTGGGAGTGATGAATATACAGACCATGGCATCTTTACCATCTCGACAGGCATAAATGTCTCACGTACTAAGGAAGTTCTAAAGGTTCTCTTGGAGGAATGTAACAATCTTGTTAAAACACCTGTGTCTGAAATGGAGTTACAAAAAGCCAAAGAACATAATATAGGCCATCTCTATATGAATCTTGAGACTACAGATTCAATCGCTGAATTCTATGCTGGTCAAGAAGTCAGTGCTAAAAAATTAAAAAAACCCGCAGAACTCGAGAAGGAGGTTAGGAAAGTTACACCCAAAGATATCCAAAAAGTAGCCAAAGATATATTTAAAAACAATAAACTCAACCTCGCTATCGTGGGAGATATTTCTGACCAGAAAAGTATAAAGAAGGTACTGACTTTAAAATAGTGCTATCATATTTTTATGCCCGTTCGACAAAGCTCAGGGCATGGTGAATAACATTGAATCCATGAACGAGACTAAGCAAAAATGGGAGATCACCACTGCCAGTTGGGTAAGGGGGGTGCTTGTGATTGCTATAGCCTACGCGTTCTTTCTCGTTAGTCAATTTATCTTGGTTCTCATAGCATCTATTGTCATCGCCTCGGCCATGGAGCCTGCAACCGTCTGGGCCAAGAGGAACGGCATGCCTCGTCTGCCCACAGCCCTTTTCATCTACATTATGTCGGCACTACTGTTGGCGGGCCTTTTCTACTTCCTACTCCTGCCTCTTATAGGAGAAATGTCGAGCTTCATTAAGACTTTGACCATCTACTCCAACTCTGTCTTAAACGGCGGGATACTTTCTGAAATGTTTAGAACCCAGAATCTATTTGGGGGCCTAGACACTCCAATCGTGATCAAGGAACTAAGCTCATATCTTAATTCTCTAGCAGGTTTTCTCTCACAAGGAGTATTTTCTAGCATCTCTCTGGTTTTCGGTGGAGTGTTGAACTTCTTGCTTATCTTAGTTCTCTCGTTCTATCTGGTAGTACAAGAAGATGGAATTAGTAAGTTTCTGAAAATAATTACCCCCCTCAAACACGAACAGTATGTCGCCAGTCTATGGAAACGTTCGCAGATCAAAATCGGTCGCTGGATGCAAGGTCAGCTTCTTATGTCGGTTTTTGTGACAGTGCTTGTATATATTGGGTTGCTGATCATTGGTGTACCTCACGCACTACTTTTAGCAGTGCTTGCTGGAGTGTTGGAACTTATTCCACTTTTCGGTGCTACCATTGCTGCTATACCAGCTTTATTTATCGCTTATATATCGGGCGGAGCTACTGTTACTCTAATCGTGGCCGGACTTTACATTGTGATTCAACAGCTAGAAGGCAATGTCATCTATCCTTTGGTGGTAAAGAAGGTGGTAGGAGTCCCGCCGATAATCTCGATCATAGCGCTAGTTATCGGTGCCACCTTGGCTGGTTTTCTAGGAGCACTGATTTCAGTACCAGTAGCAGCGGCATTCATGGAATTTATCTCTGATCTCGAAGAGCGCAAAGTAGGTCAGTCTCTAAATGTCTCAAAATAAAAGTTTCTCTATGACTAGAAATCTTTAGTGTTGTTTGGTATAATGCACTAGTGGGTCACATAATAACTAAAAAATTTCTTATCAGTGTTTATTTAAAGAAAGGTCTTTCAACGTGGGCCATTGAGAAGAAGTTCGATCTCTCTAGAAGTCGTGTATATAATGCTTTAAAGAAACATGATATCGTTCCACGCTCCATTGCTAATTCACATATTCGGTACAAACGTCTAAATTTCAGTGGCGATCTGCATGAGAAAGCGTATCTCCTTGGTTTTGCAATCGGTGATTTACGGGTGCGGAAACTTAATGGGAAACGTGGCGAGACTATTTCAATAGGTTGTGGAAGTACTAAATCTGCACAAATTGAGCTCATATCTAGACTTTTTTCTAGGTATGGCAGAGTTTGGAAAGGGAAGCCTAATAAGCGTGGTGCTACCAATATTGAGGTGTTTGTAAATATAACGTTCGCTTTTCTTTTACCAGATAATCGTGACTACACATGGTGCCTTAAATATAAAAAACACTTCTTTGCTTTTCTGGCTGGTTTTACTGACGCAGAGGGAAGTTTCTATATATCAAATGGACAAGCTTTTGTGTCATGGGGAAACTACAATGTGGCTGTTCTTAGTTTTATTAAAGAGGGTTTAGAAAAGTTTGGTATTGTTACGCCAAAAATATATCAGGATAATCTGAAGGGCTTTGTTGGTAAGCATGGTTATGCTCGAAATCAAAACTATAGTCATTTAAGTTGTAGCAGAAAGGAGCAGGTGAGAAGATTATTGCAAGGACTTGAGCCGTTTGTTCTGCATCAAGATAAACGGAGTGATATGGCTAATTTGCGTAGAAACCTTATAATACGAGGAGTAAAAATATGAATAATAAAGACACTTTTTACGTCACCTCACCGATTTTCTACCCTAACGCAAAGCCTCACATGGGCCACGCCTATGCAACGCTCTTATGTGATGTGTTAACTCGCTTCCATCGCTTGGTAGGCATGGAGTCTTATTTTCTCACTGGTACTGATGAGCATACGGAGAAAATCGTCAAAGCCGCAGAAGCGCAAAGCAAGAAGCCAGGAGAATATCTCGAAGAGATGGTCACTAGTTTTAAAAGTCTTTATGCAAAGTTAAACATCTCATACGACCAATTCATCAGAACTTCTGATAAAGATGTGCACTGGCCCGGTGCTATCGAAATGTGGAAGCGTCTAGCAAAGTCAGATGATTTATATAAGTCATCATACACAGGATTATACTGTATCGGATGCGAAACATTCATTACGGAAAAAGAGCTGGTTGATGGACTGTGTCCAGATCATAATATGGCACCAGAAGAAGTAACAGAAGAAAATTATTTCTTTCGTTTGTCAAAGTATGCGAACCAGTTGAAAGAGCTTATTTCAAAAGATGAGCTCAAAATCATTCCCAAATCGAGAAAGAATGAAATTCTATCTCTTATTAAATCAGGCTTGCATGATGTAAGTTTCTCGCGTCCCAAAGAAAAAATGACATGGGGGATACCAGTTCCTAGCGACGAATCACAAACCATGTACATATGGGTGGATGCACTCACGAACTATGTAACCGGGCTTGGTTTTGGGCGCGGTGAAGAGAAGATGTATTTTTGGCCAGGTGTGCATGTTATTGGGAAAGATATCTTGCGCTTTCACACTGCGTTTTGGCCAGCAATGCTTATTTCGGCAGGACTTGAACTCCCGAAAACAGTTTTTGTCCACGGAATGATCACCTCAGGCGGGAAAAAAATGTCAAAGACTCTTGGCAATATTATTGATCCACAAGAGCTGATTAATGTCTATGGTGCAGACGCTGTGCGGTATTATTTATTGCGCCATGTTTCTTCAACTGAGGATGGTGATATTACCAAGGAACTTTTCCGTGAAGCCTATAATGCCAACTTGGCTAATGGTCTTGGTAATCTAGTAGCACGTGTTATGAAGCTCGCCGAAACTTATCTCTCTAAACCAGTAACTGTTCAACACTCGGTGTTGAACAAAGAGCTTGAATCGTACTTAGACAAATTTGAGATACAGAAAGCGGCTAACCACATATGGGAGAAAATAGGGAAATTAGATGCCGAGATTCAGGAAACTAAACCATGGGAGTCTAAGGATGAAAAGGTTATTGGTGATCTAGTCATAAAACTCGCACACATAGGGCATTCTCTCTCATCATTTATGCCAGATACATCGGAGAAAATTCTCACAGCAATCAAAGAAAATAAAATGCCTGAAGCTCTTTTCCCCCGCCTGCTAGCGCCTGAGCGCAGCGATGGCGGGCAGGCTCGCAAAGATGGTTCGACAAGTTCACCATAAATGCCTAAATACTTCGACATACATTCCCATCTGAATTTCAAAGACTATGAGAAAGATTTTGATGAAGTTGTAGGGAGATTAAAAGAGACAGAAACTCATACGATAGTAGTTGGGACGGACTTCGAATCATCACAAAAAGTAGTAGAACTAGCCGAAAAATATGAAGAAATTTACGCGTGTATCGGAGTACATCCCGTAGATAAGAAATCAAAAACCTTTGAACTTACAAACTTCCAAACTTTAATAACTAATCCGAAGGTGGTAGCGGTAGGGGAATGTGGGCTAGATTTCTATCATGCTAAAAAAGAGGCAGATTACGATAGGCAGAAGAAACTTTTTCTAGACCAACTAGAGTTTGCTCTGATTCACGACAAACCTCTCATGATTCATGCTCGCGACGCTTATGAAGAATTATTAGAAATCCTCGAACCTCTTAAGAAAACACATGGAGAGAAACTTCGAGGCAATATACATTTCTTCGCTGGCGACGTAGCTACTGCCAAAAGATTTTTTGATATTGGGTTCACGATTTCTTTCACGGGGGTAATTACTTTTCCGCCAAAGGCGGATCAGCTTCTGGCTGACACGTTTATCGAGGTTATAAAATCGGCACCTATTGAAATGATTATGTCGGAGACAGACGCGCCTTACGTAGCCCCGGTGCCGTATCGAGGCAAACGCAACGAGCCGTCTTATGTAAGTGAAGTAGCCAGAAGGATCGCTGAGATTAGAGGGGAAGATGAGGAGACTGTGAGGGTTGCTCTTGTCAATAACGCACTTTCTATGATAAGGTAACGAAATGCAAATTTATGAACTGGGATATCTTATTCTGCCAAGTATCGCCGAAGATGCTCTTTCAAGTGTTATAGATAAGATTAGGGTTTTAATACATGAAGCAGGCGGAAAAGAAGTTGACTCTGAAGCTCCTTTCAAACAGTCTCTGGCTTACTCCATGTCGAAGACCATAGGAGCCAGTCGCTACGTACTCACGGATGCTTACCTAGGTTGGATCAAATTTGAAACCGAGCCGGCCAAAATAGCGACGGTCAAAGCCGGTGTAGAGAAAATAGCGGAAATTCTGCGCTTCCTTCTCATCAAGGCTCATCGCGAAACTACTTTCACCTTCGCCAAAGCGAAGGCCTTGGTTGAGGAAGAAGGGTCTGCTTCTATAGAAGACTCCGGCGTGGCGAAGGAGGCCGTGGTAGAATAATATTTATGTACTTCAATCGCGCTATTATCATCGGTAATCTCACTCGCGACCCAGAACTGCGCTCCTTGCCTTCTGGCGTACAAGTGACTACTCTTGGCATCGCCACCAACCGTGTGTGGAAGGATAAGAATGGGGCCAAACAGGAGTCGACCGATTATCACAATGTGGTCGTGTTTGGCCGCCAGGCAGAGACGACAGCGCAATATCTGCGCAAGGGCTCGTCTGTCTTAGTAGAAGGTAGAATGCAGACTAGGAGCTGGGATGCCGCTGATGGCACTAAGAAGTATCGTACAGAGGTGGTGGCTGATAGAGTGCAATTCGGTCCTAGGAAAGATGGAGGAGTCGCCTCCGCTCCCACTCCGGCGAGCCAAATCAAGCAAGAAGAGCCTCCCGTTGACGGAATCGATTATCCTGAAGAGAACGTTAATGTAGATGATATCCCGTTTTAATTCGATTAAATTCGTAAGATTCGTATCATGAGAAAACAAAACTATTTTAAAGAACATAAGATTGAATATATCGACTACAAAGATGTCGAGACTCTTAAGAAGTTTCTAACACCTCACGCCCGCATCCAATCACGCAAGCGCTCCAGTATCCCTTCCAAGTTTGCAAGAGAGCTAGCTCTAGCGGTCAAACGGGCTCGTTTCCTCGGTCTTCTACCTTACGTTTCAAGATAAACTCGGGTTATAATTTAAAGATGCATATTCCGTACTCTATTAGAGGAGCCCTTTTCGCACCGGCACTTATTGCACTCACTCTAGTGTTGAAAGTGTTTTGCCCTGCGTCTATAGACATAGGTTCTGTTTGTTTTGCAGATCACTTGGCTGTTCCCATATTTCTGCCTCTGATATTACTCTATGCGACTGTGGGCAAAGGTTTGGTGCTAATCCACGAGCTATGGTTTGTCGTCTTATATTGGAGCTTTATCGGCTTCCTAATCGGTCTTATACTCGATCTGTATATGCGCCGGTTTCGGTATTCACCCGTACCACGTCCCCCTCTTTGATAAACATGGGTACTTGTATCTCGGCTCCTGTCTCGAGCTTCACCGCCTTGGTGGCTCCTTGAGCAGTATTACCTTTGCTTGTCTCGTGAGCTTCGGTCACTTTAAGCTCCGTCTTGATAGGAAGTTTGAGTCCAATAATATTTCCATCGAAAAGCATGGCGTCTACCAAAATATTTGGCTTGAGGAATTTGGCAGCCATCCCGATCATCTCTTCCGGTAACTTAAAACGCTTTGATGGGTCAAGAGCTTCAGAGAACCAGTATTCTTGCCCGTCCTCTGGCGGGCGCCTTCCTTTAACATATAGATATTTCACCTCCTTCTTACTGATGTCGGCTTCATTTACCTTGTCTGATACGTGGAAAGAATGTTCAGTCACCCTGCCAGTTAAAAGGCTTCTTAGTTTCGTAGCATTAACAGGCTTTCTCTGTTGTTTGCGGAAGACGTGGGAGTCAATAACCTCCCAAGGCTCGTCCCCGAAAACTATGTATTTGCCCTCCTTTATTTCGCTATACTCGAGCATAGGATGCCATTTTACATTTAATTTAAGTAAACGCAAATATAACACGAAAAAACACAGAAATATTTTTTGTTAAAAATTTTCCTGACTCTCGCGCCGTCGCGCTCCGAGACGTTTTTTCTTAGTTATATTTGCTCACACCTCTTTTAATTTCGATCGGATATCTTTTAGAATTTGATTTGAAATAGTTTTGTTCTCACGGAGGAATTGGCGAGTGGCGTCGTAGCCACGACCGAGTTTTATTGAGCCACCCTCCTTCGCCGAGGCTTCGGCGGGCAAGTATTCGTACGAGTTGCCAGACTTTTTCATCAAGCCGAATTTCTCACCCAGTGCGATAAGTTCTCCTTCGCGTGAAATGCCTTCGTTATACATAAGATCAAACTCTGTTTGTCTGAATGGTGCGGCTACTTTATTCTTGACCACTTTGACCCTCGTGCGCCCACCCATGACCTCATCTCCTTTTTTAATCTGAGCTATACGACGAATGTCAAGACGTACGGAAGTATAAAATTTCAATGCCTTACCTCCGGGAGTAGTCTCTGGGTTACCGAACATGACTCCTATCTGCATACGGATTTGGTTGATGAAGATGACTATAGTTTTCGACTTCGCCACTATGGCTGTGAGTTTACGCAAAGCCTGACTCATAAGACGGGCTTGTTTGCCGACGTGATAAGCTCCCATATCGCCCTCAATTTCATCTTTCGGTGTGAGTGCCGCTACAGAATCTATGACTATCACATCAAGTTTGCCTGAGCGTACCAAAGAGTCGACAATTTCTAGAGCCTGCTCACCAGTGTCCGGTTGGGAAATGAGAAGTTCATCAATTTTGACCCCGAGACGCTTGGAATACTCCGGGTCCATGGCATGCTCGGCATCGATGAAAGCACAAATGCCGCCCATCTTCTGCGCCTCGGCTATACAATGTAGTGAGAGCGTTGTTTTGCCGGAAGATTCTGGCCCGAAGATTTCAATAATCCTACCCCGCGGCAGGCCACCGACGCCGAGCGCGGCGTCAAGACCAATAGAGCCGGTCGAGATAGCATCGACACCTACTCTCGGCTTGTCTCCGAGCTTCATAATTGAATCCTCACCGAACTTGACCCTGATAGCATCGAGAGTAGTATCAATATTTTTGCTTGCCCCGAGCTTTGTCGAGGGGTTTTCTGTATTTTTAGTGATTTTTGCCATGAAATTAATTTAAGATAATCTGGACGCTCTTTTCTGTCTCGTGACCGAAGCGGTCACGAGCCTCCACGGTCATTATACTTAAGCCCTCGGAGACTATCAATTTCTCACTCCACCTCCCATCTTCGTCTGTAAATATCTGCCGGTCGTTTAGACTGATCCAAGCAATGTTCCTAGACCGGCCTTCGATAGTGACTAAAGGACTTTCGACCGTCTGGCCATCTTGAGGGATATCAATCCAAATCCTTGGCCCAAGGATGATGGAACGAGCTTGGTATATGGAGTAAGAAGTAAGGAGTAAGAACGAAGTAATTAAAAAGATATACTTCGGTTTAAGATTCATCGCAGTCCTTCTTGTGCTTGTGCGTCCTCTTCACCTACTTCTTGCTCCATACTTCCCTGCCCGTCCCAGTTCGGCAGGCGGGCTACTTCCCCGCCCGAACGACTGTAGTCGTTCAGTCGGGCGGGCGCACCAATGACTTCTCGTGCTTTAGCGCCCGAACCCACACCTATCACTCCGCGTTCCTCAAGCATATCTACTAGGCGAGCGGCGCGAGCGTAACCGATGCGTAATTTGCGTTGGAGAAAAGATGTAGAAGCCTTGCCTGCACGGACTACCGTTTCTCTCGCTTCTTCATAGAGCTCATCGTCGTCGAGGTCATTGGAGTCTTCTTCAAGCGAAGCAGAGAAAATAGCATTACTATTATTTTCATTTGTGAAATTTATTTCACTCGTTAGTTCATCAGCATAAGTATCACGGAGATATTTAACTACACCCTTAACCTCTTTTTCAGAAATGTAGGCAGATTGAATGCGCACTGGTTTGGACATCTCTCCGGAGAGGAAGAGCATGTCGCCGGCGCCGAGAAGTTTCTCGGCGCCGGATGTATCGAGGATGGTGCGCGAATCTATCTGGGAAGATACTTGAAGAGCGATGCGCGTTGGAATGTTTGCTTTGATGAGACCGGTGATGATGTTAACAGAAGGCCTTTGGGTAGAGAGGATGAGATGGATACCAACGGCACGACTCATCTGAGCCAGACGTACTACAGCTGACTCCAGTTCTCGTGGATAAGACTGCATCAAGTCAGCCAGTTCATCTATGATAATGACGATGAATGGCATAGGGTCAGCATTCTTAACATTCTGATGATACGAGTCGATATCTCGCACGCTCGCTTTCTCGAGGATATCGTATCGGCGTTCCATCTCTTTAGCTGCCCATTTCAAAGCTAGTATCGCTTTCTTCGGCTCTGTAGTGACAGGGGTGAGAAGATGGGGGATGCTGTTGTACATTGTGAGCTCGACGCGTTTCGGGTCTATCATAATAAACTTCAGATTATCGGGTGGGTTTCTGAATATAAGAGAATTTATGATGGCGTGGATACAAACAGATTTACCTGATCCAGTAGCGCCAGCGATGAGTAAATGAGGCATTCTGCCGAGATTTGCGAAATGAGATCGTCCAGAAATATCACGACCAAGGGCTATGAAGAGTGGCAAGGCACTTCTAGTATATTCTTCGTCAGAGACAAGCGAGCCGAGACCGATAGTGGACTTGAGGGTGTTTGGTACCTCGATGCCAACAAGTGATTTGCCAGGAATGGGAGCCTCGATGCGCACCGGATGAGCCGCGAGTGCGAGTTCGAGATTGTTCTGGAGACCGAGAATTTTTGAAAGCTTAACACCCTCGGCCGGTTTGAGAGCATAGCGAGTGACAGATGGACCGATTGAGATCTCGTCCATTTCAACTACGATACCGAAGTTGAGAAGAGTGCGTTTGATCAAGTTGGCATTGGCTTTAATATCTCCGACACCTGGCTTGCCACGATCTCCCTCGAGTAGAGAGAGTGGGGGAGGTGACCAGCGCTTGCCACTTCTCCGTATTGCCATTGGTGCGAATCCTTCGTTCTCTTCTTTTTTATTTTTTATTTCTGATCTATTCTCTTGCTGTTGAATTTTTTCTACTTTTTCCACGGCTTTGTCAATGGCGGCGTCCTCAAGTGGGGCGAGGACGATTTTCTCCTCTTTTCGCGAGAAAAGTTTTTTAATGAAAGAGATAACATCAAATTTCAAAGAAACGTTGAAAATTACTAAGATGGAAATAATAACGAGAGCTACAAGTATCACGGCGCTGAAATAGATGTTGAAGAAAGAATTTATAGGTTTCGATATGAGTACTCCTACAATACCACCCTCATCTGATACTAAATTGACCAAGCCAAGTAAAGAGAGGAAAAGAACGAGTGAGCCGAAAATCTGCGGCATAGCAAAGCTCCTCTCCTGTGTTCTAAGAAACGATGCTGCTAGTAACAAAAAGACCACTGGCAGGATATAGTAGCCAACACCGAAGAAATAAGAGAGCCACTCGTAAACGACTGCCCCAGCTTGACCCGATAGATCAAAGGCTCCTAAAAGAAGGAAGATAGCCAGTACTATTGCTAATACACCCAAGATGCCATTGGCTGCCTCTCTTGAGATGAGTCTCGAAATAAACAAACCACTCCTCTCGCGGTCGTCAGCTCTCTTCTTCCGGTTCCTGGCCATAATAATAAAAAGTTGTTCCATAATAATAACATGCTCAAGCAGTTTCTTTTAAGTTTTTTTGGCATAGAACTTGTCCTAATGTAGAGTTGCAAAAGTTGTCTCTTAACTGCATAATCAATTTAAGTTGAATCAGTTGTTATAAAGGACATAATATGGTAGAAGTAAGAGACACAGTAAGAGACATAAAATATAACCATATGTCTGATATCACCAATATCATTAAGAAGTCAGAAAGGCTCGCTTCAGCTATATACCTCATTACAGGATTTTTCGACGATAAAGAGCCGTTAAAATGGAAACTAAGGACCCTATCTACTGATCTAGTTTCCGAACAGGTAAAAGACAAATTTAGTATAATTAGAGAAACTCTTTCTCTTTTCTCTATGGCTAAGACTGCTGGTCTAGTCTCCGAAATGAATCATGATATTCTAGTCCGAGAATTATCTAAACTTAAGGATGAGGCAGAAAAGCCTTTAGATACAATGTTTATACACGATACAATCACAGATCAAAAGGCTCTACCACGACTACAAAGATCTGAATATGTAAAGGACATTCCAGAGAAGCCAATGTTAAAAGAGTTTGGAGCAGTCTCGGTGAAGAAGAATAGCCGCCAAAGTATTATTATTGCTATATTAAAACGCAAGAAAGAGATTATGATTAAGGACGTTTCCCCCCTTATCAGTGGCTGTAGCGAGAAGACGATCCAACGTGAACTCTTGGCTATGGTGTATGCAGGTATCCTTAGAAAAATGGGTGAGAAGCGCTGGAGTCGTTACAGCCTTGCTTAGTTACCAGAAGTTATGTATTATGAGGGTTATCCACAGTATATTTGGCTCTTAGTGCTTTATCCTCTATAATTAGCAAGCTTGCCGAGAAAGGCTTAACCGTTCTCGGCAAATGTTAGAAAATTAATACCCGTGACGCAACCCTAACAAA
>Ga0209541_10014420_pt1 | contig 11919 bp, 13 predicted proteins | sample RifCSPlowO2_01_FD_184027 | JGI IMG/M metagenome (GOLD analysis project Ga0209541, IMG submission 184027) | Groundwater microbial communities from Rifle, Colorado - Rifle CSP2_plank lowO2_0.1 (SPAdes) (version 2) | ecosystem: Environmental > Aquatic > Deep subsurface > Groundwater | place...
AACTTCTGGAGCCGCCATAGCCGCGTCCCATTGGGCAATCAGAAACACCCATTGACTTGGTCATCCTCTCGCTCAACTCTTCATCCATATCAGAATTCTGGACAGACACGCCTGTAAGTGAGCAGCCCATGAAATTCACATTCCTTAAATTGCAGTCTGAAAGGTCTGCGCCTATTAGGTTTGAACCTGAAAAATCAGCGCCTGCTATGTCCGATCCCCTAAAGTTGGCCATGCACACATCGGCGCTTACGAATTTTGAGTTTACTGCTTTTGCCATGGTTAGGTTTGCCCCTGTCAAGTCAGCGCCCCTGAAGTTTGCAAAGGAAAGGTCAGCAGCCATAAGGTTTGTGCTCCTCAACTTTGCATTGGTTAAATTGCAACCAGATATTGATGCGCCTGAAAGGTTGACTACAGAAAGGTCTAAACCGCTCAAGTCGGCTCCTGTCAATGTCGCAAAAGATAAATCCAAGCCTACTGCTTCCACATCTCTCCTAAACCCCTCTTTATCCTCAACATATTCACAATTGACAATTTTCTCTACAACCCTTTGTTTGTTAGCACTTTCCCTGACAGACATGTTAAGCTGGAACTTCAATTCCTCTGGAACGTTCTTGTTTGCCAACACATTTTGTCTTATACTTTCTGGTATCTGCATACTAATTCGCCTCCACACAACTTGCTAGAAAAGGATGCCTTTTTGTAGGTTTGATTAATTGAGCTATCATGAATGGGTTTACTTCTAAAGGCTGGACAGATAGCGATTTAACTGGGTTTTTGGCATACTCTTCAGCCATCCTAAAAGGATGTGGTTTTTTTGAAGTTTCTATGTTATTTTCCATATTAATCATCTCACTTGATACCACCAATCAGTGGCATCTACTTAGAATATAGAACCAATATATATCAAACTTACTTTAGGTTTCTTGTCTAAGCAAGGAAAAGTATATAAGTATAAACAGTAAATTATCTATATAGTCATAAAAAGTGGGCATAATATGGACATATGAAGAACCTAGACAAGAAGGACTGGAAGCTGCTATACCAACTCTGCTAGGACGCGAGGCTAAGCCATAGTAAGTTAGGCAAGCTTGTCGGCCTCAGCAAGAATGCGGTCACATATAGGATAGAAAGGCTCAAAGAAAAAGGAGTAATAAAAAAGTTTTTCACAATAGTAAATCACGAATCTTTAGGAAATAATTTCTTCGATGTTTTGATAAGATTAAATGCAACAAAAGAGCAGGAAAAAGAACTGGTTGATTATTTGGTTGCACATCAAAACGTGAGCGTTCTGGACACCTTTGTTGGAGAATGGAATCTTATAGTGGAGTTTGGATGCAAGGAAATCCAAACCTTTTATGAATTCATCTCAGAGCTTAAAACAAAATTCTCCCAAATACTTGACACTTATGAAGTCCACTTCTCAAACCTTTCGTACAAAGTCGAGCAGCTGCCTGTTGAATTAGTTGAAGAAAAACAGCAACCAAAACCCTTTGTAAAAACAGGCCCAATACAATTTGACGAGACAGACCTCAAGCTTTTGCACGAGCTTAATAAAAACAGCACAGCAAACCTTTTTGATTTAGGAAAGGCAATCGGTGTAACTTACGAGACTGTATCAGCTAGGATAAAAAAGCTAAAGGAGAGTGGAATCATACTGAAAACAACCGCCCAAATAGGCTTGGCTGCATTGGGTTATGATGTCTATTTGCTTCTCCTGGATATGCGAAAGCTTTCCAATGAAAAGGAGCCATCACTTAGCGCATACATAAATTCCCAAAAAAATATTCGCTTCGCCTTCCTAAGCGCAACAAAACCTGTTTTATTTATCTATTTGGCTGCCAAAAAATCAGAAGACCTAGGAGCTTTCCTATCAAATATAAAGGAAAAGTTTTCAGACATAATTGTAAACCAAAAATACCTCTTGAGCACAAGCCAGCTGAAATATGATTTGTTCCCAAGTGGACTTGTGAGCTAACTAACTTATATCCCTTTTTCCCCTTTATCTAATTATGGAGTTATTGTTGCCGCAAATCAAGAAGCTTGCAGAGAGCCTCCGAGAATCTGAGGATAAAAGAAGGGATTTGGCAGAATTTCTAAGGTCAAAAAACTCTGATACAAAACTGTTTAAAAGAATAGAGCCTGAAAAGAGTTTGGACAAGGTAAAAATAGTCGGTATTGATGGCGGCATTGTGCGAAAGGCTTTGCATGGCTTTGATTTCATATTGGCCCGCGCAGCCGGAGTCTGTTTTGAGTACAACCAAGATAAAATAGTGAACGCCTCTTATTTCCCATCAAAGTTTCCGTCACCAAGAGCATTTACCTTGGAAGCAATATCTGATATAGATTACGCCTACTTTTCCTCAATAACAAGGCAGAAAATAGAGATAGAGACAGCAATAAAGTGTATTGCAGAATTCAAGCCCAGTATCTTGCTTCTAGACGGTTCCATAGTCCCACACCACACAACCAAACCCTCATCCACGTCCCTTGCCTACAAAGAATACGAAGAACTGATGTCAGCCTACCAACAACTCTATCAAGAAGCCGAAGACAGCGATGTCTTGTTGGCCGGTGTAATAGAAGACAGTAGGAGCGAAAGGTTTTGTGATTTGGTAAAAGAAATCTTTGCAAAGAAAGAGCCAAACCCGCATTTTGACATACTAAACAAGACACGCGACAGCAACCTATTGTTCTGGGCACTAAGTGAGCATGAGAGGACAGCGACATTCCCTTACACAAAAGAAATAGAACAACACCCAATACTGAAGGATTTCGAAAAGAGAAACTTCTTCTCCTTCTATCTGAAGACAGCAAAATTCGATAGGCCAGTAAAAGTTGATTTCCTAAACAAAGATTTAGATGACAAATTAGCCTCCATCCTCCTTGCGATTTCAGGTCAGCATAGCCACTATGGATTCCCTTCAGTGTTAATAGAGGCGGACAATGTGGCCAAGCTCTCGGAACAAGAGGTGGAAAACTTCTATTCCTATATTTTGAAATACACTGGAAATATTTCCTCTGTTATGAAGCTACGCCGAGAGCAAAGACCATTCTAAGGGTTTAGGATCCAAATGTAATAGTTCAACAACGCGGCAATGGTCACCCAACAGATATACGGGACAAGCAAATATCCTGCAACCCTTCTAATCCTCCAAAACCAGATCATCGTGGCCAATATAGAAACCCACAAAACCATGATTTCTATTAAGGAAAAGAATAAACTGTGCAAACCAAAAAACAAAATTGACCACAGTAAATTCAGTCCAAGCTGCACACCAAAAATAACCAAACCAATTTTAATGTCCTTGTTAACCTTCTTTTCAACCAGTAAATATAAAGAAACGCCCATCAACAAAAACAGTACTGTCCAAACAGGGGCGAACAGCCAATTCGGCGGTGTAAACGCTGGTTTCTGTAAACCGGAATACCACGAGCCTATAGATGGTAAAGTAAAAATTGAACCAACTAAACCAACAGCCTCGCAGATTACAACTGAGATTACAAGCTTTAGAATATTTTTCACAACCCACCGTCTAGCTTACAACTCTGATATTGCCTATACAACTTCTCCACGTTTTTGTGATTGACAAAATCATGGTGCTTGAACCCACCGCCAAAACTTTTTGGTATATGCAGCAGCTCATGTATCAGTGTTTTCGTCTTCTCCTCCCGAGGTAATTTGTCAAACTGTTCAGCAATAACCTCTATTATATAATGTGCCCCAATATCCAAAGACTTTTGCACAATCCTAGAAATAGTGTGACAGCGCGCCAGCGTCCTCCTACTTTTTGAGCCAAAGCTCCTGATACAAACAACCCTGGATAAATCCACGTGGACCAATTCCAAACTTCTAACAATATCCACAATTTCCTGTTCAACGTCCGGCGCCTTGCTGTAAGATATCATACACCACTCATCTCCTTTGCCAGCCTTTTCAACTCTACCATATCAATTTTAGGTCCCAATTGTGTAGAAAGATAGCCTTTATACTTTTCAAAGAACACTTTATCTTCCGCCCACATCTCCTTAAACCTGTCAAGTAATCCGTGGAGCGGATACAATTTTATATGTGCGTGGTTTACACCCAACCCCTCCATAACCATGGCAACCCTTTTCACTCTGAGGCCTTTTTCTAAAATTTTGCCAACTATTCTAGAAGTAACCATTAGTTTTTTATAAACATCTTCCTGGATATCAAAAACATAAGACTCGTAATGTGTTTTCGGAATGACTAAAGCCATGCCTTTTGTGTTGGGGTTTACATCCAAAAAAGCCAGAAACTCCTTATCCTCCCACAACTTTGCGGAGTCAACCTCACCCCTAACTATCTTACAAAAAATACAGTCTTCCATATCTATATATTATCTATATCTAATTAATTATATGTCCGATTATTCCGAACAGCTAAGGGTTGCGGCCCATGCAGCAAAGGAAGCAGGAAAACTGCTTAGAGACTTATTTGACAAAGCGCATACTGTGAAAGAGAAAAGCAAATTTGAGGGTTTTGTCACAGAAGCCGATCTCGCCTCTGAAAAAATCATCTTGTCTGAACTAAAAAAAGCCTTTCCAGATTATAGCATCCTCTCTGAAGAAGCCGGAGAGGAAAGGAAAAATTCAAACTACATGTGGCTTGTCGACCCTTTGGACGGAACGACCAACTTCAAAATCAAAAACCCATTTTTCAATGTCTCAATTGGCCTGGCAAAAGGCAAGCAAATTGTTATGGGGGTAATATATTCGCCAATTTTGGATGAACTATTTTATTCAATTGAAGGGAGGGGAGCCTACCTCAACGGCAAAAAGATTTCCATTTCCGATACCTCTAATTTTTCAAGCTCTGTTATTGCATTCTGCCATGGTGGAAAAAACCAGAAAGCAATTGAGAGAGCCCTTAAAATATATTCCAAGCTTAAACTTCTCTCCAATCATACAAGACAATTTGGAGCCGCAGCTCTTGAGTTCTGCTACTTGGCTGCGGGCAGGATGGATATAGTTGAGATAACAGACACCAATCCATGGGATGTCGGCGCAGGCAGTTTAATAGCAAAAGAAGCAGGAGCCGTAGTCACCGACCTCTCAGGAAACCCTTGGGACACAACCAAAAAAGACATCCTAGCAGCAAACAGCAAATTGCATTCACAGCTTCTAAAAATACTGAAAGGCTTTTAAATTTAGAACTTAATTATTTTAAGGTGATTTTATGGGTTTTGTTGAAGTAGCAAAGGTTTCTGAGTTGAAACCGGGAAACAATAAGGTTGTAAATGCCGGCGGAAAGGAATTGGCATTATTCAATGTGGAAGGCAATTTCCATGTCACAGAGAACGCTTGTTTGCATCGTGGTGGTCCTCTAGGAGAAGGAACACTAGACGACTCTGTAGTAACTTGCCCATGGCATGGGTGGAAATTCAATGTAAAAACAGGTGTGTCCCCTGTTAACCCAGCAGCCAAGGTTAACACATACAAAGTAAAGGTTGAAGGCGACAAAGTTCTGGTTGAGGTCTAATTTTTAACTTTTATCCACTTCTTTATATTTTCCCTCTTCAATACTATTTCATGGAATCTGTAAAATCCGAAATATTAAAAGCCCTGGAAAAGACCGGCGTAAAAAATCCAAGATTAGAAAAGCCGCCAGAAAGCATAGACGCAGATTTGTCCCTCCCTTGTTTTGAATTGGCCAAAGAGCTGAAGAAAAGCCCGGTTGAAACCGCAAAAGATCTTGCTGGTAAATTGAAAATAAAAAATATAAAAGAAATCAAGCCTTTGGGGCCTTATGTCAACTTCTATATAGATTGGGGAAAAATCGGACAGAACCTCCTAGAAAAAATACTGAAGGGAAAAAGAAAATATGGCCGCGCAGATTCTAATGAAAGAGTGATAATGGACGTCTACCAAGCAAACCCATTCAAATCCTTCCACATAGGTCACATAAGAAACGCTGTTTTTGGCGAGTCTGTAAGAAGGCTCCTCGACTTTACAGGAAGGAAGGCCACAACAGTCACCTATAACGGCGATGTTGGTATCCATGTTTCCAGATGGTTGTTGTATTACCACAAATTTTACAAAGGGACTGCGCCAAAGGAAAATTTCTCAAAATGGGTCGGTGAAATATACGCTGCATCTTCCAACAAAGCAAAAGATTCTGAAGGGTTCGAAAAAGAGGCGCAGGAATTAAACAGGAAGCTAGATGAAGGGGACCCGAAGCTGGTTGTTGAATGGAAAGATTTTAGGGATAGGTGTTATGATGCCTACAAAAAAATAGCTGGAGAGTTGGACATAAAAGTCGACCACAACATACCTGAAAGCGAGTGTGTAGAGCCAGGGAGGGGTTTGGTAAAAGACCTGTTTAAGCAAGGCAAGCTTACTGAAAGCGAGGGTGCAATTGGTATAGACCTAAAACCACACAACCTCGGTTTTTTTATTTTGCTAAAGTCTGATGGGACTGCCCTTTACTCTACAAAAGATTTCGGTTTGAGACAATTGAAAAGTAAAATCGGCAAATTTGACAAATACCTCTATGTGGTCGGTTCTGAGCAGGATTTCTATTTCCAGCAGCTGTTCAAAACATACGAGCTGCTAGGGTTCTCAAAAGGCGAGCATCATCACCTATCCCATGGTTTAGTCACACTTAAAGAAGGTAAAATGTCATCACGGTTGGGCAATGTGATTTTGTATGAAGATTTGAGGGATGAGATGACAGACATGGCTCTCAAACAGATAGAGGAAAAAAATCCTGAACTCAAAAACAAAAATCAAGTCGCCAAACAAGTCGCCTTCGCCGCAATAAAGTTCCAGATGTTGTGTATAGAAAATCACAAGTTCATCAAGTTTGACTGGGACCAGGCCCTTGATATAAACGGCAGAAGTGGGCCTTATTTGCAGTATACAACTGTCCGAGCAAACAAAATTTTGGAAAAGGAGAAGCCGCCTGTAAAGTTTGATGCGACCTTGTTGAAAGAGAAAGCAGAAACAGGTTTGCTGAAAAAACTCTCAGATTTCCCAGAAACTGTAAAAAAGTCAGCGGATGCATATTCGCCGTACATATTAACAACCTACCTGTTCGAGCTGGCGCAGCAGTTCAACGCCTTCTACCAGTCTGTTCCAGTCCTCCAAGCCGAGGAAAAATTAAAATCAGCAAGATTGGCTTTGGTAAAATCAGCTTCCACAGTTTTGACAATCGGTCTAAACTTGCTTGGTATAGAAGTGCCAGAGGAGATGTAGATCCTTCTATAATAATTATTATAACTATTCTATAAAAAAATTAAAAGTATTTAAAGCTACTTCTTCAACAACTTAAGCATGTCTACGGTTATGGATAAAGTGCTTTTGATATTTGACAGGTCTGTAGCCGAGTTGGGTTATAAGACTCGTACAGTGGAAGTTGACAGTTTTATCCCAGAAGGCCAGAGGCCAACCAGGGACGAAGTATATAGAATTATTTCTAAGACAACACCAAATGAGCTTGTAATAGTTGAAGACGGCCTTGACAGCCCGACAAATCCATATCTTAAATTTACTCTCAATCCAAACCCAGACCCAGGATATTTTGATGAAGGAAGAAGAACACCAAGAGCCCAAACTGTTGTAGAAGTATTGGAAGAGGAGGCGCAAGCAGAAGAAATGGACGGTGTCAGAGATGACGAGATGGTTATAGCAAATACAGCAGAATCCCCGTCAAGATACAGGGATGACATGAGGCCAGACAAAGCCATAACTAAGAGAGCCCTTGAGATTGTTTTTGATCAAAGAAATAAAGGTCAAATAGGGGATTACACAGACATGCAAATACCAGAACCTGTTTCTAGCTCAACTACCGGAAGGCAAGTGAAAACTTATGAAATCAAGTTCAGAACAGGTGCTAAGAGTGTTTTGAGGTCTATTGGGGAAAGGCCAACGAGAAGAAAGTTGATTGGTGATGGCGGTGACGTTGCCATGGACGAGCTGGAAAGGCTAAATGGGAAAACAGACTCCTATGCATTCCATATTGTTGAAGTTAAAAGAGTTGAAAGTCCAAACGGTAAGCATAAAGTAAGGTATATAGTTGATGTAATTCCGGTATAATTTAACATTTATATAGCTTCTTCTATTATAGATACTATCCCGGTGTTAGATGCAATACAGCAAACACCACTAAAGAGGCTGGGTGAATTATATGAGTTTTAAATTAGTGTTGTCAGATCCAAAAACTAGGAGAGCATACCAAAAAGAAGTTGATGAGGCAGTTTCTGGTTTAGTTGGTAAAAAACTTGGCGAGTCTGTAAAAGGCGATTTCTTGGGTCTCGCAGGGTATGAGCTGCAGGTAACAGGTGGCTCAGACAAGGAAGGGTTCCCAATGAGAAAGGATTTGGAAGGTTTGGGAAGGAAAAGGGTTCTTCTGTCTTCTGGTCCCGGCTTTTATCCAAAGCTAACAGGCCAACGAAGAAGGCGTTCTGTCCGTGGCAACACAATCTCCAATCAAATTTCCCAAATAAACCTTAAAGTAACAGCATACGGTTCAAAATCAATTGAAGAACTGCTTGGAGTGAAGCCAAAAGAAGAAAAAGAGAAAAAAGAGCTGACAGACGAAGAGAAGAGGAAACAAAAGCAGGAAGATGCTGCCAAACTCTCTGAACAGATGACTGACAAACCAAAGATGGCAACCAAAGCAGTAGAAGCTTAGGCTCCAACAATTTTTTCTATTTAATTTAAGAGGTGATTAGAATCCCAAAAAAACAGGTTAAGGAAGAGAAAATAGCTGACAAAACAGAAGTAGTTAAAGCAGGCCCCAAGCTTATACCGGAACTAAATATAGGCATGGTAGGTCATGTCGATCACGGCAAGACCAGTCTAAACCAAGCCATTTCTGGTAAATGGACAGACACACATTCTGAAGAAGTGAAGCGGGGAATTACAATAAGGCTGGGCTATTCTGATGTAACTTTTTATAAATGTTCTAAATGCAACCTTTATGGTAGGACAGAAAAGTGTGTAACCTGTTTTTCAGACTGCGAGCCTGTTAGGACAGTTAGTTTTGTCGATGCACCAGGCCACGAGACGTTGATGGCAACAGTCCTGTCAGGCACATCCATAATGGACGGCGCCATACTTGTGATCGCAGCAAATGAAGAATGTCCGCAGCCACAAACAAGGGAGCACCTTACAGCTTTGGACATATCGGGGATAAAACAAATTATAATTGTCCAAAATAAAATAGATCTGGTTGACAAGGAAAAAGCCCTGAAAAATTATAATCAGATAAAAGAATTTGTAAAGGGCACTGTTGCAGAAAACGCGCCTATTGTGCCTGTGTCAGCACGTCACCTTGTCAACATAGACATGCTTATCCAGACAATCGAGGAAACCATCAAAACGCCAAAAAGGGATGTAAACAAACCGCCAAAAATGCTGATTGCAAGATCCTTTGACATAAACCGTCCAGGCCAGCAAATTGAGAAACTAATTGGTGGGGTTTTGGGTGGTTCCCTTGCGCAAGGCGAACTAAAGGTTGGAGATGAAATCGAGGTCAGGCCAGGGATAAAGATAAAAGACAAATTCCAGCCGGTTAAATCCAAAATTACCAGCTTACAGAAAGCCAGCACAGACATAAACAAAGCAGGTGCTGGTGGTTTGTTGGCAGTATCCACACTACTAGACCCATCAATCACAAAAGCAGACGGCCTTTCAGGCCAAGTCCTTGGTCGTCCTGACAGCCTTCCACCTATCTCAGACGAGATTTCAATAAAAACCAGCATTTTGAAAAGGGTGATAGGCACAAAGGAGGAACTGGAAGTTGAACCTATAAAAACAACAGAGCCTTTGATGTTGACAATAGGTACAACAAAGACAGTTGGTGTTGTCATCGCTGTAGGCAAGCAAACAAGAATCAGATTGAAACTCCCAGTGTGCGCAGACAAAGGCGATAGGCTGGCAATCTCCAGGCAAGTCGCTGGTAGGTGGAGATTGATCGGTTGGGGAGAGCTGTTATAGTAAATTGGTGAGGTCTTGAGTCAGCATCTCATCGGGGATGCTGAGATGTCTTGTGTCCCAATTGAACAGGCGAGACACGATCCTGAGTCTTCAGTTGTGAGTTATGCCATCAAAACCCATAAACTTTTTCAAAGCCAACAAAATTATCACACTTGTTTTTATAATAACCTTAGCTATCTGGCTCTGGCAGCGGTCAACTGGTTTTGGATGGGATTTTTCATCCTATTCCCTGAACGCTGAGTATTTCTATGGCACCGGCGAGTATCTGGAGATCATGAGACCGCCGTTAGCGTCTGTTGTGATGTTCCCTTCAGGCCTAAACCGCGCTTTAGGCGAATACTTCTATATAGTTTTTGTCTCCCTACTCTTCCTCTACTCAACCCTAAAGTTAGCTGACACCCTAAAATTAAACAGGACAGCCTTCTACATCTTCTCCCTCACACCATTTTCCATAGCCCTTGGTTTCACTGTGGGCACAGAGCTGTTTTCCCTTTCACTGCTCAACCTCTCAGTAGCCTTCCTCTACACAAAAAAATCTGGAATATTTTTAGGTCTGCTCGCCCTTCTAAGGTACACAAACATTTTTTATCTCCCAATACTACTTTTCCAAAAAAACATCAAAAAGATAATACTCTCACTCATAGTTTTTTCCTTATTGTTCTCGGGTTGGCTGGTATACAACTGGTACCTAACAGGCGATCCTTTAACAAGCCTCAAAGACTTCTACGCCCTCAATATAAAATACAGGGATTATATCCCGCTCACCATGCCGAAAGTAGAGGATATACTGTTCGCCTTTAACTTTACCATCCCCTTCCTAATACTTGGAATCTACTCCAGGATCAAAAAAATAGGCAAGACAGATGTTTTGATGTTTGTGATAATGGCAATCACAATCCTGGTTTTCATCCGCACACCAATAAAAGAGCCAAGATACCTATACAGCCTTGTCTTGCCTGCCGCCTATTTCGCAACCCTGAGCCTCAAAAAAATAAAGTTCAAATATATAGTTCCAACCTTCCTTGTAATAACCTTGATTACAACAGCCTTCCTAGTTCCTGCAATGAAGCTTATAGACCCGTCAAACTACAAAGAAATTGTCAGCAAGGTAAACTGCGCCGCCAAGTCCAATATATGGGTGGCCTTAAACTATTATGGCCTGTCAACAGACAGCCCATCCAGGGGGTTGCAAGTTTACAAAGATATAGAGGATGGTTACAGGGTGATCATACAATACGGGCCAGAAGGCGACGATGTCTATAAAGATATCCAAAACCTGTCTATCATAGAAAACACAACCTCCTACATGATCATCGGCGACAAAACAAAGTGCAAGGCAATTGGGACCGTAACCCACAGATATCTGAAAAACCTAAACGAATATCTAAATTCAACATACAACTACACTGTCCCAACAGACTTTTTCGGGGTGTTTTTAGGAAAATAATCTACTTGACTGACTCCGGCAATCTCAGCCACTCACCATTTTCTGGGTCTAGAACAAACCTTTTATCACCATCGTTGCGATAAGCATTTGATTTCAGCATCCAATCCTCAAAAAACAGATCCTGTAAAGCTTCAGGTACACCCGGTTCTAGATGGGCCTGAACCTCTGGATTCCAAAGTTCACAGTAGTGCACCATATATCTTGTAAATGTTGGCACAGCGTGTTTTCTAGAAACCTTTCTTTTTGAAAAACCTGCGATCTCAATTCTCAATGCGCTCAACTCATTCACAACCTCTAGCACATCATCTTCAATACCATTGCCATCAAACCCGCTTATGGAAGGAAAGCCGTTATAAAAGTGGTTTGCATGTGTCATCTCATGGTCTAAAGTTGATTCAAAGTCTTCTTCTGTTTCTATAAAATCGCCTTCAAATGAATATGGAAGGACTGCTATTTCCGATTTGATTTCCCTCTTCCCTATTTGTGAAGCTTCTCTGCCAAAAGTGTGC